>VFSW01000035.1_pt1 | contig 148520 bp, 118 predicted proteins | sample 5358111 | NCBI WGS metagenome assembly VFSW01 (sample SAMN11554181, study PRJNA540505) | mine drainage metagenome | isolation source: sediment from site ElyBrook_90M | place: USA: Ely Copper Mine, Vershire, VT | collected 2017 | reverse complement strand
AGAGCACCGGCCTTCTAAGCCGGGGGTTGTAGGTTCGAGCCCTACCTCGCCTACCATTTAAAAATTTCTTAATGAATCAGCAGATACGGCGTAATTGGCTGAAAAGATGCACCAAATATCGAATTCACTCGCATTTTCTGTAACAAATTCACCTCTCAGTGTCTTTGTTCAGATGTATGCATTCACACAAAAGCATTCTTGCTGAAAAATCATTCCCGAGGCGTGTACTGCTGCTGGCATTTGTTGTCTGTTTGCTGGCAATTTCGGCTCGGGCGCAGGAGCCGCTGACGCTTCAACAGGCCATCCATGCGGCTCTTCAACACAGCCCACAGGCGGCAATCGCCAATGCCGACAAGAACGAGGCGAAAGCTTCGGCCTCCATGGCGCGAAGCCAACTGCTGCCACAACTGAATTTCACTGAAGACATCTCACGCGGGAACGACCCGGTGTATGTTTTTGGGACGCGCTTGCGGCAGCAGAACTTCACGCAGGCGGATTTTTCATTGGACGCGCTGAACTTCCCTTCGCCAGTTGGAAATTTTGCAACGCGTTTCTCCGGCTCGTGGATGGCATTTGATTCTTTCAAGACTCAGAAGCAGATTCACAGCGCTGACCTGATGCGCGCCAGTTCCGCATCGAGCGCGCAAGCCGTTGACCAGCAGATTGTGCTTCGCGTTGTGGCGGCGTACCAGGCTGTGCTTTTTGCGCAGCGTGAGATTGAGGTTTCGCGGCACGAGCAGGATACGGCGGCTGCGCTGCTGGCATCGGTTGATGAGCATGTGAAGGCCGGGCTTGCCGTTGAGTCAGATCGCATGTCGGCTGAAGTGAATGCGGCGGCACGCAAGCAGGAGTTGATCAGCGCCGAGGGAGATTTGGAACTGGCGTGGGCCGGGTTGGCCGAGGCAATGGGGTCAAGTGAAGTTCAACGCAGCGAGCTCAAGCCCATTGAGTCGCACGAGTTTCCGCAGACACAACTGGAGCAGGAGATTGCGACGGCTCTCAAAACGCGCCCCGATCTGAAGGCGCTTGGAGAGGCACGTTCTGCTGAAGCTTCAAACCTCAGTGCGGTGAAATCGGAGTTTGGTCCGCATGTAAGCGCGTATGGAAACTGGGAGCTCGACAAGAGTTCGTTCGCGGGCACGGGCGGGAACAACTGGGTAGCCGGAGTGCAGATCAGCATTGACATTCTGCCGCTGGGCAAGCGCAGCCAACTGGCGCACGAGAGCGCAGTGAAGCAGAAGGTGGATGCGCAAGTTTCTGCTTCGTCGCTCCATGTGCGCATGGAAGTGAGCCAGGCGCACATTCGCTTGCAGACGGCGCAACTCAGCAAGCAGACAGCCGAAGCGGCGATGCAGCAATCTTCCGAGAGCCTGCGCATTTTGAAAAACAGGTATGGCGCGGGACTGGCCACCATCACCGATCTGCTGCGCGCCGAAGATGCCGAGCGGCAGAGTCAAACCAATTACTGGCATGCTGTTTACGGCAATGCCCTGGCTTATGCTGATCTACTTTACGCCACAGGGACACTGACGCCCGAAGCTGCGGAGGAGTTGCAATGAAGAGTTTTCTACCAGGGAGTTTGATTGTTCTTGCGTTCGTGATGGCGGGTTGCCATGGCGATGAGTCCACGCGACCTGCAACGGTTGAAACCGCGCAGGCGCACGTAGTCACGAGCCAGCAGCAGGAGGTACCGCTGCTGATTCACTCCACCGGAACCGTTCACGCGCGAGAGTCTTCCACCCTCACCGCGCAGGTGCCGGGCCGCATTGTGCAGGTTCTGGTGCGCGAGGGAGATATAGTGAAGGCCGGGCAAACATTGGTTGTGCTGGATGATGCCACCATGCGCGCACAAGCTGACCAGGCGCAAGCCGGCGTGAAGGCCGCGGAGAGCGAACAGGCCGCAGCACAATCTGATGCGCGACTTGCCGCCAGCACGCTCGAACGCTACCGCAAGCTTGAAGCGGAAAAGAGCGTCAGCCCGCAGGAGATGGATGAGGTGTCGCGTCGCGCTGAAGCAGCACAGGCGCGGCTTGAAGCAATCCGCGCTCAAGGCGCTCAAGCACAGGCGCAGGAAAGAAGCGCGCGCACGATGCTGAGTTACACACGCGTGACGGCGCCTTTTGCCGGTGTCATCACGGCGCGCATGGCTGATCCCGGAACACAAGCAGCGCCGGGTGTGCCCCTGCTTCAAATCGACCAGGCCGGGCAGCTTCAACTGCAAACCTCCGTCGATGAATCAGCGATCCAGGCAATTCACAAAGGGATGAAGTTGCAGGTCGCAATCGACAGCGCGGCCTTGAATTTGACTGGCGTGGTTGCGGAGATTCTTCCCGCAGCCGACCCGGGCAGCCGCAGTTTTCTAGTCAAGATTGATTTGCCCGCGTCCACGCAGTTGCGTGCAGGCCTCTACGGCACGGCGGATATTCCCAACGGCACGCATGAGGCGATTCTCGTTCCACGCACTGCTGTTGTTCTGCGCGGATCTCTGAAGTGCGTCTACGTATTAGATGCGCAAGGTATCGCGCAATTGAGAACCATCACGCAAGGCTCAGCGAATGGCAACCTGGTTGAAGTTCTTTCCGGCATTTCAGCGGGCGAAAAACTCATTGACGCGCCCTCCGACCGCGATTTTGCAGGCAAGCGCATTGAGGGTCAGCTATGAATCCAAACAAGCAGCATGATCTTGGAATCGCAGGCCGACTTGCGCAAACCTTTCTCAACTCCAAACTGACGCCGCTCATTATTGCTGCGTCGCTGGCCATCGGCGTCTTTGCGGTGGCAATCATTCCACGCGAAGAAGAGCCGCAGATTCTTGTTCCCATGCTGGACATCGCAACAGCGATGCCCGGTGCGTCGCCGGCAGAAGTGGAAGAACGCGTCACGCTGCCAATTGAAAATCTCGTACACCAGATTCCCGGCGTTGAGTATGTCTACTCGACATCCGCTCCGGGGCAGAGCCTGGTGATTGTGCGTTTTCTTGTGGGCACACCGCAGGAAGATGCGCTGATCAAGGTCTACAGCAAGCTTTACTCGAATTTTGATCGCATGCCGCCGGGTGTAACGCAGCCGCTGATCAAGGCGCGGTCGATTGACGATGTGCCGATCCTAGCGATGACGCTGTGGGGCGACCACTATGACGGTTACCAACTCCGCGCCATCGCGGCCGAGATGCAGCACCACGTCGAGCAAGTCGACGATGTCTCTGAGACCAATATCATCGGCGGACTACCACGCACGATGCGTGTCGTTCTCAGCACAGAAAAGCTCAATGCGTATGGTCTCTCGCCGCTCGCGATTGTCGGCCATCTGCAGGCAGCCAACGCCAGCGTGCAGGCGGGCAGTATCGCGCAAAATAATCAGGAGATTCGCGTTGATGCGGGCAACCTCTTCACAAAGCGTGAAGATCTGGAAGCTGTCGTCGTTGGCGTTGTTCGCGGGCGTCCCGTATACCTGCGCGATGTTGCCGACAAAATTGTTGACGGCCCAGCCGATCCCGCCGATTACGTTCTCTTCGGCAACGCGAATCATCAATACCCTGCCGTCACGCTGACCGTATCCAAGCGCAAGGGAACCAACGCAACTGACATCTCGAACGCGGTTCTCAAACGTGTCGCCGAGATGAAGGGCGTAACCATACCCAACGACGTAACAGTAACCACGACGCGCAATTATGGCGATACAGCGAAGCACAAATCGGATGAATTGCTGGAGCATCTGCTCCTTGCTACTCTCTCCGTCACATTCCTGGTCGCGATCTTTCTGGGCTGGCGTGAATCAGGTGTAGTGCTGCTGGCAATTCCGGTCACTCTCGCTCTCACGCTCTCCATTTTTTACTTCCTTGGCTACACGATCAACCGCGTCACGCTTTTCGCGCTCATCTTCAGCATCGGCATTCTTGTGGATGACGCAATCGTTGTGGTTGAAAACATGGTGCGCCATTTCAGGCTGCCGGAGAATCACGGCCGCTCCATGAGCACGGTGGCAGTTGAGGCGGTAGCAGAGGTGGGCAATCCAACCATCCTCGCCACCTTTGCCGTCATCGCCGCTGTACTGCCGATGGCCTTTGTGCGTGGACTCATGGGTCCCTATATGCGTCCAATCCCCGTCGGTGCATCTGCGGCGATGCTCTTCTCGCTGATGGTCGCGTTTGTGGTTTCGCCGTGGGCGGCGATGCGCATTCTCGGCAAGCACCTTGAAGGCGCAAAGATTCTGGAACCGGAAACCGAAAACTGGCGCACGCGACTTTACCGTCGCATCATGACGCCGCTGATTCAATCAGCCCGCACCCGCATGCTCTTTTTTGCCGGAGTCATTGTGCTGCTTTTGATCTCGGTCGCGTTTGTTCCTCTAGGTTTGGTGCGCGTGAAGATGCTGCCATTCGACAACAAGAGCGAACTGCAGGTCATCATCAACATGCCCGACGGCACTCCGCTTGAAGAGACTGCGCGCGTGGCTCAGGCGCTTGGAGTAGAGCTGGCCCGTCAGCACGACGTGCTCAACTATCAGACTTATACCGGCACATCCGGCCCGTACAACTTCAACGGACTGGTGCGGCACTACTACATGCGCCATCTGTCGAATCAGGCGGATATTCAGGTCAATCTGTTGCCAGCCGATCAACGTCACGATCAAAGCCATGTGATTGCCAAGCGGTTGCGTCCATTGCTGATCGCCATCGGCAATCAATACGGCGCGCGCATTCAGGTCAGCGAGGTTCCACCAGGACCTCCTGTTGTTCAGACTCTCGTCGCCGAGGTTTACGGTCCTGATCTCGCCGGGCAAACGCAGGTGGCAAACCAGATCAAGACCATCTTCAAAAACACTGCGGGAGTTGTTGACACGGATTGGTACGTTGAAGATCCGCAACCGCGGCTTGTGATGCGTGTGGATGAAGTGAAAGCAGCGCAGCATGGAATTGCAGTTTCTGATGTGGCGCATTCGCTGGCGCTTGCCATCTCAGGCGCTCAGGTAGGTTTGCTGCACGATCAAAATGCGCGTGAAGCTGTGCCTACGATTGTTGAATTCGATCGCGCAGATCGATCGTCGGAGCAGGGGCTGAAGAATATTCGTTTGCCGGGCGCCGACGGCACGATGGTTTCGCTTGGCGAGTTGGTCATTGTAGAACACAAGACGATCGAGCCCAGCATTTATCACAAGAACATGCGCCGTGTTGTCTATGTGACTGGCGATGTCGCCGGAGTTATCGAGAGCCCTGTCTACGCAATCCTGAAAATGAACAAGGATCTTGACCATCTGACGCTGCCGGCCGGTTACACGCTGGCGCGTTACAACTCGACGATGCCGGAGTCCACCGATCACTACTCAATGAAGTGGGATGGCGAGTGGCACATCACGATTGAAGTATTCCGTGACATGGGTCTGGCTTTTGCGGCAGTGCTGATTTTGATTTACGTGCTCGTGGTTGGCTGGTTCCGGTCGTTCATTGTGCCACTGATTATCATGGCTCCGATTCCACTGACTCTCGTCGGCATTATGCCGGCGCACGCGATGATGGGCGCATTCTTTACGGCGACGTCGATGATCGGCTTCATTGCCGGAGCTGGAATCATTGTGCGCAACTCGATCATCCTGGTCGACTTTATCGAGTTGCGCATACGTGAAGGAATGCCGCTGGCTGAAGCAGTCATCGATGCAGGAGCCACGCGCTTCCGACCGATGCTGTTGACCGCAGCCGCTGTCGTTGTCGGCGCCAGCGTGATTCTGACTGATCCAATCTTCCAGGGGCTGGCACTGTCGTTGATTGCCGGAGCGGTCGCTTCGACGTTCCTCTCGTGGCCTACGATTCCTGTGCTCTACTTCATGGTCAACTCGCGCAAAGGCGCGGCCAACCCAACCAACACAGAAGAAGGAGAAACGCTATGACCGTTGAACGCGGACTGCGCCTGATGGCGGGCGTGATGATTTTACTCTCGCTCGCATTGACCCACTATTTTTCGCACTATTGGTTGTGGCTGACGGCATTCATCGGACTCAACCTGCTGCAATCAGCTATCACCAACTGGTGCCCGGCGATGATGATTTTGCGCGCTATGGGATTGAAAGACTCCAACTGAACTTCAACGCTGCGAGGTACTGATGCACGATAAACGATTTCCCGCCTCACAGGCTGAGCGGCTCGACAATCCCGAGCGCCTTCTCTGGCTTCCTCCCGCGGATGTGATTGACGCTCTCGGGGTGCAACCTGGGCAGGTGATTGCTGACGTTGGCGCAGGCACAGGGTACTTTACATTGCCGTTGTCGAGAGCAGTTGGCGCTGACGGTAAGGTCTATGCGATCGACGGCCAGCAGGAGATGCTTGCCTGGATCGAGCGGAAATTGCATATGACTGAGTTCCATAACATCGAAATGCTACACGCGGAAGCCAGCGACACAAGCCTGCCGGCTGCCAGTTGCGATTTTTTCTTTCTTGCAAATCTATGGCATGAGATTGAGGATCGTGCAGCAGTGCTGGCAGAAGCCCTGCGGACGCTCAAGCAGGGTGGACAACTTGCAATTCTAGATTGGAGAACCGATGTAGAAAGGATTGGCGGTCCACCTCTTGAGCATCGCATCTCATCTGGAGAGGCGCTGAGAGAGATGCTGATCGCCGGATTCGCAGAGCCTGCAGTAACAGAAGTCGGACTGTACTCGTGGCTGGTGCAAGGGGAAAAAATGCGATGAGTGCGAAAAGTGGTGCCCCACGGCCAATGAGTCAACGGCATTTTCGCGGTGAACAGATCAAGGATGAGGTTTACCGGCAGATGTTCCTGGTGGAAGAAAAGCGTCAAGGCGCCGAGATAGAGTTGGCATTGGTATTGTTATACGCATGGCAAATTGCCGACTCAACATCTGCACAAGACGAGATGCGAGACTGGCTGAAAAAAGTCTCCCCGATCTGCATGGAGATGATTGAGGCGAAAATGCAAGCAGGTGTCAAAGCGCCGCCCCCGGCCGATTGAAGCCGCTTTCCAATGTTTACGCTGCTGAGCCGGTAAACATTCTTGAAGTTCAGTTACGTGTGCCTGCGCGGGAGATATACTGATATTGCTCTCGACGACCCCATGCCATGCGACCTGAACTGATTCAAGCCAGCGATCTTTTGCGCAGCAATACTCCTGAAGCCGTTGAAGAGGCCATTGGGCTGCTGCAGAATACCATCTACTCCTTCAGCATGAAGGTATGCGGCCATCAGGAAGATGCCGAGGACACCATGCAGGAGGTGCTCTCCAGATCACTTGCGCACTTATCGAAAATTCAGGATCCGAAGGCTCTCGCAGTCTGGCTTTATACCGTCACGCGAAACCGTTGCTGGCGCATGCGTCGCAAGAGCGTTTATGCGCCGAAGCACACTCTATCGCTCGATGAATTGATGCCAGACGGGAACGAACTGGAGCGATTGCTCGCCGATGTTGCGGAAACGCCGGAAGGCAATCTTCTCCACGCTGAAGAACATCATCAACTCCACCAGGCTATTCTCAGGATTCCACCGCAACTGCGCATTGTTCTGGTTCTTCACGATATGGAAGAGCTAAGTACAGAGCAGGTGGCCCAGATTCTCAACCTGCAACAGGGGACGGTAAGAGTACGCCTGCATCGTGCGCGTCTTGCCGTGCGCAAAGAGATGAGTCTCATCCTTCAAGACGCCGAGAGTGGGCACCATGGTCACTCTATTGTCAAGAAACATAATGGCGGCATGAAGGGCCGTACCAAATCAAACAAACGTCCTTCCGAGTGCCGCGAGTTGTTTGCCAATCTCTCGGAGTATCTCGATAACCGCATTGAACCGCGCACCTGCGAGCAAATGCAGGAGCACATTGAATCTTGCCCGTCTTGCGTGGCCTTTCTGCGCGATCTGCGACAGGCGATCGATCGCTGCCGCTCACTCGAAGTATCCTGCGACCCTGCAGTTGCGCCGAGGCTGCGCGCGATACTCACCAAAGAATACCTGCGCATGATGGGCGTGCCAACGTAGGAAATATATTCTTCAATGCGAGCTTAAATATTAATAAGCCATTCGATTTTTTTGCCGACCTCACCGCATCCCGGAAAAGCAGAAACCCACCCCAGCCACTAGATAAATAGTGGAGTAAGCGGGTTTGTTGTTTTTGCATTGGAGCTTATTGCTTTTTAGTCTCGTTGGCTTGCTTCAGCTTGGTCTGCTTGAAAAGTTTGACGGAGTGGATGACGCGGTCACGCGCGTAGGCTGCGTCGTGCCAGCCTTTCACTTCAACGCGCTTGCCTTCAAGATCTTTGTAGATTGCGAAGAAGTGCGTGATTTCCTTAATGAGGTGCGGGTAGATGTCGGTGTAATTCCAGACGTCAGAATAGCGGGGATTGTTTTTGCCGACGGCGATGACCTTCTCGTCGAGCACGCCCTGATCAAGCATCTCCAGAAGACCAATCGGGCGAACCTCCTGCACGCAGCCGGGGAAGCTCGGGCTTGGAACCAGGACCAGAACATCCAGCGGATCGCCATCCTCACTCAACGTGGAGGGAATAAAGCCGTAATCGCCGGGATAATGAACCGGAGAGTGAAGATTGCGATCCAGTTTGAAGACGTGCAGCTCTTTGTCGTACTCGAATTTGTTGGTGTTGTCCTTGGGGATCTCGATGACGGCGCGAAAGACTTCTGGGGAGCGGTCACCGATGGGCAGCTCCAGGTAATTGATCATTGCTGAATTCTTCTCCTGTCCAGTCGCGGTCAACACCGGATACGTGACCGCCGGAAGCTTCATCATCAAGGATGCGGCAGAGGGTTGTCCAGAGCCGGGCATAAATAAGCAGCAGCCCAGGCAGAGCCGAGCTTCACGGCTGATCGCAATTTTTCGTGACGCCCGGGGTTAGAGGATTGCCCTTGTTCTCCCACGGACGGTCGGAAGGCGCCGGAGTTGTATCCTTCTCCGTAGGCTCAACGGCCAGGAACTGTTTGCATTCCGAGGTTTCCGGCGACAGCTTCAAAGTTTTCCAATCCGCATGCTTCGGCAGCCACTGGCTCTTGATCCATGGATCCTCGTTGAAAAATTTATCCAGCTTACCCACCAACGTACTTCCACCCCAACCGGTAATGATCTTGTGCAACTGCGATTCGGCATCCCACTCGTAGCATCGCTGCGCCTGCTGTGACTCCTTCTTTTCCTCATCGGTGACACCCGGAAACAGGGGATCTTTATTGATTGATTCGAAGGCCCATTTGAAATTTCCCTGCTGCAACTCCCAGGAATAGGCCTCTACCTCGTGCAGATCGGCACGCAACTCCCCGAAATCATCCATTGCGATCGTTGTGTAATGGCGGGAGTATTGTTCCTTGTGCACCATTTCATGGCCGATTACCACGACGACAGAAGCTGGCGACCGGCAGAGCGTTTGCACCGAAATATTCAAATGATATTTGCCGCAGGAATCAGGCTTGCTTTCAAGATCGGCCCACTCTCCATTCTTTTCTTTCGTCCAGTTAACAACGAAATCGGAATACTTGTAAGGATGCAACCATCTGCCGAAGATGCGCTCAACCAATTTGTCACGCACGGCCACACGGCCGGGAGCGCCCGGTAGCTGTGCCGGCATCACACCGGCAAGCCCGGGCAAAAGCATTCCAGGCAGAGTCACGGTGGTATTGGTTCCAAGCGTGGCGTCAAAATTCTTATCGCCGCATGTCATCACTTTTTTTGCATTGCCGTTAAAGAAGATGCTGAGGTTGTAAAAACTTTTGTAGAAGCCGTCGTCGAGCTCCTTCAATTTCGGCTGCAGCATGCATCTCTCGGCATCGATCTGACCTTTGCATTGAGCCGCGCATCCTGCCGGTTGGGTATAGGTCTTACCGTCCTTGCCGCACTGGATGTCACTCTGCGCTGTTGCGGCTGTTACAAAAGCCAATGTTGTGAACAGTGGCAGGATTGCAGCAAGTGATACGCGGTTTTGCATGTGGAGAAGCCTTTCAGGTCAGGAATTGCGGCCAGTCTAGAGAGGGATATTGGCAAAGTCAAATGTAAAAACGCTGAATTTGATTCGAGTAAAACACTGTCCCGCAATCCGAAGTGAGCGCCTTTTACACTGCACACGGGTTCGTTCCCCATATCAAAATACAGCTCCATTTTTGGAACAGAAACCGGTTCGTGACTGAAACGAGCATCTCTGCTCAACTCCCAAAGAGAAAATTCACTATAATCATGAGCATATGAAGGCACACGTTATTGTTACCCTCAAAACCTCAGTCCTCGACCCGCAGGGCCAAACGATTCAAAACGCACTGCGCAAGATCGGCGTCACCAGCGTCGAAGCCGTCCGCCAGGGAAAGTACTTTCTGCTCACGCTCGCGCCGGGGCTCACGCTGGATGCTGCACGCGCCGAGGTGGAGCGCATCTCCCGTGACGTGCTTACGAACTCCATCATTGAAGAGTTCACTTACACAATCGAAGAGTAACTGCGGCAGCCTGGAGTAAGCGCTCATGTGCGGAATTGTTGGCTATGTCGGTCCACGTAAAGTTGTTCCTGTCATTCTCGAGGGGTTGCGCCGCCTCGAATACCGCGGCTATGATTCAGCCGGCATTGCCGTCGGAACTGCGGGCCAACCCAAGCTTTCCGTAGCGCGCGCGCCGGGAAAGCTACGCAACATTGAAGAGGTTCTGCGCGAGCATCCTCTTGAAGGAACATACGGCATCGGCCATACCCGCTGGGCAACACACGGCCGGCCCACAGAAGAGAACGCGCATCCGCATCGCGATTGCAGCGGCTCTATTGTCGTTGTTCACAACGGAATTGTTGAAAATTATCTCGAGCTCAAAGGCGAGCTCATCGCACTCGGTCACAAATTTGTCACCGAGACCGACACCGAAATCATCGCGCACCTCATCGAAGAAGAAAAGAAGACGCAGCCGGGGCCGCTTGAAGTTGTTGTGCGCCGCGTGGTCAAACGCCTGACCGGAGCTTTTGCGCTCGGCATTCTCTCCGCCGACGAGCCGGACAAAATTGTCGTCGCTCGTTTCGGCCCACCTGTTGTCATCGGCGTCGGCGAGCACGAAGCCTTTGTCGCTTCCGACGTTCCCGGTATTCTCCATTACACGCGCAACATTATTTTCCTCGCCGACGGCGACATGGCCATCCTGACGCCTGAAGCCGTCACGCTCACAGATTTTGAAGGCAACGGAATTCTGCGTGAGCTCACACGCATCACATGGGACCCGATTCAGGCAGAAAAGGGCGGCTTCAAGCACTTCATGCTCAAGGAGATTTGGGAGCAGCCGCGCGCCATTCGCGACACGACACTCGGCCGCGTCTCGCTTGACACGGGCAAAGTCTACCTGGGCGAAATGCAAGTTACCGACGACCATCTACGCGCGGCGACGAGTATTCAGATTGCCGCATGCGGAACCAGTTGGCACGCGGGGCTCGCCGGCAAGTACATGATCGAGCGGCTGGCGCGGATACCTGTCGACGTGGATTACGCCAGCGAATACCGCTACCGCGACCCGATCGCCGATCCTCACGCGCTCGGTCTGCTCATTACGCAATCCGGCGAAACGGCCGACACTCTGGCCGCGCAACGCGAACTCAAAGCGCTTGGATCGCAAACTGTGGCCATCTGCAATGTCGTCGGCGCGATGGTTGCGCGCGAGGCTCACGGCGCAATTTACACACACGCGGGGCCGGAGATCGGAGTTGCCTCTACCAAAGCGTTCACGGCGCAACTGACCGCGCTTTTTCTGCTGGCGCTGAAACTCGGCCAGCTTCGCGGCCATCTGGACAAGGCGCAATCGATCGAACTGATTGAAGCTCTGAGCCGCATTCCGGGAAAAATTGAGGAGGCGCTCAATTCAACTTCTGACCAGTGCGAACAGTTGGCGAAGGATTTCTCCACCTCACGCGACTTTCTCTACCTCGGCCGCGGGATTCACTTCCCTATCGCGCTTGAAGGCGCACTGAAGCTGAAGGAAATTTCTTACATTCACGCTGAAGGCTATCCAGCGGGAGAAATGAAGCACGGTCCGAACGCGCTTATCGACGAGACACTTCCAGTTGTTGTGATAGCCACGCGCGACGAAGCCGACCCCGGCTCAAAGCTACGCTACGAAAAAACCCTTTCGAATATTCAAGAGGTCACGGCGCGCTCAGGCCGAGTCATCGCCATCGCCACTGAGGGCGATTCCACAATCGCGCAACTTGTCGAGCACGTGATTCACGTTCCGCGCACGCCCGAACTCTTGAGCCCGCTGATTGAGATTGTGCCGCTGCAGTTGCTGGCGTATCACATCGCCGTTCGCCGCGGGTGCGATGTAGACCAGCCGCGCAACCTCGCCAAGTCCGTTACCGTGGAGTAGCATCTGACTGCACACATCGCCGCGCAGCGGTAAAATTGCTGCAATATGAAATCACTATCCAGAAGAGAATTCTGTTCGATGACAGCCGCGCTGGGCGCAGCCGCAATTGCCGCGCCCGGGCTTCTGCGCTCGCAACAATCAGCGCTGCAACTTTCACTCGCAATCGACAACTCTGTACAGCTTTCCACGCTTCCGCCCGATTACATGGGCCTGAGTTATGAGAGCGGACAGCTTGCGTATCCGGATTATTTTTCTGCGCAGAATAGCGCGCTGATCGATCTCTTTCGCACGTTGAGCCCGGCGGGAGTTTTGCGGCTCGGCGGAAATTTGAGCGAGTTCACAATCTGGTCAGAGAGTGAGCCATCAACTCCGCCTGAAGCTGGCGGACTCGTCGGCCCAGATCCGGGAGTACGCAAACCGCGCACCTTTACAATCACGCCGAACTCTATTCGCAATCTTTTCGGTTTTCTCAACGCGACCGGCTGGCGGTGCATCTACGGACTCAATCTTGGCGGTGGCACTCTTGAGCAAGCGCTCGCAGAGGGCAGTTTCGTTGCAAAGACGCTGGGAGAGAAACTCATCTGTGTGCAATTCGGCAACGAGCCTGATCTCTTCAAGCATCATGATCAGAATGACAAGCCGTGGAGCTACGAAGATTATCTTGCCAAGTGGAAGAGCTTCCGCGCCGTATTTCATGAGAAGCTGCCAGCGGTTTCCGTTGCAGGGCCAGACACAGCGTACAACCATGAGTGGGTTGATAGATTCACGAAGGATGTGCCGAAGGAAGTGACGCTGGTGACGAGTCACTACTATCCGCTTGGGCCGCCGACTGATCCGAAGATGACGATTGAATTGCTGCTGCATCCTGGCGCGCGCTTTGAAAGCTCTTGCCACAAGCCGATTGAATCGGCGAAAGCTGCCGGCCTTCCCTTCCGCATGGCCGAGGGAAACTCGTGCTACAACGCAGGCAAGCCGGGCGTGAGCGATACGTTTGCAGCCGCGCTTTGGGCGGGCGATTACTGTTTGCAGATGGCGACGCTCGGTTGCGTGGGCGTGAATTTACATTCTGGCGCGAATGGATATTACTCGCCGATTATTGGTTCAATTCCTGCCGGGTATACAACACGGCCGGAGTACTATGGATTGCTCTTAGCGCAGCGCTTTGCGGGGCTGACATTGCACGCTACAAAGTTTGATGCACAAGGCGCAAACCTGACCGCCTACGCCGCTGGAGATGAGAGCAAAAGCAAACTCGTCGCACTCTTCAATAAAGATGCGCGCGACGTGGAGGTGGCGCTGAGCGAAAGCAGTGGCAAGCTGAAGAACGCGATGATTGAGAGGCTCCAGGCGGCCGCAATCGACAGCAAAGCCGGGGTTGCCTTTGGCGGAGCAGCGGTTGGAAGCGATGTAAAGATTCATCCACATCCTGCAGAAAAATTGAAATCACAAGATGGGAAGTTGACTGTGCATCTGCCAGCGTACTCAGCTGCGCTGATTCACCTGAGTTGATTTTTTCCAGTTGATTGCGAGACAAAAACAAGCAGGCCCGAATCAATTCGGGCCTGCTTGTTTATGCAAATAACTTTGAATATCTTACGCGCGACCTGCAAACTCGTGCGTCTCGGTGTAAATCTTCACCTTCTCGCCCTGCTCGATAAACAGCGGAACCTTTACTTCGATTCCTGTTTCAAGCCTGGCTGTCTTTGTAACGCTGCCGCTCGAAGTATTGCCACGCGCCCCTGGTTCGCAGTAGGTCACTTCAAGCTCGACCTGCGAGGGCAGTTCGAGACCGATCGGGTTGCCGTTGAATTTCTGTATCTGCAGCATGGCGCCTTCGACGAGAAAGTCCAGCGCGTCGCCGAGCTTGTCTTTGGAAAGGGTGTGCGTTTCAAAGCTCTCCTGGTCAAGGAAATGCGAACCTTCGCCATCCGTGTAGAGGTATGAGGCTTCAACGACTTCAAGGTCCGGCTCCTTGAACTTTTCGCCCGCCTTGAAGGTTTTGTCGAAGACGGCGCGGGTGAGCAGGTTGCGCATTTTGAGGCGAACGAGGGTTTGGCCGCCGCGGGCCGTCGGAGTTGAGATTTCAAAATCGATGCAGTAGTAGGGGATGTTCTCGTACTCGAAATACATCTTGCGTTTGACGTCAATTGCTTCAAGAAGTGCGGCCATGGGTTTTCCTTATGAACTCCATACAAAAATCGGTGTGCTACTAAATTATAGAGGCCGTTGATGCTCTTGTCTTTCATTCGCCATGCCCACTTTAGACACCTGTTAGCTCGTCTGGATAACCTGCGCGAAAGGAATCTTGCTGTGCAGTAAAGCACTGCATATGCCACACAGCGCGACGAAGCAGCCTTCCAGCGGAGCCGCTTAACCCGTTAAAGGCCTTGCGACTCGCAAGCATGTGACGCAGGCTACAGAAAGAGCAGTGTTTTAGCTCTATATTGGTTCGCAGTTGAACCGTGTCCTCAAAAGTCAGGTGCAAAATTATGAAGCATTATTTGATCTCATTTTTCTCTCTTATTTCTGCGCTTGCGCTCTGCTTACCAGCCACAGCCCAGGCGCCCAAGAGTGAGTACATGACCTTTGACGCGGCGCAACCTGTGCTGCGAGGGTTTTCTGATGCGCTGCCGGCAGCGCTTGGCAAATCGCCCGATGCGGCAACGTGGTCAGTGTGGATCAAATCCCAGGATTTGAACATCCGTCAGAGACTCGACCTCGGCGAGGAAGATACACTTACCAACCTGTTGCGCTGGGGAGTCACTTATACCAAGGAGTACCAGATTGACCGCGAGTATCTGGCACTTTATGGCAAGAGCAGCCTGGTAAACGCCTTTGCAGAAAACCGCGCCAATGACCTGATTCGCGCACTGGCATCTCCGAATGCAAACGAGGGGATGTTACAGATGCGCGCGTTTCTTGAGCAGCGCGGATACTCGCTGAAAACTGCGCAGGACCGCGCCCGCGTCAAACAGCATCTGCTCGATAATCTCGCCCACATGCGAGATGAGTTTGCAGAGTTTCGCGAGAAGCTGAAGACCGCAGATCTCGCAGAGCAAGCGCAACTCTATGCCCAGCGCGGCATCTCGCTCGACTCCAATCTGTGGCCTGACTATGCATTGGATCGGGCCCTTGAAGAATTGGTCAAAGCCGGCAAGTTAAAGCCGGGCAGTGTGCAGCGCATCGCGATTGTCGGCCCAGGATTGGACTTTGCGAACAAGGAATATGGCAACGATTTCTATCCGCCGCAATCGATCCAGCCATTCGCAGTGCTCGATTCGCTGGTCCGCCTCGGGCTAACAGATGCAAAAACCTTTCAGCTCTATACCTTTGACATCAGCCCGAGCATCAACATTCATATTGCGCGCTTACAAAAAAATGCCGTCGCCGGAAAGCCGTATGTAGTCCAACTGCCATGGAACAGTGCCGTGCCATTCAGCCCAGAATACATTGCATCTTTCACGCAATACTGGCAGTCGCTTGGCAAGCAGATCGGCACACCTGTGCAACCAGTCGCCGTGCCGCTCAAGGTGGCCGATGAGATACACATACAAGCCGTGAGCATAGGCCCCGAGATTGCGCGCCGCATCACTCCGGTAGATATGAACATCGTCTACCAGCATCTGCCCATCACTAATCCGGACGAGAAATTTGACCTGATCATCGGAACCAACATTTTTATTTACTACAGCGCGTTTGAACAATCGCTGGCCCGCGTCAACCTGGCATCCATGCTCAAGCCGGGTGGATTTGTGCTCTCCAATGACATGCTGGCAGACAAGGCGCCGGGGCAACTGGAAGAGGCGCAGAGAACAACCATTGATGTGCGGTCGCAACCCGTGATTCAGGAGCACATTTACTGTTACAGGCGTCTTCCCTAAGCCAATCGCACAGACGGCGAAGGGAAACCCAGCATTGCCACTGAAGCTTCCCTGGTTTATTTTGAATCGATAGTACGAAAACGGGCTTTTATACGGAAAAATCCACCTCTGTCACTTGCCAGAGCAATGCTTAAATGGAGATACTGTCACTGCCCCGTTTAGCGGGAATGTATCCTCCAGCAAAGTGAGAACTCTCTTGGCCCGTCAAAATTATTCTGCCCGTCTTGATAAGAAAATCTGCCTTTCAGAATCAGCCCAGTGCTACCACTTCGAGTTTGTCGTTGATGAGTTGGAGAGTTTTCCACTCATCTCCGGCCAGTTTGTCTCGTTAATGGCGGCTGACCCGAATGGCAAAATGCAAACCCGCGCCTACTCGCTCGCCGCAGCAGCCAACGCAAACCGCTTTGAGCTCTGCATCAATCGCGTCGAGGGAGGCTTTTTTTCAAACTACCTGGCTGATCTGCCGATTGGCGACTCGGTGCAGATGCACGGCCCTCACGGACATTTCGTACTTCATGCACCCGTGACGGATTCATTCCTGATCTCGACCGGTACAGGCATTGCGCCGATGCGCGCCATGGCCCAATGGCTTTTCCCGGAGAATGGCCCGGACCGCAGCGAAGGCAAAAATATCTGGGTAATTTATGGAACGCGCTATCCGAGCGAGCTTTACTACCACGATTACTTCACAGCGCTTGCTGAAAAGCACGCGAACTTCCACTACATCACGACAGTGAGCCGCGCTGGCGAAGAGTACACAGGCAATCGTGGTTATGTGCAGAAGTACGCGAGCCAGGTGGTTGAGGAGCGTGCTGCGAAACTCGGCATCAAGCTCCCATTGACACCTCCAGCCGATGACGCACCTGCCGGCGAGCTGAACTTCGACATCTACGCCTACATCTGCGGCTTGAACAACATGGTGAGCTCAGTGCGCGATGCACTGACCGGCTATGGCTGGCACAAGAAGCAGGTCATCTTCGAGCGCTACGACTGATTGCAGCTCATTAAAAATCAAGGCCAGCCTAAATATTGGCTGGCCTTTTTTTGCTTGAAATTATTACCTGACTTGCAAATCAGGCATTTCGCTGCCCCAACCTGACCATGCGCGGCATAAGTATGAAGGTGAGCGCATAGAAGAAGATGGTGGCGGCAAAGTAGCTGAGGTGATTATGCAGCGGAGAGGAAAAGACAATTTTTCCGCCGATGAGCACCAACATTCCATAATCCATCCAAGCCAGTTCCCTGCGTTGCCACCGCGCTCCGGCAAAGGCCAGCGCCAGCGCCAGAACACAGACGGTGAGAGTGCGCACCAGATCGAGATGATGCTCCGCCGTGGTAGCGCGATTCATGGCCAGCTCCACGATGGCAAAGTGCAACACCGCTGTGACAGTGCTCACGGCGAGCAGAGCCGTACTTAATTGCAGAGCTCTCTGTGGCCAGCCGTCGCCCTGAATTCGAAGCGCGGCGACGTAGCTTGCGAGTGCGACGAAAACACAAATCCAGACCGGCCATGCAGGTGTGGATGGGAAGCTGCCGACCAGCACACTCACAATGAATGCGGCCAGACCGGAGGCGAAGGCCGCTGCGGCGAGGTAGATCACGCCATGAAAGCCGAGTGAAAGCCTCTTTGCGCCGAAGACGATTGCCAGAAGAGCAATCAGACTCAACAGCACGCCGGTGATATTGGCGCTCAGTAGCAACCAGCAGCCGGCGAGGATCAAAGCCACGCTCCAACTGGCGAAGACGTGGGTATTTCTGCGTGCTTCCATTTTGTAGAAGCGCGTGAAGGCCAGCGCGTAAGAAAGAATCGCGAAGCTGATGCAGACGATTCCGAGGAGGAGTTGGCCCGACGCGCCACCAATCTCGATGAGCCCGGTGGATGCCAGGATGAATACGGCTCCAAGTTGCGCGCATTCAAAGAGCATAATGCGTTTGCCGAGAATGGCTGTCTTTGCAAGCACACTGGCGACGTAAATCAACAGCGGAATCAGACTGAGAAAAATCAACGAATGATTGGATAAGGCGGCATAGTCGACGCGGCCAGCTGGATTACCCGCGTAGATAAAGAGCGTAGCCCACAATGCAAAATCAATTGCCGCAGAGTTCAACGCGCGCTGTCCGATCGTGTCAACTGTGAGCGTGGCAAATTCGGTGAGTGCAGCGAGAAGCATGAGCACCACGAGGAAGACTGCCGGATCGTGCGTGGCGAAGGCCAGTGCCACGGCAAGCGCAGTTCCTGTAAAATTGCCAATCCACGCAGCCGGTGAATTCTCTCTTTGCCAGGCCAATGCCATGGCGGCGGCAGAGTAGGCTCCCAGTATGGATGCGGCTGCAACCGTGTTGAGCAGATGGAAGCTCAGTGTGAGCTCCCAGAGCATGGGAGCAAAAATCAGCGCAGAGGTGCCTGCGTAGATTGCGCTGGCGAGCTTGTCAGTTTTCTCTGCGCGCCGTGCCCAGACCATCCAAAAGGCGGCAAAGAGAATGGCGGCTATGGCAACAATCATTTGTGGGAGTGCGCCGGACTCGGCGAGCGCACGCAGCAGATAAGCGCCTGCGATACCAAGCAAAGCTTTGCCCAGGAGTGGGAAGATGCCGCCGGCGCGCGCAGTTTCTTCTGTCGCGGTATGCGCGGCTACTGCATCGTCAGCCACGAAGGCAACAGCCCCGACTGACGCAGAGGATTCTTCAGGATGTTCCAGTGCGTTGACTCTGGCTTCGAGCGCGGCAAGCCGATCATTCAGCCGCGCCCAATCAAGTTCAGTAGCTTCGGGGAGAGTTTGCATCGTTACCTCCCGTTCAACCGCAATTCGTCGTAATTCTAGTGGGTCGCTTCCGGCACACCGGTGTTGTCCTTCTCCGGCCACGGCGGCAGAAAGTGCTGCAAAGCGTAAAGAAATATGAATGGCAGAATGCAGAGCGCAATTGCGGCCAATAGACCTTCCTTGGTGACTAGTGCGAGTTTGTAGGTCGTGTATCCGAGGAAACTCTTGGAGAAGAGCTGACCGCCGATGACCACGTTCCAGCGCATGGCAAAAACACCAACCATGATGAGACTTCCGGCAATCACGTATATGCGTTTGCGCACGAACTCCGGGAGCTTGAAAAGCTGGGTAATCGCCAGAAGAATCAGCGGGGTCAGAGTGCCGAGCATGATCTGAATGACGATGTGTGGAATGTAGAGTTTGGTGTGGACCATAAAGTTGAGACTGCGGAAGGATTCATCAGCCTCGTAGATGCGATGAATGAGGTCGAGTGATTCAACTGCGAAGTCGATAATGAAGGTGTAGAAGAGGTACATCGCGATTGTGTCGACACAGGCAATGTCGATTTTCAGGCCGCGCAGTTTTGTGGTGGCCATGTAAAGCAGCATGACGGCGGAGATGCCCGAAACCATCGCGGAGAAGATGAAGACGACCGGCATCAGCGGCGAGTTCCACCACGGGTTGGCCTTGATTGAACCGAAGATGAATCCGACGTATCCATGCAGAATGAAGGCTGAAGGAATGCCAATCAGCGTGACAATCCATCCTATTTTCTCGTCAAGTTCAAGGGCTTTGTGGCTGACGTTCGTGGAGCCGAGGGTCATGACCTTGTAGATGAACCCGACAAGCCCTTTTTTTGTCTTCGAGAAGTGAACAATTTCTGCGCGATAGTCGAGCCAGATTTCAAAGACCAGCACTGCCATCAGGTACCAAAGGTAGACGTAGCCGAACATCGCCATCGCCGAGGTGCTGTGCGGAGTGAAGTACATCTCTGGCGAGCGCTCCGGGTGGCCGAGGTGCAACTGCAAGGGCAGCGGCGCGACGAGCAGGAATGAGAGCGCGGTCAAAAGCGCCAGGCGGTACGTTGGCCGGACAGCTTCAACGCGAAAAATTCTTACCAGCGAGGCAAGAATGAACGCGCCCGCCACCAATCCCGTAATGTAGGGATACAAAACGATCAGGATGCTCCACTGCAACCCGATCTCGTTTGGATACATGAAGCCTTCTACACCGTTCATGAGTTTTCCCCGTCTCCTGCTTCAACTTCGTTTGCGCGATTCGCGCGATCAATTCGTTCTCATTAAAATCTTCGGGTGCCCCAGGTCTTGTGTCAGAGGCCCGGGAATCAGCACTCTAGTGCACGGAACCATCGAGCTCGTTGTAGAAAACCTTGGCTCCGGTTGCCATCTGCGGCTTCAGCACCTGCACGCTGTGCGTGCGCAGGAACTCGTGAATCGGGTCCTTCGGATCCTTGAGGTCGGCCAGTTGACGCGCGCCAGTCGGGCAATTCTCGCAGCAAGCCGTCGTCAATCCCTGCGTGATGCGGTGGTAACAGAGATCGCACTTGTCAGCTACTTCAAGCTCGGGGTGAATGTAACGGCAACCATAAGGGCAAGCCTGCACGCAGTATGCACAGCCGAGGCAGTAGGTACGGTCAACCATGACTACGCCATCAGGCGAGATGAATGTCGCGCCAACCGGGCAAACCTGCGTACAGGGTGAATCCGCGCAGTGGTTGCAAAGCTTTGGCACAAAGAAGTATTTGTCGCTGGTGTCCGTTGTAGCCGGGAATCCATGGATGCCGCCTTCGGGTGAAATCACCACCGGCTCGGTCATGTTTTCGTCGTTCACGTGGTAACGCTCAACCCATGTCCTGAAGTGGCCATCAGGAACATTGTTCTCCTGCGAACAGGCACGCACACAATTGCCGCAGCCGATACACTTTGTGATATCGATCAGCATGCTCCACCAGTGCTCGCTGAGCTTGTAGTTCGGGCTCATCTCGGGCGTACCAGCGAGAACCGACTTCCACGCGATGGCCGCAGCCGGCAACAAAATCAGAATTTGACGTCGATTCATCATTACTTTTTACCTCCCTGGGGAGCCTTGCTGGTTGAGGCAGTTTTTTCAGCTGGAGCCTGGTCCATAGCCGGGCTGTGGGGATTGTGGCAGTCCTTGCATGCCATGCCGGGCATGTGGTCATCGCCCACCTGCGGAAAATTCTTGGGCTTGGCCGCGCTTGCCGCATGACATTGCTTGCAAAGCACTGTTGTATCCGGCAGTACCGGCTTGTGCTTCGATGGGTCATCAGCGCTGGCATGAGCCAGTTGCGGTCCATGGCATGCTTCGCAATTCACATGTGCGTGCTTGCCGTGACTCTTTTTATCTGCAACGTCGCTATGGCAGCCTTCGCAGGCCTCGTGCCCCGCATAATATGAGGGCCGTGCCGCATCTTCCTTGATTGCATTGCCGCGATAATGCCCGTACTCGCCAAAGCTCTTGGGCACAACAAAATGACGCACAATAAGAAAGATGAAGAAGGCAATGACAAACAGCCCTGCAAAACGCAGCAGATGCCCTGTATTTTTGAATGCACTCATGAAGCGCTATCCCCTTTGAGCCGGTGCTTTCCACTGTTTTGTGACATGAGGCTCTAAGATGAATACCCCACCCTTGCAGCGGATCTTCTGCTCTTGTGACTCTTTAAGGGATACCGGATGGCACCGCACAACTGTATGTGAGCTAAATCACGCAGAGGCGTGATTATTGAACGAATATCAATCCCGTCTTGTGTCTTTGTTTTAAATGCCTTTGAATGCGCCAATTTTCAAAAATAAAAAAGCTGCGAGCCGGAGATCTCTCCTCCGGCCCGCAGCTAGTTTTGTTACGTTACTTTACTTCTTTTCGTCAACTGCCGGTTTTTCTGCCCAATCAACGACAGGGGCCAGCTTCAGATCCGTCAGGCTTTTTTCCACCTTCGCCTTGTCGCCCACCGCAATCAGCAGCATATTCTCGGGTCGAATATGGTCGAGCGCCGCTTTCTGCGCATCCGCTGAAGTGATTGCTTCAACCTGTGCGGGATATTTGGTATAGAAATCCTGCGGCAAGTTGAAGACCCAGAGCTCTGCGAGTTGGGCATTCACGCTGTATGCGCTTTCAAAGTTGCCCGGAAGTGAACGGATGATCGAGTCTTTCGACAACCTCAACTCCGCATCTGTCAGCGGCCTGGTGTGAATTGCGTCGAGCTCTTTGAAAAGCTGTTCAACCGCCGGCGCTGTAACATCGCTGCGCACCAATGAGCCTGCGATGAACGGTCCAGTGCCGCGGTTGTAACGGAAGAAGGAAAATGCGCCGTAAGTGTAACCGTGCTCTTCTCGCAGGTTCATATTGATGCGCGATGAAAACAACCCGCCGAGCATTGTGTTCATCACCGTCGTCGCCGCGTAATCCGCCGCATCGCGTGGCGCGCCAACACCGAAAGCGAGAATCGCAGTCTGCGGCGAACCCGGCTTATCCAGCATGAGTATTTTTCTCGTCGGCTGTGCGGGTGCGCCCGGTGCGGCCACTTCAGCAGCTTTCGAGTTCCAGTTGCCAAAGATCTCCTCGGCCAATTTGCGCGCCTGGTCGGGAGTCACATCTCCGGTCAACTCAAGCAACGAGTCGGCAGGGCCGTAATGAGCCTCGTGGAATTTAACCAGGTCTTCGCGCGTGAGCGCCTTGAGCGATTCAGTAGTGCCCAAATTGTCGTAGCCATACGGACTCTTCGGGCCATAGAGATTCAGAGCGCCGGCACGCAACGCTAATTGGAATGGATTATCCTGCGCCTGGATCAGCGCCGTCAGCCGGCTCTTGCGCACACGCTCAAAATCCGTTGCAGGGAAAGCCGGATTCTCAGCCGAATCCGCAATCAACTCCAAGCCGCGATGCAGATGCTTCGAAAGCAATGAGAGGCTCAACTGCGCACTGTCTGCATCACTGTGCGCGCTGAAGTCGCTGCCAATCAGAGCTGCCGCATTCGCAATCTCCTCGGCTGAACGTGTCCTGGTTCCTTCCGTCAGCAATGCCGCTGTGACTCCAGCCAATCCGGGGCGATCGGCAGGATTAGCCGCCGCGCCGGCGAGTGTCAGCAACTGCGCACTCACGATCGGCAACTCATGGCGTTCGACCAAATAAACCGTCAATCCATTCTTCAGCTTGAAAACCGTTGGTTTGGGCAGCACGAGAGCATGTTGCGGGCCCGGCTCCGGCGGTGTTGCGCGCCATGCCTGAGCAGCTTCAAACTCCGGAGTGTGCTGCGGGTTCACCTTTACATTCGCATCCGTATCTTCCGGGCTGCGTGGCACATCATCGAGCACCTTCTTGCCGGGAATTCCGTAGACGACAACGCGCTGATTTTTAGTCAGCGTCGTTTGCGCCAGCTTGTGCACACTCGCCGGAGTCACCGCATCGTACCGCGCCAGATCCTTGGGCAGGTAGCCAGGATCGCCCGTGTACTGGTTGTAATAATTCAACTGGTCTGCCACGCCGCCAAATCCACCCAGTCGCTGCAAGCCGGAGATCAGATCCGTCTCCACCTTGTTGCGCGACCACTCGACTTCGGTCGGCGTCGGGCCCGCATCAATCAGGCCATCGATCACCTTCTCCGCTTCCGCTTCCAGCTTTTCCGGTGTGACGCCGGGCTTGGCAATGAACTCGCAGGTGAGTGTTGAAGCGAGCATATCCGATCGGTTGTTGCACTCAGCCGACTGCGCAATCTGCTGCTTGTAAACCAGCTCGCGATAGAGCCTGCTCGACTTGCCTGAACCAAGAACGTGCGCCGCGATATCCGCATCTGCATCGCCCGGCTTGAAGGCTGAGGGCGTTAACCACGCCAGAATCACCTTGGGGAGCTGAACCGTATCCGTAACCACTACGCGCTTCTCGGCCGTAATCGGCGGCGTCACAATATCCGTCGACGCGACTGTCGGACCCGCCGGAATCGGCCCAAAGTATTTTTCGAGCAGTTGTTTGATTGTCGCAGGATCGTAATCGCCGGCAATCGCGATCGTGGCATTGTTCGGCGTGTAGTACTGAGTGAAGAACTCGCGCACATCATTCAGCCGCGCTGCTTCAACATCAGCATGCGAGCCAATTACGTTGGGATAATAAGGATGTCCCTTGGGAAAAAGCGCATGGTAGAGCTCGTCATCGAGGACGCCATACGGCTGCCCCTCGCCCTGGCGACGCTCATTGCGCACCACGTCGCGTTGGTTGGTCAGCTTGGCGCGGTCCAGCGTATCCAGCAGAAATCCCATGCGGTCGCTCTCCAGCCAAAACGCCATCTCCAACTGATTGGCGGGAACCGTTTCAAAATAATTGGTCCGGTCAAAATCCGTTGTTCCGTTGATGTCCGTCGCGCCGGCCGACTCCAGATATTTGAAGTGCGCCTTCTCGCCAACATGCTTGGAGCCCTCAAACATCATGTGCTCGAAAAGGTGCGCGAATCCGGTGCGGCCGGCGCGCTCCTTCATCGGCCCTACGTGGTACCAGATGTCGACGGAGACAATCGGCAGCTTGTGGTCCTCATGTAGCAAGACCTGCAGGCCATTGGCCAGCTTGAACTCCTGATAGCTGATGGTTGGCGCTGCTGAGGCCGACTGCGCCTGCACGACAACGGAAGCAAACAAGCTACCCAAACCAAGAACCACACACAGCAGACGCACACTCATCAACGCGAGCTTCATTATTGGCTACACTCCTTTTTTTTGAGGGGTAAAACTAACTCTGTGGATACTTTATGGACGCATTAAACGTCCAATTCGTTTCACGCAAAGCATTCTATCGCGTTCGAGTGCTTTTTCTATCATCGGACGCAAAAAGGCACCCTTTCAGTTTTTGAAAGATTGCCTTTTCATTGAAATATTGCACACTGCTAATCGCGAGTATCTGCTCGCTGCACTCACTCACATTGGGTCACCCAAAATTCTGTACAGCGTCGACCTGCTAATCCCGAGAATCTGCGCGGCACGCAATTTGTTTCCATGGCTCAGGTTCAGCACATGCACTGCGTGACGGCGAATCATCTCGTCAAGATTGAGGCTCACTGCCTCATGATCGATTATTTGCACCGATGGATTCGACGACACAATGCGCAAATCTTCAGCTCCAAGCGCCAATTCTGATCGCCCGCGGTTCTTCAGCATCCCCTGTGCGCCCGGAGCGAGATGTAATCCCTGTTGCAGATTCAAATCACCCGGCTGAATAATTCCATTTTCCGCTTCAAGCAGCGCCGACTCAATCACACTCGCGAGCTCGCGAACATTTCCCGGCCAGTTGTGCTGCAGCAACATCGGCATCGTTCCCGGCCCCAGCACCGCGCTCCTCAGCTGATAACGGTGGCCAATGCGGTCAAGTAACGCCTGTGCTATCGCCGGAATATCCTCCTTGCGCAAGCGCAGTGGCGGAATTGCGAAGCGTACTGCCGACAAACGGAAGGCCAGGTCCGGCAAAAACTCGCCCTTCCCCGCTAGCAGGTGCAACGACGATTGCGAAGAAACCAGCAAAACCAAATCGGGACTCGCCCGCTCCTGATGCACGCGCACCAATCCATGCAGCAAATTCTGTCCCACGCCTTCGAGCAACTCAACCCGATCCAGATAAAGGAAGCCGCGCAATGCATTCAAATCCGTTTCGGTTGCCAGCCACTGTCGCGCGTCCTGCCTGATGAATGGCAGCTTCTCAAGCGGCGAATTTCGGTGCAGATAATGCGCCAGCAGCGTCTTGCCTGTTCCCGCCTCGCCTTCAATCGTCGCCAAACGCAAATGCGGTGCTGCTAACCTTGCCTGCGCCATTAGCTTGCGCCAAGCCGCACTCACTCCCGCCGGTTCATACCTATTCTCAGCGGTCTCCTGCACCAGCAGTTTCGGCGTCAGCAAAACTTCAGAAGGTGGCAAATCATCAATGGTATTCAAGCGCCTCTCCTCTTGAGCATCTAAAGGCAATGTGCAATCAAATGGTTCATCGACACTCCTCGATAAAAGTTGAGCCCACCCCTTCATGAACTCTGACTCCTGATTTTCATTGTTCTGATTTGGTACCGTAGAGATTCATTCCCGCAGCGCATCGCAATCAAAAATATTAAGGAGGATGCCCCGTTCGGTCTTTGATCAAACGAAGGAGAAAACGCTCTTCAAGCATCTGAACAAACAAGCAATACCACCCGAATTTCAGCCCTTGAGGTACGATGAATGAGTGAGCACAATTCCCCAATCCAAGGCACTTGCCCTCAGCCAGATTGCGCCTCTCGTCATCCAATCGGAAATTCGCGCGATGAGCGTCGAGTGTGAGCGCATGGGTGGAATCAACATGGCCCAGGGCATCTGCGATACGGAGCTTCCCGCGCAGGTCGCCGAGGGCGCCATTGAAGCCATTCATGAGGGCCGCAACATCTACTCGCGCCTTGACGGTATCGCTCCTCTGCGCGCAGCCATCGCCGAGAAGCTCGCCCGCCGCAACCATATTGAAGCCGATCCCAACACCCAGATCATCATCACGAACGGCGCAACCGGAGCGCTGTATTCAGCCGCGCTCGCCCTGCTCAATCCTGGCGACGAGGTCATTCTTTTTGAGCCCTTCTACGGCTACCACTGGAGCACCATGCTTTCGCTGCGCGTCACTCCAGTCGCCGTTCCGCTTGAAGCGCCCAACTGGCTCCTCGACCTCGACCGTTTGCGCAACTCCATCACGCCGCGCACCCGCGCCATCATCGTCAACTCGCCGCTGAACCCCTCCGGCAAGGTCTTCACGCGCGCAGAGCTTGAAGCAATCGCCGTGCTCGCAATTGAGCATGATCTTTTCGTGCTGACGGATGAAATCTACGAGAACTTTCTCTTCGACGGCGCGGAGCACATCAGCCTGGCGACGCTGCCCGGCATGGCGGAGCGCACAATTACCATCTCCGGCTTCTCCAAAACCTTTAGCATCACGGGTTGGCGAATCGGCTATCTCGTTGCCAGCCCAAAGATCATCCCCACCATCGGCTACTTCCACGACCTCACTTACATTTGCGCACCTTCGCCGCTGCAGTATGGCGCACTGAAGGGCATGCTTGAGCTACCGGAGAGCTTCTATAACAACCTTGCCGGCGAGTACCAACAGAAGCGCGATCAGATCTGCGCCGCGCTCACCACCGCCGGACTGAACCCCACTATTCCGCAGGGCGCTTATTACGTTCTTGCCGATGCGGCTCGGGTACCGGGCAAAACCGCATCTGAACGGGCGCGGGTATTGCTGGCTGCGGTTGGAGTGGCTTCAGTGCCGGGCTCGGCATTTTTTGTGAATGGTGGTGAGACGCTGCTGCGCTTCTGCTTTGGCAAGCGTCAACCGGATTTGGACCGCGCATGCGCAGCAATCAGTCAATATTGATGGAGCACGCTGTCACAGTTTCACAGCGGCTGTGCGAGAGGAGTTTCAGAGTGGTTGTTTTTAGTATATATCTTTTATTTTGAGCAATTTACCGGAGCGTCACAGTTTCACAGCGACGTTTTTAAATGTTTTATCTGTGGAGTTGAAGCTGGTTAAGTTATTGATGCATGATCAGTTAACTTGAATCTGGGGAGCTGATGTTCACTATTTAGTTAGCCATCTTGAAAAAATGGCTTTCAGGAGTCAGATCGCAGTTCAGTGTGGATTTTTGCTTTCAACACCATTTTGCATGAAGAAGCAGTAATTATCTGCAAACGCAGAACGGCCCCTCCAAACAGGAGGGGCCGTTTTGGTTGGTACTGCTTGTTTGTTTACCGACCTGCAACGGTGATGTCGAACGAGGCGGAATGGGTGATGACGCCATTCGTGCCGTAGACGGTGATCTGGTAAACGGCAGCCTTGTTGGCGCCGCAACCGATCAACGTGGCTGTTGCCGTGATTCCGGCAATCGCCAACAACAGCATTGCAACCATGCGGCTCATCCGCTTGCCGGAGTTGCGCAGCTTGCCTGCCATTGGCAGGAGCAGCAGTGCGAGGGCGAGAGGAGCAACAGGGATATTCGTTCCGCCATTTTGTCCCGGTACTGCGGGCGCGTCGTTCTTCGCCACGTAGTCAATCGGGATGTTGATGGTCAGTACTACCGTTGTGGCGCCCGAACCAGCAGGAACCACAGTGGGGTTGAAGGTGTAGCTGGTGCCCACTGGACCACCGGTGGCCGAGAGCGTCACCGCTGATGACGTGGCCGTCGCTGGAGCAAGAGGTGAAACCGTGAGGCTCACGGTCAGCGAACCACCGGCCTTGACGACTGGAGGCACTGTGCCACCGCTTACCGTGAAGCCGACGCTGAAATCAGCAATGCCAGATCCATTCAGGAATAGGGTCTGTGTCTGGCTGGTTGAATTCAGGTTGTTGTCGGTAACAGTCAGCGCTCCGCCGATTGCACCCAGGACTGTGGGTTCAAAGCTGATGCTCAACATGCAGGCTGAGTCGCTGGCTACGGTGGCTGCGGTAGAAGTCACCACCGGGCAAGCTGAGGCCGGGCTGTTCAGCATGAAGTTGGGCGAGATGCTGGGGTTGCTGCCTGATGTGGGCACCAGAATGTCGAGCGGCGCATTGCCCACGTTGGCAAATGCGACGTTCATCGGGCTGTCTACACTCACATAGCCGACATACGACGGCATGAAGTCCACAATCGGAGCATCCACGGCGTCAAGCTTGTACATGACAGTGCTATCTGAGACGAGATACGCATTTCCAGAAGCATCCATTGTTCCCCACCAGATTTCAGGACCACCCTGAGTGAAGTTGGAGGAGTAGTAGACGCTCTGCGTGTAACCGGTAGATGCGTATGCTTCCTTGTAGATCACTGAGGTGCCATAGGATGAACCGGAAGCTGTACCCGTATCGTAGACGTAGAGGTTGTTGTTGGCATCGATAGTGATACTCTCAGGCGTGTTCATGCCTGTAGCCACTGTGCTCTGCGTAAAGCCCCCCGCATAAGGAGTTTCCTTGTAGACTTTTCCAGCAAGGAAGTCATCGACAAAGACATTGCCATAGGAATCAACAACGACACCCGTAGGACCTGCCAAACCGGTAGCGATTGGGTACGCAAAATAAAGGCCCCCAAACTGCAAAGCCTGGAATACAGTCTTGCCGTCATAGCTGGTGAAGTAGAGGTTGCCGTTAGCATCCAAAGCAATGCCTACCAGGTCAGTGAGGCTGCCATAGACCCAAGCTGTGTTGATGATATTTGAGGAGGTATAGCCGGTGAGACCAGGAACGACTTCGTAAACGCCATCACCGCCAGCGACATAAATATCACCGCCACCATCAACAACAATGCCGCGGGGAGCAACGATTCCAGTTGCAATCTGCGACCAGGTGCCGCTGGGAGTGTACTTCCAGATGCTTCCGGTGTTGATATCCGCACTGTAAACGTTGCCGGAGGCATCCGTTGCCACGCTGAATAATGAACTGTTGCCGAAGGAGTTAACTTGACCCAGAGTACCTGGAGGGAAGTTAACCAGTGGAGCTACACCCATGCCCTGGAGGTATGCCGGAGCAGAGAGTGCATTGCCAGCGGGATCAGTCAGAGTCACGGAGCCACTCTGCATTCCAGGTCCAGAGGGCATGAATTTGAGGATGACGGAACACTCGCCGCCGGCGGAAGAGCCGGTAGCAACGCATGTGCCAGTGCCTGTATCAGCAAATTCCATTCCCATGCCGCCCTGTGTGAGCACCGAGGTGCCACCAATGGCAGTACCTGACTCCACAAAGAAGTTTGCCTGCACGGTGTTGTTGCTATTGTTTGCGGCGCCAACGCTGACCTCACCGAAGTTGTTGCTGAGCTTGTAAACGGTAGAGGCACCATAGTCGGCAATGTAGACGTTATTCATTGAATCAACGGCGATCTGGTATGGCTCAGAGAGCGGGCTGGCGATGGTGTAACGAATCCAGGAGCCGGGACCGTCAAAACCCAAAAAGATCTGGTAGGCATAACCAGTCTGATCCGTAGCATAGATAGCGCCGTTGGAGGCAACCGCTACGCCACCAGGTGTGGTCATTACTGCGGAATTGCTGGCCACATAGCTGCCAAATGTTCCCTGGTAGGTTTCGATGATCAGGTTTGGAGTGCTCTGGTCAGCAATATAAAGATTCATGTTGGCATCAACAGCAACACCAACCGGAGAGGGTGAGGTGATGATATTGTTCGTGGTATAGCCCCCGCCATTAACCGGCACCAATTCAAAAATTGCATGGGCACCGTAATCGGCCACGTACACATCGCCGCTGGCATCGATGGCTACGCCAAAGGGATCAGAAAATCCTGTTCCGATGGAGGTGACGGTGTAAGTGCCGCCAGACGGCACGGCCTGGTAAACTTTGCCGGTAAAATCATTGGCCACGAAAATTGTGCCGTTGCTGGCTATGGCAATGCCGCATGGGCCTTCAGCAGGAAGGGTGAAGAGAGTTGTCGAGGTGTAACCGCCGCCTGCTTGTGGCGACTCTTCAATGACATCACCAGTTCCAAAGTTTCCGGTATAGATGTTGCCCTGGCTATCAACAGCGGCTGCGCATGCGTTTGTCGCAGTGAAGGGCAGAGCCTGCTGGTAGTTCATAAAGTTTACCGTGCCGGGAAAAAGCGGGTGCGCTTTGGGAGGCTGTGCCTGTGTGCCGCCAGATGCCGTGTGTATGAGAACAGCTTGATTGGGCGCAGTGGAATGAGCAACAACCTTTCCGCTGGGCGATGATTTGTCGGTCTGCGCGATTGATGCCATGCCAAAGACAACTGCCAGCGTGAGCAGCAGTAAAGAGTGAACGCGCAGCGGTGAGGCGCTCCTGGGCGTCTCGGATGAGATGTGAGCAAAGATTCTATGCAACATGTCTTTCATAGCCTCCTGACGGCCGACCCTGGTTGTAACTCAGGTCTTTCGACCTTCGCCTCGCAACTTGAGAATCCGCACGCAGATAGTGTGTTGTGTCCTGGCTGCGTAACCGCATACAGGAGTCTAGTGTAGACAGCGTGGTACATAGCCGCCATCGCCTATGCCTGATGCAATCCTGAGTCTGCGAAGCGTTTGCCGCTTTCACAGCTTGACTGCATCAAACGAGCAAAAACAAGAAGAATAGAAACTGGCTTACCAGTTCCGATTCGACCGGCTTCAGAGTACTGAGGTCAATATTTCCTAGAAGCCAAAAAGTAGAAATCTCCTAAAAAAAACATTACGCCAATTGGAGACTCCAACAAACACACTGATAGTATTCGGTTTCCTTCATTCTACGCAAGTAAAAATATTCAATTTAAATTGCCATTTCAAATGGCAGGACAGAAAGCTACCCAGCATAGCTGACCTGCTCAAGTGTCGGCCATATGCTCATTCTCCCTCTCCGTCTCATCGTGGCCACTCCAAAGGAACAGTCTGGTTTGGTCTTAGAAATGACTCATTATTCACATTCTCAAAAGTTCTGATTTTGAGGGAAATATCAGCATCAAAAAGCGCTCACCCGGGGCTGAGATATACCTTTTCCACCTCACCTGGCTTAGTATTCTCCGAGCGAATGAACCCACTGGCGAATGCCAGTCATGCATGGCGCTGAATAATCAAAATTAAAAGCTTATATCGTTATTTCAGCATTCTGCCTCGGAAGTTTGCGCCCTATTGCCACCGCACGGAGCACAAAAGTCCACCAGCTCCGTCTTCTTAAACTCCACCCCGGAGTCATCCCGAGCCTACACACAGAGCCTCGACCGCGTTCTCAGCCGAGTTATATTCCCAGGCCACAGAGCGATCTCAACGACAACTATAGTCCTGCGCTCAACTGTAACAATACGACCGCAACGCACAGCTACACGCCAGGCGCGACAATCAACAATGGCAAAACCGAAGGGAGAGCCTACACACCTGGAAGGTCCGATTTGCACAGAGCATAAAGGGGAACAATATATATCCAACGCCGCGAACAATACATGCTTCCTTGCATCGAACGGGGTTGTTTACACACCACAGACGGCCAACATTACCGGCTCTTCCGACTCAAGCGCGTCACACCCGGTTTAAACATTAAGCGGGTCTGGATTGGGCATGAGAGAGTAGCCGGATGTTGCCGCGCTTTTGAAGAGCGCACAAACTGCCGGCACGCAGACGAAGGCGCAGCGGATCAATTGTCGAGAACGCAGGCAGCTGCCTCAGCCAGGCATTCATCATTCACCAGATTCAAGTCTGCGGAATTGCTGAATAAAATTTTGGTACAACTGACCCTCGTTTATGCAAGAATCTCTGCACGGAGAATTGCTATGAAGCGCACTACACTTTACGCTGCTCTGCTTCTCGCCTTCAACATCAATCCGCTCATAGCGCAAACCAGCGTCACTCCGCCGCCTAAGCCCGCTGGAAGCGCCTCCGGCCCGGCGCTGGACGTGACAATGAAGTTCATCAGCGACAAACTCAGCGCCCTCGGCACGGTTGACTACACCATCACTGCAAAGAACTCAAATACCGGCCAGACCTGGCAGAACGCTAACTCCTACTTAATCACCAATGTTCGCGCTGATGCCACCACCTGCTACGTTGGATACCACGGGAAAGGTGTGCGCGATAGTCAGATCGTTTCAGACCAGGACTCGGGCTTCTTCCTCAGGGATGTTCTCGACGTGATCGTAGAGCCGGAGACACAATTCTTTACCGAGCAGAGTGCAGCATCCGGTAATCCCAACGTCATCACCACGGCCACCAGCCCGGCGCTCACCGCGCTCATCGTACGACGCCCGAACAACGTCATCAACTCATTCCCGATGAAGGACTCATCGATGGCCGACCGCCTGGCGAAGGCGCTCAACCACGCAGTTGAACTCTGCGGCGGGGGAAACAAAGAGCCGTTTTAACTGGCAAGGCGGAGCATGAAACTGAAGATCCTCTTCACACTTTTAATATTATTTGCACTGACTTCGCCTGACGCACAATCTGCGGAGCGCTGGCCGGCGGAAAAAGCAAATGCGTGGTATGCGAAGCAGCCGTGGATTGTTGGCGCGGATTATCTTCCATCGGACGCGATCAATCAACTGGAGATGTTTCAGGCGGCGACATGGAATCCAGCGCTCAATGATCGCGAGCTTGCGCTTGGCGAATCGATCGGCATGAATACGATGCGCGTATTTCTTCAGGATCAACTTTGGCAGCAGGATCCTGAGGGGTTCAAAAAGCGGCTTGATGAATTTTTGGCGATTGCGGCGCGTCATCACATCCGGCCGATACTTGTGCTTTTTGATTCGTGCTGGGATCCGCTGCCGAAGCTTGGTCCGCAGCACGCGCCGACGCCGGGGATACACAACTCCGGCTGGGTACAGAGCCCGGGCTCAAAAGAGCTTGGCGATCCTGCTTATGAGCCGAAGCTGGAGGCGTATGTGAAGGGTATCGTCGGCGCGTTTGCGAACGATCCGCGCGTGCTGGCGTGGGATATCTGGAACGAGCCGGACAGCCCGGATGAAAATTACGGCAAGGAGGTTTTGCCGAATCATGTGGAGCTTGTGGATGCGCTGCTGCCGAAAGTTTTTGGGTGGGCGCGGAGTATGAGGCCGACGCAGCCACTCACGAGCGGCGTTTGGGATGGCGACTGGTCAGACCCTGCGAAAGAAAACGCAACGACAAAAATTCAGTTGCAGGAGTCAGACGTCATCAGTTTTCACGACTACAGCAAGCCTGAAAAATTTGAAGCGCGCGTGAAGGAATTGCAGCCGCTGGGGCGGCCACTCATCTGCACCGAGTACATGGCGCGCGGCAATGGCAGCACGTTTGAGACGATTCTGCCGATTGCGAAAAAGTATCATGTCGGCGCGATCAACTGGGGGCTAGTCGCCGGAAAGATGCAAACCTGGCTGCCATGGGATTCGTGGGCGCATCCGTATGTCACGACGCAGCCGAAGGTATGGCATCACGACATCTTCCACACGGATGGCACGCCTTACAGCCAGCAGGAAGTCGATTTCATTCGCAAGATTACGGATCGCAGAGAGTGAAGTTTCGATTGAATCCAAGAGCCCGCATCGACTAAAGTTCTGGCTATGACGATGCCAGCCCGCCGTATCTTTCTAAAACAAGCCGCCACACTCGGCGGCGCATTTTCACTCAACAGCCTCTTTCACCAGGCGCATGCCGAGGAGTTCCTCGCCGCCTCCGCCTCGCTCGACAATCTGAGTGCGGAAGAGGCTGCGCGCGCAGAAGATTTCTGGGCTGTGATTCAGCGCTCCTATACCGTCAATCCAAACATTATCAATTTGAATAACGGCGGCGTCTCGCCTTCGCCGCTTGTTGTGCAACAGGCGGTGGAGCGCTTCAACGAGCTCTCGAACGAGGGGCCCTCGTATTACATGTGGCGCATTCTCGATCAGGGCCGCGAACCACTGCGAGAGAAGCTCGCCGCGCTCGGCAACTGCTCGCCTGAAGAGGTGGCCATCAATCGCAACTCGACGGAAGCGCTGAACACGGTGATTTACGGACTGGATTTGAAGGCGGGCGACGAGGTGATCGGCACCAAGCAGGATTATCCGAATATGATTCAGGCGTGGCGGCAGAGAGCGCAGCGCGAGGGGGTTGTCTACAAGCAGTTGAATTTTGATTTTCCGATTGAAGATGAGGCGCAGATTGTCCGCGCTTATGAAGAGGCGATCACCCCGCGCACAAAAATTATCCACGTCACGCACATGATCAACTGGGTCGGGCAGATTATGCCGGTCGCCAAAATCGCCGACATGGCGCATGCTCACAGGATTGAGGTGATCTGCGACAGCGCGCACTCGTTTGGTTTGATGGATTTCAAAATCCCTGACCTGCACTGCGATTATTTCGGCACCAGCCTGCACAAATTTCTCTCCGCTCCCATCGGCAGCGGAATGTTGTGGATCAAGCGCGACAAAATCGAAAAAATCTGGCCACTGACCTGCAACGCGCAACCGCGCGGCGCAGATATTCGAAAGTTCGAGACGCTCGGTACACGCAGCTTTCCGATTGAACAAGGCATTGGCGAGGCGATTAATTTTCACAACGGGATCGGCCCCAGGCGCAAGGAAGACCGCATCCGCTACCTCAAGGATTACTGGGCGACGCGGGTACAATCGATTCCGAAAGTCAAGCTGCACACTTCGCTCGACGCGCGCTACTCATGCGCGATCTGCGGCGTCAGCATCGACGGCATGACACCGAGCGAACTGGAGAACGCGCTCTTCAATCAATACAAAATTCACACAGTAGGGATTGTGTGGGAGAAGATCAGCTGTGTCCGCGTGACGCCGCATGTTTACACAACCATCGCCGACCTCGACAAACTGGTGCGTGCGATCGGTGAAATTGCAGGGAAACAAAAGGCCTGATCAAATGAAGCAGTGTAGCTGCGATTTTCAATCGCAACTACACTTTTTTGTTGATACAAGATCCCAACCCGCCGGCTTATTTCTTCTTTTTCTTTACAGATTTCATTGCGCTTTTGCCTGCCTTGGAATTCTTCGCGGCCTTCTTCGCCCGGGCAGCTTTCTTTGCCGCCTTTTTCGCCGCTGCTCCGGTTTTTCCGCTCTTGCCCGTTGTCACCATGCCGGCCTGAAGGTCAAGTGTGAAGCTGTCAGCGATGCCGGTTTTGCCGGTGCTGATATTGACGGAGACAAACTCGCCGACAATCGATCTTGCCGAGGCGGTCATGCGCAAAAATCCGAATGTGGTGTCGTTATAGACATTCATGGTCAATGGATTTCCTGCGGCGTCGGCGCCGGATTGAGGAGTTGTTGGCGGTGGAGGCTTCTTTCCCGGCTTCAATCCTGCGAGGTTGTAAAACCCGCCCATCCCTGCAACCAGATAGACAATCTGCTTGCCATTCACTGTGCGCGTGTAACGCTCATAGAGGTGTGAGTGGCCGGAGAGGTGCATGTCAGGCCAGATGCCGACCGAGGCGCAAACCTGGTCGATCTGCGCGAGCATATCGGGGCTGGGGATGTGAAAGGGGCTGCCGGTGAACGGCGGATGATGCGTTGCAAGGATCAGCGCGCGCGCCTGCCCATTGGCACGCTCCGCCTTCGCAGCGGTGAGCTGCGCGGTGAGAAAATCCAACTGCGCGCTGCCGACTTTTCCGCCGGAGATGACGCCTTGTGTACCGCCCTCACCCGTGTTGGAGTAGAGGCCGATGATCTTAACGAACGGCGCATTCAGCGTGAAGTACGCGCCCGGCTGATCCATCGTGGTGCGCGAGGCTCCCTGGCTGTCGACGCCGTTACCCGGTGTGGCCGCGCAGAAGTTGGCCAGATACGCAGCCAGCGAAGTTGCCGCCTCTCCGGTGTAGACGACGCCATCGTGATTGCCGGGGATGGCAAAGATTGGGGCGTTGTAGTTGCGGTACGGATCGTAGAACTGCGCGAAGTAATACTCGTCCTGGCCGAAGTAATAAACGATGTCGCCCAAGTGAAACCAGAAACTGGCGCCGTTGGCTGTGTCTGCGGCCATTGCGTCGGCAACTGCAAATTGAAATTTGGGGTTGATGATTCCGCCCGTATCGCCGACTGTATGAAAGACAATCTGGCCGGCAGATTGAATTTTTGCCGCGGCCACGCTTCCAATTATGTTGGACAAATCCATCGGGTTGGTGTTGCGAACCGGGGGAATCGGTTCCATCTGTTGAAGCGCTTTGGCGGCCGCGTCAGCTGAAACTACCTGTTTGCTAAAGCTGCTGAAGTTATCCGGAGTCAGATCCGGATCAGCGAATGCACGAGTAATTGACATAGGACCTCCTCAATTGCGAAACATGCTACCACGCGCAAATGCAGGGTGTGTATGAAAACTTGCTGATTCTTTTTTACCTAAGTTTACTGTTGCGCGAGTTATCGCCCACCCATTTTCACTGCGCATGAATTGAATGCCTGGTAAAAAAATCCCGTCGCCAACCGCCTCACCCCCGTGATACGGTTTCTTCATTCCCCCTGGCACCTTCCCCCGGAGGCCTGCATGCACGCTGAGACAAAGCCCCAGGCGATATCTGCGTCTGTTTTCAATATTCAACACAAGGTTTGGCTACGTCCAAAGTACATCTTCGCGGCCATGCTCGCGGCCATTTTCCTCTACGTGATCTGGTATCACGAGAGTTTCCTCATCAATATGAAGGATTCAAAATGGCAGCACATTGAGAGCTTCAAGTGGGTTCTGCTTCCTCATGTTCTGGCCTCGGTCTGCGCGATTGTTTTATGTCCCTTCCAGTTCTCTGATCGCCTGCGTGTGCGCTACGCAAAATTGCATCGCATCCTGGGACGCATTTATGTCGGAGGCGTTTTGATTGGCGCGACTCTTGGCGTCTATGTGCATTATTTTGAACTCATTCATCTCTATCCCAACGATCCGGTTTTTTTATCCGGCTTCATCGGCAACATTTTCAACGCGCTCCTCTGGACCTTTTGCACGGTTATGGCGATGATTTTCATTCTGCAACGCAAAGTGCAACTGCACCGGCAATGGATGACGCGCAGCTTTGCCTGCGCACTGATTTTCGTCGAGACGCGTTTCATCGCCGGCATCTTCCATCTGCACGGATTCGGAGAGATCATCTTGTGGAGTTGTGTAGCCATGGCAGTTCCACTGGCGGATCTGGCACTGTATCTCGAGGAGTACTTCCGTATGCGCAGCAAGCAAAGCAGAGCCGCAGCACAAATTGCATGATGCAACAAATCCCCAGCTAAAGAACGGAGAGGCACGATGCACGAAAATCACGACGCAGAACCATTGAACCCCAGAATAGTATTCGAGATGGTACAAGCATTTCAGAAATCCGCAGCTCTCAAGGCTGCCATTGAGCTCGACGTTTTTCGCGCGGTGGGAGAGGGCCCGGGCGATCTTGTCTCCATTGCAGAACATTCAAAATCGTCGGAGCGCGGGATGCGCATCCTCTGCGATTTTCTGGTGATCAATGGAATTCTGATCAAAGAGGATGGCAAGTACAAACACACGCCATCGAGCGCGGCATTCCTTGATCCTGCGTCGCCTGCGTGCATGGCTTCAATCGCGCAGTTTATGAGCGACCCCAGCATCTATCGCACCTACGATCACCTTGCCGATATTGTTCGCACCGGACGCACGAATCTCCCCGGAGCCGGCACAGTTGAGCCGGAGAATCCAGTCTGGGTTTTATTCGCGGAGAAGATGGCGCCGATGATGGGGCCGATGGCCGGGCCGCTTGGCGCAGTCGTCCTTGAGGGCCACAGCGGCCCGATGGAGGTTCTTGATATTGCCGCCGGCCACGGACTTTTCGGCATTGAGATCGCCAGGCAGAATCCGCAGGCACATGTTACCGGCCTCGATTGGGCGCCGGTGCTGCGCGTTGCACTGGAGAACGCGAAGAAAGCCGGAGTTGAGGCGCGCTACAAGATGCTTCCGGGCAGCGCCTTTGATGTTGACTTCGGCGGCCCGTACGACGTGGTTCTGCTGACTAATTTTCTGCATCATTTTGACCACGAAACCTGCGTCTCGCTTTTGAAGAAAGTTCGCGCGGCGCTCAAGCCGGGATGCCGCGCTATCACGCTGGAATTTGTGCCCAATGAAGACCGCGTCTCGCCGCCGATGCCCGCAGCCTTCAGTTTGACGATGCTCACGAGCACCATCGCCGGAGACGCCTACACGCTGAGCGAACTTACTTCGATGTACACGACTGCCGGTTTCAACAACATCACAGCACACCCGATTCCGCGGAGCCCGCACACGATTGTCATGGGGCGCGCTTGAAAAATTTTATTTCTCTGAGCGGGTTTAACTGCGCCCGCATCAACTTGTGCGCATCTGCACTCACTGACTCTGTACTTTGCGCGCCGCCATCATCTTCTGCACAACCTCGCTCACGGCGTAACAGCCCAGCAGCAGAATGGCCCACTCTACGGGAATCCGCGCGCGCTCGTTGTATTGAGTGAGGTAATAAATAACCGGGAAGGTCGCGAGCCAGATCAGAATCACGATGCAGACGCTGCGGTCCTTCATCCACAGCAAGACCGCGCCTAAAATTCCGAAGATTGAAGCGGCTGAAACAATCACATCCCTGAGCGGTGAATAAAAGTTCTTGTTGTGAATCACGCTGAGTTCATCGCTCAAAAACATCGGCGTCCAGAAGGCGATAAATCTTTTGAATGTCAGCGTGGCAAAGGCGCCTTTGTTTTCCTTGATCCATGACATTGCAAGCTGCATCTGCTGCTGGTTGTAAGCGACCTCGCCCAACTGGCCCACTTTGTGAATCTCGTCTAAATTTTCGTTGGGATGGAACTGCGAATAGCAATTGGTCATTTCGTTGACGACAAATGAAAATGAGGCGCAACTGTTGTTGGAGACGGCCATCTCGATTCCCAGATTGTCGCGCACAAATACGCTCGCGTGGAATGCGCTGTAATTGCGCACCATCCACGGCGCAATCATCAGGATTGGAACGAGCGCCAGCACAACCAGAGATTTGTTTTTTTGAGTGCGCCAGAAATACAGCACCACCAGCCACGCCACCAGCGCGAGCAACGCAACCGGGCAAAGCAGAAGCAACAGGCCCCAAAGCACCGCGCACGCAATCAGCCACGGTGTCGACAATTCTTTTCGCAGCGACATCACCATCAGAAAAGCCATCAGCGTAATGAGCACGCCCGAATAATTCTGCTCCCAGAAAAACTCCCTCGGCACCAGCGCGATGAGCCAGAGAACAGAAGCGGCGACGCCGGTATAAAATCCGATGCCCAAATACCGCGCCAGCAGGGGCAACAGACAAATCTGGAGCAAAACCATCAGCGTCGAGAAGCGGACCATCCAGATCATCGCGCTTTCATCACTGCTTGTGCTTTTGATAATCATCGCCAGGAAGGCGGGAAAGGCCGGAGCGAGGTGCGCGGAGGGCCCGGTATCAATCTGACGGAAAGGATCAGAAAATCCGCGGCCATGTGCAAGCGACTCGGCAATGGAGAGCGACTCATAGCCCATCTGGCCGAGGGGCATCACCCTGACCTGCGCGGGCACGGGATAGAGCACCAGCGTGGCTACCGCCAAGAGCAACATGATTGCAATTTTTATGAGAGAACGTGGGTGCATGTCGAAACTTTAGCAGAGGCCAAAGAAGGGAGGAAAGTTCGCCCGTCACACGGCTTCAGCATATGTATATAGATGCAATTGTGAGCCAGTTTTGGGGTATGAGTGGGGGAAGTGAGTGCAAAGTGTTTGATTTTAATTGGCGTCCCACTTGTTCGAGAATTGGAACCAAACCATGCAGTATTTGGCTTCAATGGCCCAGTTTAAGCAGGCTGACCCTCTAGGGTGAGGGAGTCGAGATTCGTGATGCAATTGCTCTGAGTTTGGCTAGGCTGACTGATCTTTGGCCATTCTTGGCAGTCTTTCCGGCAGCATCCCATGCGGGCTTTCCCGGCCCGTCATAGACGATTTCGGCTTCCTCTGGGCTAACGACCTGTAAAACAACCAGACGATCACTCTCCTCGTACATTGAAATACTCTTGCCCGCGGTCATCTTGATCTGTACGTCACCGTCCGCGTCGTAAGCATCATGACCTACATGCGACATTGGGTAAAGTGTTAAGCCTAATGCCTCAGCTGCAATGACTTCCCCGATTGACCCTACAAGATGACCATCAGGCGTAAACTTCCGTGGGTAACGAGACTCAAGCTCACGGACCGCACGGTAGATTGCTGTGACCTGTTCAGGCAGCCGGAGTCTTCGCACCTGCGAGTCTTTTGCTGTGTCCATTCGGGTCGCATCCTTTCGTTTAGTACAGAAACAGTGTAGACAACGATACTAGGTTCAAACTGCTACATCCCCATAGATAATCGCGGTATTTTGCCTAGTTTAGAAGCGACAAACACTACTCAGATTGGAAGGTTGTTCTAGTCAAGCTGGCACAATTACGATAGAAGCGGACATGATGTACAACTGAAAGAGAGGGCTCTTGCCTGCTGGCTACCGTTACCCGCATTGGCTGAAGAAATGGCATTCTCTAATGGACCTCGCCGCCGAGGGTGTCCCCGGAATCAGCCCAGACATCCAGATTGGCAGAATGAAAAATTGTGCAGGCAACAGGTCATCCTGCGAAAGCCCTTATTGCCCAGCTTGCAGCGGAAAGAACTATCACAAACTGCAAAGAAGGTTGATGCGGGTGGCAAAAGAAATACCACAGAGTCAACTACGATTCGCCACGTTCGTAATCGAAGATTGTTCTGGCTTTGAGTTACGTGGGATTGCCAAAGCCACTTCTGCCATAGCACGAGATATGCTTAGGTCAGTACCAAGCCTGAACGGATGGTTTATGCGTCAAGAAGCAAAACCCTCTAGCCCAGGACGCTACCATCCACATATTCATGTACTTATGGACGTTAAAGCAGGCTATTCTTCTGGTCGCAATTGTATGAGCGTTCTCAAGTGGAGAGGCTTATGGGAAGCGGCTCTACCAGACGACCTGCATAGTGTGCAGCAAAAACCAGTAGTCATTAAGTCGGTTTATGATGTCGCTGGAATAGTTAAATATCTTTGCAAGTCACCGTGGAGCAAAGCCCACGGTGAGACGTTTGAAGAAAAGTTATTGTCCGTGATTCGAATCAGCGATCAAATATCAGACATGGCTCGTTTAAGGCGGTATGCATCCTCTGGTACCCTTTCAGTCACATCTGATAATTGATCAGTCGATCACTCAGGAGGCTAATCCGCGCAAAGCCCTTTCGCTATAGAACTTCATGTTCCATAGTTTTCTTTAACCTGTTTAAGTGCCTTCGACCAATAAAATCTCATCGGGGCTCAATTCGTAAAGCTCGTAGACTTCGCGATTCAAACTATGTTCGAGAGACTCCTTCTTTTTATCTGTAGGGGCCTGAAGAATACAATCCACCAAACGTTCAATCGCCTTAACATTCTTTGACTCTCTGCATGGAAGCGGAAGTTTCTTGATGTAGGTCGTCTTCACTTGTGCAAACGCCCGTCCTTCGGACTCCTGTGATATATGTCTATATAAATAATCGAATAGTCGCGAATTTAGTAGCCCGAGCAAAGCCCTTTCGGATAGTTCGTTATTTGTCCATCCATTCTTGGGAACGATCATGTGGACAGTCTTGTCCAAATATCTGCCTTCCGCATCAATCGCCGCGATAATTGAACCGCTAGTTTGCCTATATACAACCTTCGGTTTCATCTTCAGAAACTCTTCCGAAAACCTGAAAGTGTCAATCTTCGGGTCGAGGCAGGTTGCATAGTCATGTCTCAGAAAGTTCGAGGGAGCCTGAATCGTCCATTTAAGTATGTCCCTTCCCTTCAAGAACGGAATATCCTTTCTATCTCGACGAGCAGTAGCATAGAAAACGCGGTCACCAATCGAATTTCCACCACGTTTCTTCCCTCTACCTGTTGTCCAATAATTGAAACCGACATCCTTTACGAAGTAGCGTTCGTCAAGCTCCTTAAATCGCGAATCATTTCGCAGTCGCTCATGTAAGGGATTTTGCCGCTTCAGTGCTGCATCACTTCCCTCCTTCACCATGAAATCCGATATGGAGAATTTCTCCAATGAAATTGCCAGACGAAGCCGTACTTGGTACGGATAGTGTGGACACTGCCGCGAAGCAAGAAGAACGGCGACGAATACTGTTGGATCGTCAAAGACTGGAACATTCTTGTAGTCGGTTATCTCTTCAATAACGGCCTCAGAGGAGACAAATACCTAAACGACAGAAGCGGACAATCAACTCTCATCCTTGATTCCGGTAGAGCTGCTCTGATTGCAGCTTTGTTTAACAAAGTAACGGAAGGCGAAGGACTCGCAAATGCAGTCAATTGGATTACCGAACGGGGACTGAGAACAAGAGCTGGAAGAGAACTTAGCACAAGCACAGCATCGCGTATTTTGCGTAATCATCTTTACAAAGGATGGGTTGAGTATCCGAAATGGGGAATCAGTCGAAGGGGCACTTTCGACCCCATTGTCAGTGATGAGGTATGGACTAGAGTTCAAAACGTATTGAATGGCAGAGCTGCAACAGCGGTACCTCATTCGAGAACGAATCCGACATTCCCCTTAAAAGGAATCATAGTATGTAGTAAGTGCGGAAAACTTGCAACGGCATCAATCAGTAAAGGACGCACTGGACGTTACGCTTACTACCACTGCCATAGAGGTGCTGGTCACCTGAGCATCCGTGCTGATAAAGCAGAACGAGCATTCTTGCAGATTCTTGAAGCGTTGGCCCCAGAACCTGCGAGACTGTGCCTTGTAGAAGCAGTTTTTCGTGCTGTCTGGAATCAGCGAAATGCTTCAAGGCAACCAGAGGTTGATCGTCTAGAAACACTTCTGTCTCAACTAAACACGCGTAAGAGGAATGTATTGGAACAGATGGAAACTGGTGTTCTCAATGACACCGATTTTAGCGAGCGATATAGAAAGCTCAATCACCAAATCGCTGATGCAGAATCTGCAATCTCACAGGCAAGAGAAACGGAACTAGATGTGGATATTGCACTGACGTACCTGAATCATGTGCTTTGGAACCTGCATATATTATTTGAAAACAGCGATATAGGGACAAAAAGGAGTATCTGCAAGGCGATTTTCCCTGAGGGGATCAGATGCTCAAGAATGGGCTTTGGAACCGTTGTAACCCATTCATTATTCAGCATGTTTGGGGATGAAACAGTGAGTTTAGAACATTTGGCGTCCCCGACGGGATTCGAACCCGTGTTATCGCCGTGAAAGGGCGGTGTCCTAGGCCGGGCTAGACGACGGGGACGCTGATGAGCGTGAAGGAGGGAATAAATTGACGCTCTAATACAGTTTATCGACTCAATCGATGCGCGTCAATTCACAGGCCCCGCCAAAAGCCGCTCCTGTTCGTGCTCAGTATTCTCAGAGGCGATCTCCGGGGCCGCTTTTGCATTATTCTTATCGCTTTTGCTTTATCCTTATATGGATGCGCAAATTCCGTTTTCTCGATTCCCTCACGGTCGGCTTCGTCGCGGTTCTTCTGATCTCGAACCTCGTGGGGCCGAAGATTTGCCTGGTTCCCTGGCAGCCCCTGAGCTGGCTGCGCATTTCTGCGGCCGAGTTCTTTTTTCCGCTGACTTATATCTGTGGCGATGTCTTCACGGAAGTTTACGGCTACGGCGTATCGCGCCGCGCCATCTGGCTCGGTTTTTTTGCGATGGCCGCTCTCTCGATTCTTGGCGCGCTCGCAGTCTGGCTTCCTCCGGCACCGGGCTGGAACAATCAGCAGGCTTATGCAACCGTTTTCGCCGTCGTACCGCGCTACGCCATGGCCAGCCTTGTCGCTTACTTGTGCGGCGAGTTCACCAACAGCTACACGCTTGCCAAGCTCAAGCTTTTCACCGGCGGCAAGTGGCTTTGGACGCGGACGATTGGTTCGACGATAACCGGGCAGGCCGTTGACACCGCCGTCATCGTCGTCATCGCATTCGTCGGCTCGCAATCCTGGCCGATGCTGGGACGCATGATTCTTTCTTCTTATCTGGTTAAGGTTGCCGTAGAGGTGGTCGCCACGCCGCTGACTTATGTGGTTGTCCGCGCATTGAAGCGCGCAGAGGGCGTGGATGCTTATGACCGCAAAACGAATTTCAATCCGTTTGCGGTGGCAGAGCTATAAGCCCGATAAAGTTGAGATACCGATGAGTCCCTCTGCGCTAAACAAAGCACAAAGCCCGTTAAGGCGCTGCACGGTCTGGACCAGGTTTAGGGCACAGTAAAATTGCCGTTACAACCAACAGTGCTGACAGTGGAATTGGCCGGGGTGCTGCCGACTTTACCCGAACTGAATTCCGTGTTGCCCTGACTCCAAAAAGCGGTCATTCCGGAGGCAGGTACGGGGTAGACGCTGCTTACGTTCGACAGGTTGGGAGCCGTTACACCAGATGAACCGACTGTATCTGGATAATTGACGAGATAGATTGAATAGCCGATGTTCCCACCTCCAATCCACAGCAAAGATGCCTCCAGAGTTCTGCCGCTGTTGCCGGTGAAGCCGTTGTAAGAGTTGAGCAGGAAGGTCGGATAGTTAGCAGCAACTGGAGCAGTGCAGTTCCAGGGATTGGGGAAATTGATAGTAACCGTGCTACCTGTGTTGGTGAATGAGTTAAAGCTGACAGCGGAACCGTTAGCGGCAATGGCTGTGGAACTGAGTTCATATGTGGCGCTCCCGGTCAGAAGCGTAGCCGGCATAACGGGATAAGTGGTGGTGACCGTACCAAGACTGTACTGACCGCCTGTGGCAGAGCTGAAAAAGAGATATGTAGATGGCGTAGCTCCTGCTGGGAGATTGTTGTAAGTAATATTTGCGGGAGTCGTCAGGTCTGCATTTCCAAAAGTAACAGTATTGCCTCCATTCAAGGTGCCGGGTACCTGCTGGGAGGTGAGCTCTTTGGCAGCAATGTATGCAGAGTTAGTATCGAGTACGGCGAGAAGGATGTCGTCAGTCCCTTTAACAGCTAGTACATTGAACGCAGGCGCCTGCGCGACGGGGATTTGCACATAATAAGAAGCATCCGGTTGAGAGGATGCGACCTCAAGCGTCTGAGGATTTGTTAGTGCGGAGGTATCAACGGAACCGGTCAAAGATCCCACCGTCAACTGTGTGTTGCTGGCACACCCACCTGCGTATGTTGTGCCGTCGTTGATCGTAGCATTGATAACGGTTTCTTCTAGCGTTGCACCTTGCCCGCAAAGGTAGGCGAAGGAGAAATTGGATGTGCCATTAGGAACCGAGAAGGTGAGCGTGTTTCCGCTTAAGGTTCCTGCGGTGTAGGAGCCGGAGCCGATCTGATACGCAAGTGAACCCGGGTTACCGGTGAAGTTTACGGTAATGGTGGTCGGGTTGTTACCACCGCCGCCGCCGTTGTTTGTTGAGTTGCTGCAGCCGGAAAGTGCCGTCACCGTCAGCAAACCAGCAAAGACATAACTCAAAACCTTCATATGCATAACTCTTTCTCTCGTTTTCAAAGCTTATTCAGCCGTTCTTACAGGCACATAAAATGATTGAAAGAATTGTACTATGCGCGTCGTGAATCTCGGCTTTGAGTTCACTTCCAGGGTCAATCGCTGGCTTCCGCCGTCAACTGGGACAATTTCAGGCTTCAGCCGGCAGATCCGCGCTAAAATTATCTTTGGTTCCGCGTCTTGATTCGTGCATCAAACGTATAAGTAATATCGCAATCATTCATTCAAATGTGTACGTTGCAGCACAGTTCTGCCTAAAAGGAGTCGGTTTGAAAGCTAAATTTGTATCAATATGTGGTGTTGTCGTAGAGTGCCTGATTCTGGCCGGTTGCCACGCAAGCGCGCCACCACCGGCACAAGGCAATGGGATGCCCGTGCAGACCGTGACCGTGGCCTTCTCACCGGTGCCCGTCACCAGCGAGTATGTGGCGACGATCAAATCGCGGCGCTCGGCCACATTGCAGCCTCAGGTTGATGGCCGTCTAATTTCCATCAGCGCCAAATCCGGCGACCACGTGAAAGCCGGGCAACTGCTGATGGAGGTAGACCCGGCGCACCAGCTTGCCACAGTTGCCTCACAGCGGGCCACCGAACGCCAGAAGAAGGCCGTGCTTGATTACGCGGTGATTGAATTCAATCGGCAGAAGCAACTATTTGAAGCCGGCGTCACCAGCCATGATGCCTTTGACCAGGCGCGCCAGGCCAATGACAACGCGCGAGCCGATTACGACTCCGCTGTCGAATCAACCAAAACGCAAGAGGAGCAGCTTGCCTACTACAGCATTCGCGCGCCTTACGATGGCATCGTCGGCGACATTCCGGTGCACGTTGGCGATTATGTCTCGGCGACGACTGTGCTGACAACGGTCGATGAGAATCGCGACCTCGAAGCCTATATTTATCTGCCGACGGAGCGCGCAGCCGATGCCCGTAACGGCCTCGAAGTTGAACTCCTTGACACCAACAACACTTTGATTCAGAAGACAAAAATCGACTTCGTCTCTCCGCAGGTTGACAATTCGTTGCAGGGCATACTGGCCAAGGCTCCAGTCAGTTCGGCAGTAATGAAAACAGGTGACCCCCTGCGCTCCATGCAGATGATCAAGGCGCGCGTCATCTGGCGCACAGCCAATCTGCCCACCGTACCCGTGCTTGCCATTGTGCGCCAGGGTGGCCAGAGCTTTGTATACGTCGCCACGCAGAAGGGCGGAATGTTGATTGCGCACCAGGCTGCGGTTACTCTCGGCGACATCATTGGCGACCATTACGCGATTCTCAGCGGTCTCAACGCGGGCGACAAAGTCATTGTCACCGGAACACAGTACCTCGTCGATGGAATGCCTGTCATTCTGCTGGGCCGTTAATTTTCTGTTTCTGTTGATTTTGTCGGGCGTTATTTTTACTCACCACTTGAAGGGCAGGGTTTAGCGTGTTTGTAGATTTCTTTATTCGTCGTCCGGTCTTTGCAACCGTCTGCGCGCTGCTGATCATTCTCGCCGGCGCGGTCTGCATTCCCACGCTTCCCGTTGCGCTCTATCCCAATCTTGCGCCGCCGCAAGTCTCCGTCACCAGCGTCTACATCGGCGCCGATGCAGAGACAGTTGAGAAGGCCGTCACCATTCCACTTGAAGAAGCCATCAACGGCGTCGAGGGAATGCGTTACATGACCTCGTCGAGCACGAACAGCGGGATCAGCACCATCAGCATCACCTTCCAAACCGGCTACGATCTATCCATCGCAGCGGTCGACGTGCAGAATCGCGTGGCCAGCGTGCAGGGTCGTTTGCCCTCTGTGGTGAATCAAACCGGCATCTCGATCGCCAAGGCGAATGAAAATTTTGTACTGGCCGCCGGATTTTACACGGAAGACAATCGCTACTCGCCAGAATTCATCTCCAACTATCTTGACATCTACGTGAAGGACGCCATCAAGCGCGTACCCGGCGTCGGCGACGCCATCATCTTCGGCGAGCGCAAATACTCCCTCCGAGTCTGGCTTGACCCCGTCAAGCTTGCGGCGCGCGGACTCACTGCGACTGACGTAATCAACGCGCTCGCGGAACAGAACGTTGAAATCCCCGCGGGGCAACTTGGCCAGCCGCCCTCAGATTCCAAGCAGGCTTACGAGATACCCGTGCGCGTCGTCGGCCGCCTCGGCAGCAGCGCAGAATTCGACCGCATCATTGTCAAAAACACGCCTAACGGACTTGTCCTTCTCAAGGATGTCGGCCACTCGGTCGTCGGCGCGGAGGACTACAGCAGCACGCTCAAATTCAGCGGCCACGCGGCCAACGGAATCGGCGTGCAGCAGCTCTCTACGGCGAACTCGCTCGATGTCGACCGCAAAACCAAGGCTGTGCTGGAAGAACTCTCCAAGCACTTTCCGCCGGGGCTCAAGTACGCCATTGCGTTTGACTCCACCACCGTTGTCGGCGACTCCATTCGCGAGGTGCTCATCACCCTCGGCTTTTCTGTCATCATCGTCATCGCCGTCATTTTTCTCTTCCTGCTTGATTGGCGCGCCACCATCATCCCCGCCGTCACCATTCCTGTTTCGCTCATAGGCACCTTCGCCTTCATCAAGCTTTTCGGCTTCTCGATTAACTCACTCACCCTCTTCGGCATCACGCTGGCCACGGGTCTTGTAGTCGATGACGCCATCGTCGTCATAGAAAACGTGCAGCGGCACATTGCCATGGAGCACAGCGATCCGCACGAGGCGACTTCAAACGCCATGGGCGAAGTCACGAGCGCCGTCATCGCCACATCGCTGGTCCTGATTGCAGTTTTTGTGCCCGTCTCCTTTTTCCCCGGCACAACGGGAATTCTGTATCGCCAGTTCTCGCTGACCATCGCATTCGCCATCGCCATCTCAGCCTTCAACGCGCTTACGCTCTCACCCGCGCTCTCGGCGATGTTCCTGCGCGGCGAAGAAGAGCGGCCTCACCAGCTCGATTTTCTGCACAGCAAAACCATTTCGCGCATCTTCGCCGCCTTCATTCACGGCGCTGATAATTTCATCTCGTGGCTCGGCGCAACGTATGCCAAGACCATTCACTTTGTTCTCAGGCTGCGCTACCTGGTGCTGCTTGTCTTTTTTGTCGGGCTCGCGGCAACCGCATGGATGTATCGCACGGTTCCCACCGGCTTCATTCCGCAGGAAGACCAGGGCTACATCTTCTGCATCGTGCAGGCTCCTCCCGGCGCATCGCTTGCTTACACAACGAATGTCGCCGATAAGGCCGAGGCCATCCTCGCATCCAACCCTGACATCAACGGCGCCTTCTCCGTGATGGGATTCAGTTTCTCCGGCGGCGCAGCCAACGCCGGCATCATCTTCGTCAGCCTGCGCCCTTCTGACGAGCGCAAAGGCAAAGGACACTCAACTGCCGATGTCATCGCCGACCTGCAACCCAAACTCCAGATGCTGATGATGGATCCACACGGCGCCGTGGTCATGCTGTTTCCGCCGCCGGCCGTCAACGGCGTCGGCTCCTTCGGCGGATTCCAATTTGAACTTGAAGACCGCGGACAAAACACTCTCGCCGATCTTGACCGCGTCGCGCACCAGATAGTCGGGGCCAGCCGCACGAGCAAAGATCTCACCGGCCTACTCACAACTTTCTCCGCGAACGATCCGCAGATTCTGGTTACCATCGACCGCGAAAAGGCCAAGAGCCTCAACGTCTCGCTCACCCAGATCGCAACTACGCTCAGCGTCTTCATGGGTTCGGCATACGTCAACGACTTCGATTACAACAACCGCACCTATCGCGTCTACGTGCAGGCCGACCAGGCCTTCCGCATGACAGCGCAACAATTGAAAAGCTTTTATGTGCGCTCAGACACCGGCCAGATGATCTCGCTCGACAACCTCGTCACCGTCAAGGAGAGCGCCGGAGCGCCGGTCATCTCGCATTACAATCTTTTCCGCTCGGTTGAAATTGACGGCTCGCCCGCGCCCGGTTACAGCTCTGGTGAGGGAATTATCTCCATGCAGAATCTCGCCGACAAAATGAAGCTGCCCGGCATGAGTTACGAGTGGACCGGACTCACGCTTGAAGAACTCGAGTCCGCCGGCAAAGCGATCATCATCTTCGGCCTCGGCCTGCTTGTTGTCTATCTCACGCTGAGCGCGCAGTACGAGAGCTTCTCGCTGCCCTTCATCATTTTGCTTGCCGTTCCAATGGCCATCCTCGGCGCACTTGGCGCAGTCTCACTGCGCGGCCTCATCGACCCTGCACATCCCAGCGTTAACGATGTCTACTGCCAGATCGGACTCGTTCTCCTGATCGGACTCTCGGCCAAAAACTCCATCCTCATCGTCGAGTTCGCCGAGCAACTCCGCCGCAAGGGCCGCTCCATCGCTGAAGCCGCAATCGAGGCCGCTGAGCTCCGACTCCGCCCCATCCTCATGACCTCCATCGCGTTTATTCTCGGTGTCACTCCGCTGGTCTTCGCCAACGGCGCCGGCGCACTTGGCCGCCGTTCTGTCGGCACCACCATCGTCGGCGGAATGATTCTGTCAACGGTGCTGAACCTCTTCTTCATTCCAACACTCTACGTGATTCTGCAAAGCATCCTGCACGGATTCAAAAAAGAAAAGCCCGCAGAAACTGCTGAGTAACAACTTACAAATTTGGCTACTTCACCCGAGCGACGATCCTGTTTTTCGCTCGGGTGGGTATCAAGAATGTTGGTTTTAACTTATTAGAAATCTAATTAATCAACTTTATGCGCCACCACAAAATCCTTCACCTTGTCATACACTCGATCTGGCATAATCCCATGTTCAAGCAACTCTGTCTTCCTCTTGTACGGCCTGAACTTCACTACCCGATCTGCCCAAACCTTAGTCATTCCCGGCAACTTCATCAACTCTTCCGCACTCGCACGATTGATGTCGACGAGTTCGGCAGCAGATAACTTTTTTGCGCCGCTTGCTCTGTTCCGCTCGGAGTAAGACTCATTGGAGCCGGACTGACCGAGAGAGGCTCCCTGCGCGCCAATCACTGCTGCCAGCACAATTACCATCACACTTCGCATGGCACCATTCTCCGCTCCTTCAGCTCGTCTGGCAACTTGGCCACGGCAAGAAATAATTTGACAGAACCCCACCCCTCCATTATCTTCAAAACTAGATGCAGAGCCACCGCCATCACGGTCACCACCATCATCATGGGGAAACCATGCCGGCGAGCTCATCTGGCTTGAATTAATCAGCCACAGAGATTCAGAATTATCAGCCCGCCGGCAAATCGCCAGCGGGCTTTTTCGTGTTCCATCAAAAACCAGCGACGCTCAGGACAATCATCATGACCAACCCTCAAATCGATTTCGCAAAAATGGACGGCCTCGTCCCCGGCATCGTCCAGGACGCAGCCACCGGCGAGATGCTGATGCTCGGCTTCCTCAACGAAACGAGCTACGCAAAAACCCTCGAATCCGGCTTCGTCACTTTCTGGAGCCGCACCCGCCAAACCCTCTGGATGAAAGGCGAATCGAGCGGCAACCGGCTGCGCGTTGTCAGCGCGGCCACGGATTGCGACAACGACACCCTCCTCTTCCGCGTTGTCGTCGAGGGTGACGGCCTCGTCTGCCACGAAGGCACAGTCTCATGTTTTACAAAACCAATTTCACTCTCAAAAGCCACGCAAAAGGATCCCGCCAATGCCGGTTAAATTGAAGTTCGGAATTCCCAAGGGTAGTCTGCAAGACGCCACCATCGCTCTCTTCAAACGCGCCGGATGGAATATCTACGCCGACGGCCGCTCCTACTTCCCGTCGATCGACGATCCCGAGATCGAGTGCATGCTCATCCGCGCGCAAGAGATGGCCCGCTATGTCGAACATGGAGTCCTCGACGCCGGACTCACCGGCATCGATTGGGTTGTCGAGAGCGGCCTCACTGTCGAGAGCGTCACCACGCTCACTTACTCGAAGCAAACCCGCACTAAGGTTCGCTGGGTTCTCGCCGTCCCTGAATCGAGCAATTTTCAAAAAGCCGAGGACCTCGAAGGCAAGATCATCGCCACCGAACTCGTCGAAGTCACCAAGCGCTACTTTGCCGATAAAGGCGTCAATGTCAAAGTTGAATTCAGCTGGGGCGCGACCGAAGTCAAACCGCCCACGCTTGCCGACGCAATCGTTGAAGTCACCGAGACTGGCAGCTCGCTCAAAGCCAATCGCCTGCGCATCATCGACACGGTGATGGAAAGCGAAACGCACCTCATCGCCAGCAAGCAGGCCCTTGCCGACGCTGATAAGAAACGCAAAGTCGATCAGATCGCGCTCATGCTCCGCGGCGCAATCGACGCGCAATCTCTCGTCGGCCTCATGCTCAATGCCCGCCGTGTCGATCTGCCCGGCGTCCTCAAAGTTCTTCCTGCCTTGAACGCGCCGACTATCTCCGAACTCAGCGACACCGACTGGGTCGCCATCAACACCATCCTTGAAGAGAAGGTCGCCCGTGACGTTATCCCGCGTTTGAAGGCCGCCAACGCCACCGGCATCGTCGAGTACCCGCTGAACAAAGTGGTTCTCTAACTTTGAATTTTTTTCAGGAGAAAAAATGAAACTGATCCGCACCAAAGACCGCGGCTCAAAAAAAATTATCGCAGCGATTGAAAGGCGCGGCGGCGCATCGCTCTCTACTGTGTTGCCGGTCGTGCGCCGCATCGTCTCGGCAGTACGTCGCGAAGGCGATAGAGCGATTCTTCGCTACGCAAAAAAATTCGATGGACTTACCGATCCATCCTCACTGCGCGTCTCTCAAAAAGAAATGGCCGCCGCGTGGGATCAAACTCCACGCCCCATGCGCCAAACCCTCACCCTCTGCGCAAAGCAAATCCGCACCTTCGCTGAGCGCCAAAAGCCGCAGAACTGGAACTTCTCACCCACCCCCGGCCTCACCGTCGGCCAAAAAGTTGTTCCACTCGACGCGGTCGGCTGCTATGTACCCAGCGGTCGTCACCCGCTTCCCTCCACGCTTCTTATGACTGCCATCCCCGCGCAAGTTGCAGGTGTCAAGCGCATCGCCGCCGTCTCGCCCAAGCCCGCGCCGGAGACTCTCGCCGCCGCGCATCTTCTGGGCATCACCGAGTTTTATCGCCTCGGTGGCGCACACGCCATTGCCGCGCTCGCATACGGCACCAAAAAAATTCCGCGCGTAGACAAGATCGCCGGGCCCGGCAGCCTCTACGTCACAGCCGCAAAATTACTTGTCTCGAACGATTGCCCCATCGACATGCTCGCCGGTCCCACAGAAATCATCGTCACCAGCGAGCGCGGCAATCCCACTCTCATCGCCGCCGACCTCGTTGCGCAGGCCGAACATGACCCCGAAGCACTCGCCATCTTCATCACGACGCGCGAGTCGCTCGCACGTTCGGTAATCGCCGCCGCAACCAAACTCAGCAGCAGCAATCCCGTCGCGCAACAGGCTCTCACCGCCAACGGGCTTGTCATCGTTGCTTCATCAATCGAAGAAGCGCGCGCGCTCACCAACCGCTTCGCGCCCGAGCATCTCACCGTCGACTCCGCGACCGATTTGAATTGGGTCACGAACGCTGGTTCTGTTTTCATCGGCAATCATTCCGCGCAACCACTCGGCGATTACATCTCCGGCCCCAACCACACGCTGCCCACCGGTGGAGCAGCACGTCTGCGTGGCGGTCTCAGCGTCAACGATTTTCTGAAGCTCATCACCGTCCAGCAATATTCCGCTGATGCAGTCGCGAAGCTGGGCCCCTCTGCCATCCGGCTTGCCGAAGCTGAAGGGCTCGCCGGCCACGCGGAATCCATCCGCCTCCGCATTTCAGAGAAGAAAACTTCAAAGAAAAAAATGAGCGCAAAGAAATGACAGAAAAAATCCAGCCCCGAGCCCGCGTCGCCGCCATGAAGGAGTATCACCCGCCTCTCGGCGATCGCTCCGGCCTCCGCCTCGACTTCAACGAGAACACCGTCGCCTGCTCACCGCGCGTTCTCGAAGTCCTCGCCCAAATCTCCGCAGGCACGCTCACCCGCTACCCCGAGCGCGAGCCCATTGAAACACTTGTCGCCGCGCATCTCAACCGTGCCGCGAATGAAGTCACCCTCACCAACGGCGTCGACGAAGCCATCCACGTTCTCTTCAGCGCCTTCCTCGATGCAGGCGACGAGTTGCTACTCCCCGTCCCGACTTACACAATGTATGAGGTCTACGCCAGCGCCACCGATGCAACTGCCGTAACCGTGCAAGCTGACTCCAACTTTGCATTTCCAAGCGAGCAACTTCTCGCGCGCATTACGCCGCGCACAAAAATCATCGCAATCGCCAACCCCAACTCGCCCACCGGCTCCGTCGTCACACGCACAACAATCATCGAGATTGCCCGGCGCGCGCCGCATGCCATCCTGCTCGTCGACGAAGCCTACTTCCACTTTTACGGCGAATCCGTCGTTGACCTCATCGGCACAATTCCCAACCTCGTCGTCGCGCGCACATTTTCAAAAGCCTACGGCCTCGCCGGTCTGCGTCTCGGCGTTCTTGTTGGCCCCGATTCGCTCATGCGCTGGGTTCGCCGCGTGCTCTCGCCTTACAGCGTCAACACACTCGCCCTCGCCTGCCTGCCCGCTGCGCTAGCCGACGAAGATTTTCTCCGCAACTACGTCAACGAGGTTCTCTCCGCACGCACTGAATTTGAATCCGCTCTTGACGCACTCGGCATCAAACGCTGGCCAAGCCAGGCCAACTTCGTGCTCACCCGCATCGGCTCTGCGCACGCCGAATTCACTCGCCTCATGCACCGGCAAAACATTCTCGTCCGCGATCGCTCTTCCGACCCTAGCTGCAATGGCTGCGTACGAATCACCATCGGCACTCGTGAGCAGATGCGCGCCGCAATCACAGCAATGCAGGAATCATTGAAGACATTCTCACTCGATTAACCGGAAATTTGCTCTTGAACCTCCACAAGAAGGAGAACGGAAATGAAATCGCCCAAGAAACAAATCGCAAAAAAATCTCCACGCATCAAAGTTCTTACGCGCAAATCGGCAAAGTCCGCGCAGAAAATTTTCCCGCTGCGCACGGCAACCGTCATTCGCCACACCACCGAAACTCAAATCGATCTCTCGCTCACCATCGAAGGCAGCGGCCTCTACAAAATCAACACCGGCATTCGCTTCTTCGACCACATGCTTGAGCTCTTCACGCGTCACGGCGCCTTCAATCTCACCCTCACCTGCAACGGCGATCTCGATGTCGACCAGCACCACTCAGTTGAAGATGTCGGCATCGCGCTCGGCGAGGCATTTGACCGCGCACTCGGCGACAAGCGCGGGATTCTTCGCGCCGGCTACTTCCTCATGCCCATGGATGAAACTCTGGCCATCGCCGCCATCGATCTCAGCGGCCGTGCCGCCTTTGCCGTTGACACCGCAGTCCGCACGCGTCTTGTCGGCGATCTGCAAACCGAGCTAGTTACTGACTTCTTTGAAGGCTTCGCCCGCGGGGCACGAGCCAATGTCCACGTCAAAACCATGTACGGCCGCTCCAACCACCACAAGATCGAAGCCATCTTCAAAGCCTTCGCCCGCGCCCTGCGCGTTGCCTGCTCGCGCGATCCACAACTCGCCGAGATGCTGCCATCAACGAAAGGCCTGCTCTGATGCGCGTCACTGTCATCGATTACAAGGCCGGCAACTTGACCTCCGTCCTCAAGACGCTCACCCACCTCGGCGCAGAGTGCGAGGTCACTGATGATCCTGTGCGCGTTCAAAAGGCCGAGCGCCTCGTCTTGCCTGGAGTTGGGCATTTTGCCGCGACAAAACTACTCGACGACCGCGGCCTCACTCGCGCTGTGCGTGAAAAAATTGCGGATGGAACTCCCTTCCTCGGCATCTGCGTCGGCATGCAATGGCTCTACGCCGGCAGCACGGAAGCGCCAGATCAACCAGGCCTCGCATACTTCGCCGAGCAGTGCGCCCGCTTCCCGAACGTGAGCGAAAAAGTTCCTCACGTCGGCTGGAACTCGATTCGCATCTCTCCAAACTCCAAACTCTTCGCCGGAGTTGCCGACAATTCTTTTGTCTACTTCACGCATTCCTACAAAGCGCCCGTCACCGCTGACACAGCAGCCACGACCGACTACATTGAACCTTTCGCGGCCTCAGTTGAGAGAAACAACGTCTTCGGTGTTCAATTCCACCCCGAAAAATCCAGCGACGTCGGACTCAAAATTCTTTCGAACTTTCTCGCCTTCAACACGGAGGCAATATGATCACCAAGCGCATCATCGCCTGTCTCGACGTTCACGCCGGGCGCGTCGTCAAAGGCATTCAATTCGTTGACCTCATCGACGCGGGCGACCCGGCTCTCCTTGCCGAGCGTCACGCCCTTGAAGGCGCTGACGAAATCGTCCTTCTCGACATCACCGCAACCCATGAGGGCCGACAAACTCTCCTCGACACAGTGCGCCGCACCGCGCTGCGTCTTTTTGTTCCCTTCACTGTCGGCGGCGGCATCCGAAGCGCTGACGACGCAGCCCAGGTCTTCGATGCGGGCGCTGACAAAATCAGCATCAACTCCGCCGCGCTCGCCGACCCCAATCTCATCACTGCAATCGGCAACAGCTTCGGAGCACAAGCCGTCGTCGTCGCCATCGATGCCCGTCGCGAACCCAACGCGCCCATCAATCAAGCCCGCGTCTTCGTCCAAGGTGGCCGCAAGCCCACCGAACGCCGCGCCGTCGAGTGGGCGCGTGAAGCCGAATCGCGCGGCGCAGGTGAAATCCTTCTCACCTCCATGGACTCCGATGGCACGCGCACAGGCTTCGACTGCGAACTCACCGCCGCCGTCTCCTCCGCCGTGCGCATCCCGGTCATCGCCTCAGGCGGCGCAGGAACTCCCGCGCACTTTGTTGACGTCTTCACGCGTGGCCGCGCCGACGCCGCACTTGCCGCCAGCATCTTCCACTTCGGCGTTTCCACATCCCTCGCACTCAAAGAACAACTCGCCCAGCAAAAAATCTCCGTGAGGCTTCCATGCTGATTCCTTCCATCGACCTAATGGGCGGTCGCATCGTGCAACTCGTTCAAGGCGAAAAACTCGCCCTCGCATTCGACGACTTTGAATATTGGATCGAACGCTTCTCGCGCTTCCCTCTCGTCCAACTCATCGACCTCGACGCCGCATTGCGCCAGGGCGATAACGCAGCCCTTGTCGAGAAATTTGCCAGGCGTCTTCCGGTTCAGGCCGGCGGCGGCATTCACACCGTTGAGCGCGCGCGACAAGTTCTCGCTTCCGGCGCGCAACGCGTCATCCTCGGGTCAGCATTATTTTCTGCTACAGAATCCGAAGCCCGCGTCAACACCGAATTCGCCGCCGAAATCTCCGCCGCAATCGGCAAAGCAAAAATCGTTGCCGGCATTGACACGCGCAACGGCAAGATCGCCGTCAAAGGCTGGAAGGCCCAGCTTGCGCTCACACCCGACGCCGCCATCCCGCAACTTGATCCCTTCGTCGGCGCTTATCTCTACACGCATGTCGATGGCGAGGGCCTACTCGGCGGTTTCCCCATGGCTGTCGCCGAACGCCTGCGCACACTCACCACGCAGCAGCTCATCGTCGCCGGCGGCATACGTAGCCAACAGGAAGTCGATACTCTGCACGCACTCAACATCGACGCAGTTGTTGGCATGGCTGTCTACACCGACCTTCTGAAAGTGTGATGAATTTCACTGACACTTATCAAACATCAGTTAATCTGAAGACAGAGCTTTTGGAATTTCGAAAGGAACCACACGCAAATGACTACGAAAACGCGCGGCATTCATCTCGCACACCGTCTCGATGAAGTTGGCTTCTCTGACATCGTGCAGATTCGCAACAAGGTCATGGCACTCAAGGCCGAGGGTCAGCAGGTGCACGCCTTCCACGGCGGCGAACCCTTCTTCGAAACTCCTGAAGCGATCAAGCGCGCCGCAACCCAAGCTCTCACAGACAATCACACACATTACGCGCCGTCGTCAGGAATACTTCCCTTGCGCGAAGCACTCGCACAAAAGCTCGTTGCAAAAAACAAACTCAGCGTCAGCGTCGATGAAGTCATTGTCACCGTCGGCGGTACGCAGGGTCTCTATGCAGCATTCCAAAGCATCCTCGATCCGGGCGAAGACGTTCTCGTATTCGATCCTTACTGGACGCCTATCAGCGATCTGATCCGTGGCGCGCAGGCGCGTCCATTGCTTGTACCGTCCGTCACCGCGCGCCGCAACGGAATCCGCAAAACCCTTGCGCAATTTTCCACGCCGCAGACTCGCGCCATCTATTACAACACACCGCAAAATCCGAGCGGCCTCGTCTTCACGCGCGCTGAAGCTGAAGAAGTTGCAGCCTTCGCAATTGAGCGCGACCTCATCGTCATCGCCGACGAAGCCTATGAAGATCTCGTGTACGAGGGCACCCATTTCTCCATCGCCTCGCTCCCCGGCATGGCCGAGCGCACCATCACCTGTTTTACTTTCTCCAAGTCCTACGCGATGACCGGATGGCGCGCCGGATACGCGGTTGCCAAAGAACCTTTTATGACCGCGCTGCGCAAAATCGTTCTCTACTCCACCAACGGAGTCACCACGCCCGTGCAGTACGCAATGGTCGAAGCTCTCAAAACACCCGAGTCTGAAATCACCACGCGTCGTGAAGAGTATCTTCAGCGCCGCGACCTTCTCGTTGCCGGACTCAATGAAGCCGGCCTCCCCTGCGAACCTCCCGCCGGCGCATTCTACGCATTCCCCAACGTCGAGAAAATCAGCCGCAACAGCCGTGAAGCCGCATCGATTCTCCTGGAGAAGGCGCACATCGCCACCATCCCCGGCTCCGTTTTCGGCGCGCAGGGAGAAGGCCATCTTCGCTTCGGTTACGCTGTATCAATTAAGGAAATCAAGGATTGTGTCTCTGCACTGCGCAGTTTTTTGAAATCGTAATCTAAGTTTTTCTATTTCTATCAAACATTGAGTGCCCCATCCTTTCGCTTTTCTTGCGCAAGGGTGGGATGCCGGAATTACTCTGCTCCATGCTCCGCCAGCGTCTTGCTTGTCTCGATACGCGACGCCCGTAACAATCTTGCCAACTGCTTCAAGTGCAACTGTACAGCATAGACACGCAAAATTTCCTCTTGCGAGAAATTCGCTCCCGTATGCCGCACCTCCAGCATTCTGTTTTCCAGATCTTCAATATCCTCTTCCAATTTCAATCTCGACTGCGGTGTCGCAAATCGCCACTTGTGAATCCGCTCCGCCACATAATGAAAGCCCATATGAATATCGGAGGCCAGCTTGCCCAGCGCCGGCTCCAGTTGCTGCGCAAAGCGATCATTGTGGCTGTTACGCACCGCCAACTCCAGAGCCGCCAGCGCATCGCGCAGTGAACGCGCAAACTGCATCAGCAATCCCAGCGCCTCCAGCACTCCACGCCCGCCCGATGGCTCATTGCGCGCCGCATCCATCAGCTGATTGTTAGCGCGCCGCAGCGCATCGGCACGCGCACGCACATCGTTGAGCTCCTCGTCAGCATCGCCGCGATAGCCCTTCAGAATCGCCTCAAACAAAGCGCCCAATTGCAAAAATTCTTCCGTCAATCCCTCGCGCAATCGAATCCGCGCGCGGTCAGGAAACACCAGAGTCGAGACCGCCAACGCAACCGCAATCCCCAGCAGCACCTCAATCACGCGATGAACGGCAAAGGTCAAACCCGGCCCGCTTTTCTGCGCTGCAAGAATAATAATGACCGTCACGCCGGCCAATCGCGTGCTGCTCTTGAGTCCGAGGAAGACGCAAACCAGCGTGCTCGCGAGCAATGCCAGCAAAAAATTCCAGGGCTGCACCGGGTAGAGTGAAAATGCAAATCCAAAGGCCGCGCCTATCAGCGTTCCCACCGCGCGATCGCGTGATGCGGTCACCGTCGATCCGACATAAGATTGCAGAACGATAATGACCGTGATGACTGCCCAGTAGCCATCGTGCAAGCCAAGCATCTGCGGAATGAACCAGGCAATCGCCGCTGCGAGCGTTGTCTTCAGCGCATGAATCACAAGCCCGCGCTTCTCGCTGCTCACGCGGCTCCACCAGCCAGTCGGCTCCGTCGCCGGCATCACCGCCGCTTCCAGCTCCGCAATTGAATCCGTTCTTTTTTTCTTTAACCGCATACTCACTTACAAGTTTCTCATGCGCTTCGCAACGCTGTACCATGAAAAAAGAAGGCGCCGCTGGCCTTTGTTCGATACAGCACACACGCCAAAGGAGTTCTCATGCTTAGGGTCGGCTATCCTGAAAAACTCGCTTACGCGCTCCCAAATGAAATTCCCGCAGGAGTTGAACTCGTCCCGCTCGCCGATTCGCTTAGCGAAGAAATTTCTCTCGATGTTCTCATCGGCGATCCCTATCCATCGCGCACCATTCTCAAGTGGCCTCATCTACGCGGCGTCAAACTTCTCCTCGCGCTCCTCGCCGGCACGGAGTGGGCTCCGCCACTCGTCGGCCCATCAGTCACCATCTGCAATGCGCGCGGCGCACACACTCTCGCCACGGCTGAGTGGGTCATCACCGCCATCCTCTCCATGCTCAAATACATTCCGCTCCACATCGAGGTTCAAAAAAGTGGCAAATGGAAACGCCGCTTTGAAGCCGCTCATCTCTACGCCGACCTGCACAACGACCGTCGCGAACTTCTTCCTCCCGTCATGCAGGAGGAACTCACCGGCAAGCGCGTTCTCCTCATCGGCTACGGCTCCATCGGCCAGCAGATTGAAAGCTTCCTGGCGCCATTTAAAGTTGAACTCACACGTGTCGCCCGTACCGCACGCACTACTTCAGACGGTCACGCGATTTGCGCCATCACTGAGCTCGACACTCTGATTCCGCAAGCTGAAATCATCATCCTCATCCTTCCCTCCACCGATGAGACTCATCATCTCTTCGACGCGCGCCGCATCGCGCTCATGCAGCAAGGCGCGCTCATCGTCAATGCCGCACGCGGTCCCATCATCGACACCGGCGCACTTGTTGAAGCACTCACTGCCGGTCGCATCCGCGCCGCTCTCGACGTCACCGACCCCGAGCCGCTCCCTGAAAACCACCCGCTCTGGCACTGCCCAAACACGCTCATCACCGCACACATCGGCGGCTCCAGCCCCAACTTCGCCATCCGCTCCATGAGCGTCGCATTCGAAGAACTCCGCCGCTACGTCAACGCCGAACCTCTCCAAAACGTCGTCCAGCAGGGCAGGTAGCTTTTTATTTTCTCAATAATACGGAATCCCGCTTCGCGATTCTGCGAAGCGGGATTTCATGCGCACCGTACACCTGATAATGCGGGGATTCATCCCAACTATTCATCAACCTCATGCTATCCAGTTAATCTCTTCACCCCAGCAACCTCGGGTTATGCGCAGTTCCATCAAAATTGTTGGTGGTCTTGTAAAGTTCATAACGCCCGTCCTGCGCAGAGAGGCGAGTGCGCTCCAGCAGACCGGCGACTTCAGCCTCCGCCATCGGCTTGAAGCTCCGCGCCGCTTCCAACGCCTGATCAAGAACCGCTTGATTATCGATTCCCGTGATCTGAACTGAAATCGGCAAATTCAGGCAATAGTGCAGGCACTCAATCGGCTTGACCGTGTTGCTGTCGAGAATGTGGTGATCTCCGAAAGCCTTCATCCCCAGCACGCCAATCTCTTCACGCGTAAGTACCGGCAACACATCATGAGCAAAGCTCCTGAAGTGCGCGTCCATCACATTCAACGGCATCTGCACCGCATCAAAGTGGAATTGATTCTTGCGCGCCGTCTCCAGCATGCGCAGGTGGACGTATGGATCTTTGTGGCCTGTAAATCCGATGTAGCGCACCTTGCCCGCCTTCCGCGCATCGAGCATCGCCTCCATCGCGCCGCCCGCAGCAAAAATACGGTCAGGATCTTCAAGCCGAATCACCTCGTGGAATTGCATCAAATCGACGTGATCCGTCGCCAGTCGCTGCAAGCACTCGTCAATCTGTTTTGCTGCGGCGGCCCTGGTTCGGCCATCGATCTTGGTCATCAGGAAAACTTTCTTGCTGTATCCGTCTGCCAGCGCCTTGCCCATGCGAATTTCGCTGACGCCATCGTTGTAATCGCAACAGTTGTCCATGAAGGTAATGCCACGGTCGATTGCCTGGCGAATAAGTTGAATGGATTCCTGCTCCGTGAGCGAAGATTTGCCAATGTGATATCCACCCAGACCCATTGCGGAAACGCGTTCTCCCGTCCTGCCCAGGGTGCGATAAATCATGCCTTCTGTCTCAGGATTTTTGCTCTGCCGGGCCTTATCCTCTGCTGTGAGCATCGGCGTCAACAGTTGATCCGTTGCCACAGCGCCGACTGTCGCGCTCGCCGTCTTCAAAAAATCTCTCCGATGCATATCTCCTCCATTTGGATTTTCCAGAGAAACGAACTCTACTCATTCAGCGCCTTTTCAACCGAATTGTACCGCTCCTGAGGGAAAGTTCAAAAGTAAAGCTGTGCGGCTTAAAAATAGCGCTGCCTCCGAATATCTAAATTCCCATTTAATTTTCCGCCGCTCCGCCCACAATCCGTTTCTGCCGCTCCGTCCACACCGTCTTGATCTTCTCGTACCTGACCTGCATCTCACCCAGTTCCGCATCGCTGAGTTTCTCAATATCTATCATCTGGTTTCTCGCATTGCCTTCGGCCCTGATCAACTCGTTGAGCTTGAGATTGATCGCGCGCGCATCGCGGTTTTGCGTATTCTGAATCAGGAACACCATCAGAAAAGTTGCAATTCCTGTTCCCGTTGTAATGAACTGCGCCCATCTTTCAGAGAAATGAAAGATCGGCCCTGTCGCCACCCACAGAATCACCACCAGCCCCGCACCTGCAAACGCCCACGTCGATCCAAGCCACGCACAAACCACCGTGGCAAACCGGCCAAAGTGCACATGCAAAGTTCGATCCCTGTCTTCGACTGGGTTGTTGTCCAAAATTTCAGTCTCTGAAACCTGCCTGACCACATTCACCTCACTGTCGCCGGGAGCGCCACTGAGCACTAAAACACAGCTATCCATCGCGCTTCCGACCCCACCTGCAATTCTGAACGATTCAGCAGCGATACGATGTATAAGAACGCTCTCCATCGTTGCTTCACCACAGCATCATCGCCATCCATCTCCCATGCGCAAACCCGCGAGCGTTACAATGACTCGAACCCCCGCCTTTGAATTAGGAGCTTCCCAAATGCATCTGAAACACCTTCTAACGGCTTCCCTTCTCGCCGCCTCCGCAACACTCGCTCTCGCGCAACGCATCGAGGTTACCATCCCCTCTGCCAAACCCCTCCACGGCCACCTCATTCTCGTCTTCGCCAAAGCAGATATTTCCAAACCCGTAGACGCCAAATCCAATCCTGAAGAACCGCGAAACCTGCTCTCCGAGGACTACACCTCCGCGCAAGGCTTCGGCGTTGACGTAGAAAATCTCACCCCAAACCAACCCATCATCGTCGATACCAAAACCATCGGTTACCCCCGCCGCTCACTCGCCGATCTCGACGCCGGCGACTACTCCATTCAAGCCGTCTTCAACGTCTATGAAGAGTTCCACCTCGCCACCGGAAAAACCCTCTGGCTCCCGCCCGACAAGGGCGAAGGCCAGCAATGGAATCACAAGCCCGGCAACCCCTACAACAAGCCCGCCAAAATTCACTTGGATCCCAAATCGCAATCCACCATCAAGCTCACGCTCGACCAAATCATTCCTCCCATCGAAGGCACCGACGAGGACCCGCTCGTCATCGCCGCCAAAGACCCCGGTGCAAAGTGGCTCAAGTACATGAAATTCAGAAGTGACAAACTCAGCCAATTCTGGGGGCGCGACGTCTACCTCGGCGCGTGGATTCTTCTTCCTGACGGCTTCGACGAACACCCCGACGCCCACTATCCGCTCGTCGTCTATCAGGATCACTACCACCCCGGCATTGGCCCCGCGTCCTTTGTCACCACCGCGCCCGACCCCAAAGACCCCAACGCGCGCCGACTCCAACACGGCTATCAATTCTTTCAAGATTGGACCGCCGGCCGTCTCCCCCGCGTCATTCTCATCTACGTGCAAAACGCCAACCCCTACTACGACGATTCCTACGACGTCGACTCAGCCAACGTCGGCCCCTACGGCTCAGCCATCAACGGCGAACTGATTCCCGCCATTGAGCAGAAGTATCGCGGCATAAGGCAGGGCTGGGCGCGCGCTACTTTTGGAGGTTCGACGGGTGGCTGGGAAGCTCTCGCCACGCAAATCTTCTATCCCGATTTCTATAACGGTACCTGGGCTTCCTGTCCCGACCCCGTTGATTTTCACGCTTATCAAAACATCGATCTCTACAACGACGCCAACGCTTTCATCCGCAAGGGTGACTTCGGCCAGGTCCCCATCGCCGCAGACCGCAAGCCCGATGGCTCCATCATCGCAACCACCGGCGATGAGTATGACTATGAATACGTTCTCGGTACCCACGGCCGCTCCACCGAGCAGTGGGATATCTGGCAAGCCGTCTTCTCACCCGCAGGCGACGACGGCTATCCCGCCGAAATCATCAATCCCCTGACCGGCGCAATCGACAAAAAAGTTCTCGCCTACTGGCACGATCACTACGACCTCACCGCCATCCTCAAGCGCGATTGGCCCACCCTCGGCCCCAAGCTCGAGGGCAAGCTCCACCTCGCAGTCGGCGACGGCGATACCTACTTTCTCAACAACGCCGTGCACCTGCTGCAATCCACACTCGACGCCACGCAAAATCCCCACTCCGACGCCACCTTCCAGTACGGCCCTCGCATGCCCCACTGCTACACCGGCGGCCCGCCGGAGTACACCATGCAGCAAAACAACTCCGACTGGACTCAGCGCGTCCTCCCCCTGATGGTTGAACACATGCTCGCCACCGCACCACCCAACTCCGACACCAAATCCTGGCGCTACTAAAAAAATCTTTTCCCAACCCTTGATGGGCAGCACGTAAATTTCAGGAATCCCCACTTCCCAATTTGGAGAAGTGGGATTCCGCGTTCTCAATTCTTCATCCGGTTCCGCATTCAATCACCGCGGGACAGAAAGCGCCAATGAATTTCAAGCGACGGTGACGCGCAATTTCCATCCTGCTCCATGCGAGTGAGGACTGCATCAAAACGCCCTGTGATTCCAATCACTGAGCGGGCGCCGAGTCCGCGCTATACTGCTACGCGTGCATCCGGTGGACACTGAACATCGGCTGTTCGCACGCGGATAGTCGATTCGTATTAGCTCTCTGCCGCCCACAGCAAGCGCTCTCCGGTCACAGTTGATGACGCGGTGAGCAAATCTCCTCTCGTCACAATTCAAGGCGATTGCTACGATCGTGGTATCGTACCAATTGGGTATTTCCAGCGGGGGGTGAGCGATGAGACGTTTCTTTCTATTCCTTCTAATAGCAGCGGTTTCTGCTGCAGCCTTTATTTATCTGCCCATTCCAACTGCAATCGGCGTCTCAAAGGATACCCGCCATTCTTCGAATTACGTAAATATCCCGGGAGCGAAGCCCGTTGGCGCGGAAACTTGCGCCACCTGCCACGCGGATGTGGCCAAAAACTTCCAGCATGCTTTCCATCAGCAGCAGGGTGTCACCTGCGAGGAATGTCACGGCAATGGCAGCTTGCACGTTGATGGCGGTGGGGAGATCACGAAAATCATCACTTTTAAAAATCGTCCGGCCGTCGATGCAAACGGTGTCTGCCTGAGCTGTCACGCACAGGATGAAAATGCGCGCCACTGGACAACCGGCGTGCACGCATCAAACGGCGTTCGTTGCATTGATTGCCACCAGGTCCATTCCGCCACGGTGAAATCCGAGCAACCCGCCAGTTCCAGCTTTGACACAGCGACACGTGATGCGCGCAATGTAAATCTTGTCTCGCCAGAAACCAACGCAATGGTTAAATCGCGCGCCGAGGCCAACGAGGCATGCCTGCGTTGCCACAGCACCCAGGGCGCGCAACTGAGCATGCCTTATCATCATCCGCTGCGCGAAGGCAAAATGAGCTGCTCTGATTGCCACGACGCGCACGGTGGCACAGCGGGCCATAATCTGCGCGTTGCCAACGTCAACGAACTCTGCCTGAGCTGCCATGCGCAGTATCGCGGCCCCTTCGCTTACCAGCACCCGCCCGTCTCAGAAAATTGCATGAATTGCCACAACGCGCACGGTTCGCCAAACACCAATCTACTCACCGTCAGCGAGCCGGCACTTTGCCTGCAATGTCACAGTGGCCATCACAACGGCGCCGCGCTGCCCTTGTCCGATCGCTGCAGCAATTGCCACACCACCATTCATGGCACTGATGTCGCCACGCCAAGTGGGGGCAGCCGGTTCATCGACAAAGGTCAATACGGATTGCCTTCAGAACCCAACCCCGCCATGGTCAGGGCAAGTGCGCATGCAAATGAAGCTGCGGCACACGCGTCGCCGCATGCCTCCACCAATCTCGCCGGCGGCGTCAGCGGCTCTGCGCCGGCGCTCTTATCTAAACTGCATCCCTTCCCGGGCCTCTCACCCATGATGGGCGCTGAAAATTCTCCGGCTGATTCTGACCCCGCCAACGCCAATGAATGGTTCTCAAATTCTGAGGTCTATCGCTTCCTGCATACTTCCGGATTTGCCGGCCGCGTCGGGGAGTACGACAGCTTGCAGCAATCGGCAGGAACCAATATCTCCTCCGCCTACGTGAATCCTAAAAATCATCTCACCTTCGCAGCTCGTGGCGTCGTCATTACCGGCAGCGATTATTCCCTGCGCTCGCAATTGACTGTCGGCGACCGCTTGAAAGCAGGCCTCGACCTGCGCAGCCTTGTCCAGCAGCAGGACCACTATCGTTCCTATCTCGCGCAGTTGTCGCCATCGGATTTCGGTTTGCCCGGAGCGGTCACTGACTCAATTCCGGCAAATGCAGTCTTTGCTGTCACCCGGCGTCTCGCCAGCGGATACCTCCGCGTCAAAACTCCCAAGTGGCCCGTCCATCTTTTTGTGAAGGGCGATATGCAGGCCAGGGCCGGTCAAACGCAACTCACCTATCTCGACGAAAACTCCACCCCTGCCGTCTACGTCAATGGCGTCAACACCACCTGCGGTCAGCAATGCCACCAGGCTTCGCAATACCAGGCCGTCAATTACACCACGCGCAATGTTGCCGGCGGCATTGATGCCAACGTGAGAAGCGTGCTGCACTTCCTCTACGAGCACAAATTCAGCAGCTTCAATGACCGCCTCATCTTTCCCACTATCACTTACACCGGCCCCTTTACTCCGGAAAACGAGGGCTACTCGACCATCAATCCGCCGCCTTCAGGCCCCGCCCCGCAAGACGTTCCCATCGGAAGTTACTACTACGACATTCCGTCGCCCAATCAGTTCTCTTCTGACACCCTCAAGTTGAACCTGACTCCATCAGCGGATTTCGTCCTCAATGGCCAAGTCACTTACACGCGTCTGCGCAACACCTTCACCAACAATCCCCAGAATTGGTTTGACACCGACGAAACCGCAAGCTGGACCCCGCAACAGCGCATCCGTCTCACCGCCGACTACCATCAGCAGAATATGATCAACGGCTTCACACCCTACTACACTCTCTACGGCAATGTTTCCTATCACCGGCACTGGGAAGGCGTCAGGGCTGAATTCGAGCTCCCCGCCGGCTTCACCGTGGAGACCCTCTACAAGCACAGCGGCATCACCCGCTCCAACTCCGCGCTCTGGCCGCAAATCTACTCCTTCGACAATACCGACCTGCAGTACGTCATCCCTTCATCCACCAGCAACACGACTGGACTTGCACTGCGCTATCGCAGCCGGCTATTGAACGCGCGCACCGGATATGAGTGGACCGGTACCACTCACCCCGGTTACCTCATCATTCCCAGAAGCAACAATCGCGCCTACGCAAGCCTCTGGTTCACGCCCAAAACCTGGCTCACTTTCTCGAACGACACCACCATCAACTTACAGAATGCCTTCCCCAATCCGGCCCTGCCATACACTCCCGGCCTCGCGCAGGGTTTTGGCACTGACATCTCAGGCCTGCCCACAAACTTCCAGCGCCGTGAGCGCATCTACACCGATGCTTTCACCGCAGAAATTCATCCCCTTCCAGCATGGTCTCTTGACCTCGGCTACTCCTACCAGCAAAACAATTTGAATACCTACATGGCCTTCCAAAACGACAGTTCAACCAACTACGTCGTCGATGAGCCTTATGTCCCCTACAAGCAACTCAGCCAGGTCGTATGGGGCGAGACGAATTACACCGTCAAAGATCATCTCGGCCTCGATCTGCGCTTTACCCACAACGCATCAAGCAGCGGATTCCGCCCCGACCTCAACCTCAACGACGCTGCCTCGCTCGGCAACGCCTCCTTGATTCAGCAGGGCGTCTTCGATCCGGGAATGTTCCAGTCTGCTCTCGGCAACCTAGCCCTCGCCGCAACCCAGGTCTCCGGTGTCAAAGTGCCGCAATGGATTGGCGATGGAAAGGCCTACTACCTCTTCCCGCACAAATATGAAGCGGGCCTCGTCTTCCACTACGGCAGCTACTCCGACTATTGGAACCCGAATCTCAACGGCGTCCTCCGCACCTTCGACATCTACGTCGGCCGCACCTGGTAACCGAAACCCCCGGCATCCATTGCTTCTCCCGATGTTGCCGGGGGTTTCAACCCCCGCAACATCCCACCCCAAAAACCACCGCCTCTGCGAGCCGACCGAACCATACCAAGAGCATTCCTATATCCGCGACCGTGTTTGACAGGCGAATCGCAAGCCACAATAATTGGTGCGCTCAACAATCTGCACTGCATCGCGTACTCTACGCAATGCGAGCAGGCTAACGGGCACATTCATCCAACCGCGTCAACTCCTTTGGATTCATTACAGCGCCTATCGGCCAATGTGCTTTTGAGAATATGCAGGATTCTCTCCAAAACCGGAGAATCCCGGTTTGAAATTTAACAGCCGTTGCTTGAGCTACAGGCTCGGTAGCAACAGTCACGCAAGCATTAACCGCGGAAAGGTTGATTGCAGAAAATGGCCTCATTGAATCGCCGTAAACACACGTTACTCGCCTTCCTTTTGATCGCGGGCTTTGCTATTATCCCTTTTGCTTCAGCACAGTTTGGCGCTCCGGCAGAGCCAAAGCACTATGCCTGGTCCGACTCGAGTCTCTCCCCGGACGTGCGTGCCGATCTGGTCATCAAGGAACTCACCCTCGATGAGAAGATATCTCTGTTGCATGGACAGGGTTCCTCATACAATGCCACGGGACCAACTGAGTCCAACGGTGGCGCCGGCTGGTCGGTTGGGATTCCTCGCCTCGGAATTCCCGCAATTCAGATGGCAGATTCCGCCTACGGGGTGACCAGAGGTGCGGCATCAGGGCGGTATTCAACTGCGCTGCCCAATAATCTGGCAGCTGCCTCGGCCTGGGATCCTGAGGGCGCTTACGAGTATGGCGCGCTGATTGGCCGCGAGCTTCGCGCCCAAGGCTACAGTATGTCGCTTGGAGGCGGCGTCAATCTTACGCGTGAACCGCGCAACGGACGCACTTTCGAGTATCAGGGAGAAGACCCCTTACTGGCCGGCACGCTGGTGGGAAATTTTGTCAAAGGCGTACAGTCCGAAAATATTATCGGTGACCTGAAGCACTATGCGATCAACGATCAGGAGAGCGGCCGGAATGCGGTGGATGCCAACATTGATAAGCGCTCGATGCGCGAGACAGATCTGCTGGCATTTGAAATTGCGCTTCAAATTTCCGACGCCGGAGCATTCATGTGCTCCTATAACCGGGTCAATGGCGACTATGCCTGTGAAAACAGTTATCTGCTCACAGACGTGCTGAAGAAGGATTTTCACTTTCATGGTTTCGTGGTTTCCGATTGGGGTGGGACCCATTCTGCGGCCAAAGCCTCTCACGCAGGTCTCGATCAGGAACAGCCTGGAAAAACTTTCTTCGGCGAGGCGCTTCAGAAAGCGGTTGAAGGCGGTGAAGTCTCCCAGGATGAAATCAACGACCACGTGCATAGAATTTTGCGAACGATTTTTGCATCCGGCCTTTTTGACCACCCGGTTGTGAAGCAGGTTCCAGACGTTGAAGGCGGCTACGCATGGGCGCAGAAATTTGCGGAAAAAAGTATTGTTCTGCTTAAGAATGAAAACCATATTCTGCCTTTGGTGAGTGCACAGGTGCACTCGGTGGTCGTGATTGGCGGGCACGCAGATGTGGGAGTGCTGACGGGCGGCGGGTCGGCACAGGTCGATGCGCCGGGAGGCTCCGCGGTGCATCCGTCACCATCGCAACCCGGGGCGAACGTCTTCAGGCACCAGGTCTGGTTGCCCAGTTCACCACTGCGCGCGTTGAGCGCGAAACTGCCTTCGAGCAAAATTAATTATGTTTCGGGCGAGGATCTGGCAGTCGCCGGCTCCGCTGCCAAGTCTGCCGAGATCGCCATCGTCTTCGTATACCAGCACGAGTCGGAAGGCATGGATTTGAAGTCGCTGGATCTGAGTGAAGAACAGAACAAGCTCATTGAAACGGTTGCGAATGCTAATCCGAAAACCATTGTTGTACTGGAGACTGGCAGCCCGGCAACCATGCCCTGGATCAACAAGGTGGCAGGAGTGATTGAAGCCTGGTATCCAGGTATCCGAGGCGCAGAGGCGCTGGCAAATATTCTCACCGGTGAAGTGAATCCAAGCGGCAAACTCGCCGTCACCTTCCCAAAAAGCGACGCCGATCTGCCGCATCCAACATTGGTATTGCCACCACCTGAATCGCAACCTCACCGTCCACCACCCGGCGCTGATATCTCCAGCTTCATGGCGTTGAGGGCGAAGGGGCTGCCCCCGTTTGAGATCTATTACGACGAGAAGCTCAAAGTCGGCTATAAGTGGTACGACGCTGAGAAGAAGTCTGTCTTATTTCCCTTCGGCTTCGGCCTCTCGTATACCACTTATGCCTACTCCGGCTTAAGCGTGAAGAGCGGGCAGACACTTGAGGTCTCATTTACGGTTCGCAACACCGGGAAAATCGCCGGTACCGAGATCGCGCAGATCTATACTTCACTCCCTGATGCGGCAGGAGAACCGCCAAAGAGGTTGATTGGCTGGGCACGCGTGGAACTTGCCCCGGGCGAATCCAAACTGGTCTCGATTCCTGTGGCTCGTGGCCGGCTGAAAATCTATGATGAAGCCTCCAACGACTGGAAGCTGGTTTCAGGAAACTATACGGTGATGGCTGGCGGGTCCTCACTGGATCTCCCGCTCCAGCAGCAGATTAATCTTCCTTGAGTTGAGACCTTTTTAAAGAAGGCTTCAAGCAAAGTCAGTTGTATTTTGCTTGAAGCCTTCACGCCGAATTGATAGATGGGTTACATCGTGGCCGCCATCATTTTCGGCACAGGTTTCATGCGTCAACCGCGAATAAGCCAGGGCGATACCCATGAGCCTTGAGACAATTTAAGGCGTAAATAGCCACTCAACCGGAACCGGAACACGGCGAGATGTGGGATTCCTGGCAACTGAGAACCACTTTTACAAGATGGCTAACTATACAGTAAACATTTTTCTTGCGCTGTTTACCGTCTGGTAATCACTTCAGCGACTCGTCAAAGTGCGCACGTCGATAAAAACTTCTCTGCATTTGTGATCGCACGCACGCGTCATTCATACGCGCATTGTTTATAGTGATTAGGATTTCCCACTGGGGCGCACAACTTTATGAACTCCGCAAGAGCCTCTCTCGCGTTACTCTCTCTCTGCGCATTCATCCTTCTCTGCTTTTTTTCCGTCGCCGTCACATGCGCACAATCGCCAACAACCATCTATACAAATCAAAATCTCCGCGTCACGGGAATCGCCAAGGGACGTTACGAACTCACACCATCGAGCAAAAAATTCAAAGTCGATATCGCAAATGAAGTTGCCGTTCTGATCCACGACAATAAAGTTCACGCCGCACACGCCACACTCAAATACATTGATGAAAAAGGTGAGAGCACGGGCCTCGAAGGCTACACCGAACTCATTTTCAAATACCACGATGACGGCTCGCGCTACTTCAACATCACGCCGCAGCGCGTAGGAAAAATGCAGCTCGTCGTCACCGTCATGTTTGAAGATGGCCGCGTTGAAGTAGAAAAAATTAACGACGCCGAAGTCATTCCTTCAAAATAGTAGTTATAAATAATTTTTTTCTTGTCACCCAACCATCAACAATATGCTGGAATGTACTCTCCGCCTGAAATTTTTCTAAATCTCTGGCTAGTCATAGTTGCGTGAATTATGGGAATCGGGATTTTGCTTGAATTCTACAGTTTCGTGGAGTTTTTTGACGGTTTCGCGGTACAACCAGATCGCAGCCATCCCTCCGGCTGCAGCTGAGACCGCTGCAAGCAAGCCTATCTTTGCCCACTTGCCAATACTTTCTTCGTTGATGTCTTTTACAGTGGAAGTCGTTGATTCATTTGTGTTTCCATTCATAGTCGCACTCCATGCCCAGCCTAGTCACTGCCCGAAAACTCTCTTATTCCTGCACATCGCGTCGTCTTCAATTATGACTCATCAAACATTTAACAAATAATTTCGAAAATTGTATTTGACTTTTGCCAAATCTATAGTATTGTGGAGTTATTCCCAGTAGAGAGGGAACCTCGAAGGCCCTCTCCATTTGGAAGTAAGTTGCGTCACTGGCCTCCCGGCACGAGCAGAGTCTGTTCGTGCCGCCTTTTTTTGTAGGCGAGTACCCGCAACAGAACGACTCTACACACGATATTGCCATGCTTCACCTAAAAAGAACATAAAACTTGCAGCGTACACACTAGAGCCAATTTGAGAAGATCTCTGCTCCAAATGCGCCCAAACCGGCGACCATCTTTGCACCCGGGTCTCCGTAAACCTCAAACCTGGTTACATTTGCAACCTGCATCATCTTTGGCACGAGCTGCTTAACTACGGGGCCTGAGAAGTGCTCGAGGACGGCAGCGGCGTCTACATAGGTCTCAACCAGGCGGCAACGTTTTTGATCTGAGCTCAAAAACCACTCGTAGCCGAGTGTTCCCGGTTCGGAGTGGCTGCCGGCAGACATTTGCCTGGCCAGCGCCTCAAACTCTGCAAACTTTCCATCGTTAATTGCAATCTCCACCAGCAGGCGGACAACATTTTCTGACATTTTTATCTCCTTGGTTTCAGCAGGTTAGGAGTATTTTCCTGGCTCGACTGAGTAGCATAATACGTGTGGGAGGCGCATCTTTGCAGAATATTATGCAAAAGGGCGTAGAATGTAGATATGCAGCACGGCCAATCGGCCTGTGGGCACCTGGAGTTTGGGGGCGTCACGGTTTCGACGGGATCGTTCGCGGCACTGAGGCATGCCGGGGTGTGGGCACCCGTAATCGCTCGCAAAACAACAATTGCCAACAACAATCTGGCACTTGCTGCTTAATTAAGTAAGCAGCCGTTCTTCGTGGTTTTGCCTGTGGGCTGCGAAAGGACGTCATACAGCGGGCTGGCGTAAGTAGCTCGGTCCGTGTTACTTGCGCAAGATCATCGGACTAGTGACTCTGGCGTCTTGTCCGTTCTGAGCTGGAGAAGCGAACCCCAAATTGAACTGGACAGAGCATGGATACTCTAGGCTGACTGCGGTTTCGGACGCGGGTTCAACTCCCGCCGCCTCCACCAATCACAATTTTACGCAAAATAAAGCAAGCCCTCCTGAAGACAGGATGGCTTGCTTTTTAGTTATCAGATGATAAACATTTTGTTCTTACTGTTTACTATCTGATTAGCCATCTTGAAAATTTAGTTTTTCTGATCATCGAGTTTCGATTATTTTTCTGTAAGTATAGGCCAATTGGCAGTTGATGATGACTAGTTAGTAAATAGGTACGGGGAAATGTTTACTACGCAATTAACTATTTTGCAATTCAAAACGAAGAAAACTTATGGGAGGGTCAGGTGCGGCAACGCTTGTTTACTAATTAGTAAACTTCTTAGTTTAATTTGATGCAAATCCGCTGTTTACTATTTAATAATCTGCAACGAAAATGCAGATACAAATGTTTACTCAATAGTTAGCCATCTTGAAAAACTTATGTTTTGCTAAAAATGCACGCCGGGAGTTGGGCTTGTCGGCGGCGTGTAGGTGGCTGAAATGTGCCCGCCCTCCCACGCATTGGTGTGCAACCAGTTGCCCGAGCCGTCGAGTTCGGTGACCTGGTCGCCGCCCTGGTCGAGAAGGTAGAAAGCGGAATTTTGGGGGACAATCGCGGTGCTGGCAGGAACTTGATTGCAATTGGCTGCGGTGAGCGGCAGGGTGTAGTCGCTTGGGTTGAGCTGAAGCTTGGCGACACGGGTGCCTGCGGCGTCATAGATGTATTGCGTGACACTACCCGAGGCAAGATTATGCAGGGCGCATAGGCGACCCTCGGCGTCGTAGACGTAGTTGTTGTAGTTGTCCGCCATGACGTTCCCGGCTCCATCATAACTCAGACCGGCGATTTGGTTGTTCATTGCCGTTGTGGGCGTGGTGATGGTCTGCAGGATCGGGGCACTGGTGCCATTGGCGCAAGGGGATGATGCGGTGTTGGAGTAGGTCTCCGCCGTGCGGTTGCCGAAGCCGTCGTAGGTCCAGCAGCTTCATTCCCACATCTCTTAAAGACGAGATGTGGGGCACCCAGAGTATTGAGAATGGTCAGACTTGGGCCACCCGCCACCCATCATTTACGAATAAACCTACTTCACCCCCAGTTACCACCCGCCCATAAGCACGATCAGCGGAACACATAGATCACCAAAACAAACAGAACTGCAATGACAGCCAAGAGCACCGAAAACATAAACTGATGCTGCGGTCTTGAGCGCCGGACATAAAGCACTAAGGCTGCGATGAGAAAGAAGCCAAGAAATGCAAAGATCTTCCACTGTGGTGTTACCGGATCATAAACTGGGCCAAATAACATTTCTTACCTCTTTTTTCCCGCACAAGCTCCCATGGTGGAAACGTTCACGTAGGCCCCGCTACCATATGCCACACCTCCCGCTTGTCCTTCCCCGTATACTCCAACGCTGCCTCGTGAAAGGAAAAGTCCGCCGCTCCCACCTGCGACGCCTGCATCTGCTCCCACACCACCGTATCCAATTGCCTCAGTCGTACCATTGGTGTTCTGAATGACTCCGACACCCCCTACTCCTTCCTCCCCGCCACCCACTTCTGTTAGTACGCCCGTAGTAGTCCCGGACTCTGAGTCGTGCTCAACAATGACTCCCTGAAATGCATGCGCGACGCCACCTGATACCTCTCTGCCTGAGTAGGTAAATGTGCCTCCACTGCATGCATCAGGAATCCATCCAGTTAGCTGCGCAGTGCCTTTGACCATCGCAGTTAGTCCAGGCCGATCATCGTCGGGGTCAGGAACGAACTGAGTCTCCTTCCTGTAACTGTTTCTACGGGCTTTGGCTTCATCCCGGTCGAGCTTGTGCGTTATGGCCTTCGTCGTATCCGTCGTCCACTCACCATACCCGATTTTGTTCTTCGCCTCTATCGCGAGATTCTTGATCTGGTTTCCAAGATCACAGGCCCACTGGAATCCCTTCCAGCAAAGACCATCAAGGTCAGCTAGAGTCAGCGGACGATTGCCAACGTAGTTGTACAGATTGAGGCTCTGCGGGTTCCCCAGGTCGGCGTGCGAAAGGCCCGAGGGATCAGGTGAGAGCCATCTCCCCATCGATGATGCGTAGTAACGATATTTGAAGTAGTCGTTCCCGGATTCAGTATCCCGTTCTTTGCCGGTGAAGTTGTGCTCAGTTGCGCCGTCGGTTCCTTGATACGTGCCCGAAACATTGACGCAATCCGCATATGTTGTATTGTCAAATGAGCTGCCCCATGGCAGCGTGAGGCAGTTCAGCTCTGCCAATCCACCTGCTGAGGCCTGTACACGCTTGGTGCCGAGCGGATCGGCAATGTAGTAGTGCTCACCCTGCGGGTCGTAGGTCACGGTGAGATGCCCGCCCTGCCACGCATTGGTATGTTTCCACGCGCCCGAGCCTTCGAGCTCGGTGACCTGGTTGCCGCCCTGGTCGAGGAGATAGAAAGCGGAATTACCGGGGACAATCGCGGTGCTGGCTGGAACTTGATTGCAGATGGCTGAGGTGAGCGGCAGGGTGTAGTCACTTGGGTTGAGCTGAAGCTTGGCGACACGGGTGCCTGAGGCGTCATATATGTACTGCGTGACATTGCCCGAGGCAAGATTATGCAGGGCGCAGATACGGCCCTCGGCGTCGTAGACGTAGCTGTTGTAGTTGTCCGCCATGACGTTCCCGGCTCCATCATAACTCAGACCGGCGATCTGGTTGTTCATGGGAGATCCCGCTCATCGCGATATAACTGCGATAGACGGAGCACAGCTGATCCTGGTTCGTGGAGTTTCCTCAGCGGCGACGACCGAGCCAACTGCCTCTATAAAGGTGAGAGTGCGGATTGGATGATGAAAGTTGTGAGCTCGGCGAGGATGCGCTGGGGATTTTCGCGGTGGGGAAAGTGGCCGAAGCCGGGGAGGATGAGGGTGCGGGAGGGGCCGGAGGTGAGGCGTGCGATTCGATTGGCGTTTTCGACGGAGCCGTACTCGTCCTGGTCGCCGTGGATGGCAAGGGTTGGACAGGTGACTTTGACGAGGTCATCGTCGAGGGTCCAGTTGGCGTAGTCGGGTGAGAGCCAGGTTTTGGTCCATGAATCGAGAACCCATTGGGCTTTTGCGCCGTGATATTTCTGAAGGCGCGCGAAGAGATCGGGTTTTGCAAACTCGCGTTGTCCGGTGCGGACGCCGTGGAGAGTGCGCTCTTCAACATAACTCTGCGCGGAGATGGTGATGAGTGCGGTGCAGGCTGATGGGTGGTGGGCGGCGGTGGTGACGGCCATAGATCCGCCGGTGCTGTGGCCGAAGAGAATAATTTTGTTGAGGTGGAGCTGGGCGAGGATGTGGGGGATGGTGTGGATGGCTTCATCGCGAATGAAGGTGAATGGGAGTGGAGTGGTGGAGGGTGAGGAGCGGCCGAAGCCGAGACGGTCATAGGCGATGACGGGGAGATTGGTGGCGAGGGAGAGTTGCGCGGGGAAGTCACGCCAGAGATCGACACAGCCGAGGGAATCGTGGATGAGGAGGATTTTTTCCTGGCTTGTGGGGTGAGGGGGGAGCCATGAACGGGAGAAGAGATTGCCGTGGGGGGTGGTGATGAAGGTATCGGTGGTGGTGAGGGTCATGTTGGGCTCATGATTGATTTTATATTGAGGGGATTGTTGGGATGTTGAAGCGGGCGCGTTGGGAGTTGCGCCCGTGAAGTTTTTGGGGTGGAATTTTTCGGCACCCTTCGACTTCGCTCAGGGCAGGGCAGGCTAGAAGTCGTGCCCTGACACTTCTACCCAAGCTAAGAATCATTGGAGAACGAGGACTGATGGATTGAGAGTATGGAATCCCATGTCTCTATGAGACATGGGGCACCCGATTATTTTGTTGGGTAGAGGAAAAACAACGGTGAGTTATTGTTCGTCGGCGTAGATTTTGATTTCGGCGGTGCCGCCTTCGGCCTGGCGGGCGCGGAACATTCCCGGGGTGTTGAAGCTGAAGGCGGATTGGCCGTCGGGGGTGAGGGCGATGACGCCGCCGTCTCCGTGGATGGCTTCGAGCTCCTTGTGGATGACTTCGTCGGCGGCTTGCTGGATGGTGAGGCCTTTGAAGAGGACGAGGTTGCAGACTTCGCGGGCGACACCGAGGCGGATGAAGTACTCGCCGGAGCCGGTGGCGGAGACTGCACAGGAGGAGTTGGATGCGTAAGTGCCAGCGCCGATGATGGGCGAGTCGCCGACACGACCGGGCATTTTTCCTTGCAGTCCTCCGGTGGATGTTCCGGCGGCGAGGTTGCCGGAGCGATCGAGCGCGACGACGCCGACGGTGCCGTAACTGTGCGAGTTGGCGGATTCATCGTAGATGAGGTCAGGGGCTAGTCGCGCGACGTGGTCGGTGGGAGTTGGAGGCGCGGGTGGAACTCCGGCGGGGCGCGGGGGAATCGGTTTGCCTTCCTTTTTGAGTTGCTTGACGAGGGATTGCCAACGGGACTCGGTGAAGAAGAAGCTGGGCTCTTGTTGCTCGAGGCCGACTTTAATGCTGAAGGCGTCAGCACCGGGTCCGGCCATCATGACGTAGGGAGATTTTTCCATGACGGCGCGGGCGAGGCTGATGGGGTGACGCGTGTGCGTGACCGAGGCGACGGCTCCGGCTTTGAGGGTTGCGCCGTCCATGATGGACGAGTCCATTTCATTTTTGCCTTCGGCGGTGAAGACAGCGCCGCGACCGGCGTTGAAGTGGGGATCGTCTTCAAGGACGTGGATGACGGCTTCGACGGCGTCGAGAGAGGTGCCACCGGAATCGAGAACTTTGACTCCGGCGGCGAGTGCCTGGGCGAGACCGTCGCGATAGGCGACGTCGCCTTCAGGGCCGAGGGCGGAGCGTTCGATGACTCCTGCGCCTCCGTGGATGGCGATGGACCAGTGATGAGCGGGTTGTTGGGCGGAGGCGAGAAACGCGAATGAAGCTATCAAGAGAAAACAAAATTTACGCATGCAAAAAATCCTCCACAGTCTGGTCTGAGGTTAAAGTAGCGGGTGTTGTTGATGTGAGTCAATTTTTTGGGGTGGCCACACGGCTCAAAGACAACAACAAAAGCAACTGCAGATCCTTCGACTGCCACTTCGACTCGTTTCACTCGCTCAGGGTTCGCTCAGGATGACAAGCTGTAAAAAAATAGAGATATAGATAAGGTGCCCACTTCTCAAAATCGAGAAGTGGGCACCCGCAGGGTTTAGGTGTTGAGGAGTTCATTCACACGGGTTGGATTGAAGGGGAGGCGGCGCGGTGGTTTGCCGATGGCGTCGTGGAGTGCGGCGGCGATGGCGGAGGGGGCGAGTGCGTTTGCGGCTTCAGAGCCAGCGCCGTAGGTTCCAACTTTGGGGTTGTTGATGAGGACGACGTTGATCTCTGGAATGTCGGCCATGGTGAGGATGGGGTAGGAGATCCAGTCGTCCTGCGTGACGCGGCTTTCGTCGAAGGTGAGTTCTTCAAGGAGGGCGTGGCTGATGCCCATGACTGTGCCTCCTTCGATCTGGCGCTTGAGCTGCGTGGGGTTAATGACGACGCCGGGATCGACAGCGACGGTGCACTTTTCAACGGTGATTTTTCCGGTGGACGGAGTGACTGCGATGTGACAGACGCAGGCCCAGTAGCTGGCGCTGCGAAAGAGGACGGAGACGCCGCGTCCGTGGAGAGTTTGATTGCTTGATTTGTTTGCGGGGTTTGGTGAGGGGCGCGTCTCCCAGCCTGATGCGGAGCGAACTTGCTTGAGAACGTTGATGAGGCGCTCTTCAGTGGCGTGGTCGATGCGGAACTGGATGGCGTCGGCGGAGGCTGCGACTGCGGCTTCATTGATGGCGCACTCGCGAGGGAAGTTTTGCTGGTACTGGCCAGGGGTGCGCATGCTGTGATCGCGGAGGCCGACGGCGATGGGGGATGCGGCTTGTCCGATTTGCGTGGTGCCGTGACAGAGCTCGTTGAGATTTGAAACTTGCGCGTAGACCCAGGGGTCTTGAGGGGAGTTGACGGTCGAGGTGGCGTCTTTAGCTTGAGGGGTGGGTGCAGGCATGGTGGGCAGGCCGGCGAGGACTGCGCCGACGGGACGATCATCCTGCATGGCGGGCATGTAGTGATCTATTTGCCATGCGAGGATGCGGCCCTGATCGTTGAGCGCGACTTCGACGTCAGAGAATGCGGTGGGCGATTGCGTGGACCACTGCAGATCGTCGGCACGCATCCACTGGACGCGCACGGGTTTGCCGAGGGCTTGAGAGAGAATGACGGCTTCATCTTCAGCGCCGGAGTTGCCGCCGTTGGAGCGACCGTAATGGCCGGGGCCGGCGTAGGAGTGGACGATGACATGATCGGGCGTGGTGCCGAGCATGAGCGCCATTTGACCGCGCAGAGCCTGGGGATTTTGATTGTGGGTGTGGAGGTGGACGGCGCCGTCGGCGCGCACATCGGCAACTGCGATGGTGGGGCCGATGGGTACGTGCTTCATGTAAGGCATCTCGTAAGTTAGGGAAAGCTTTTTGGAAGCGGCGGCGATAGTTTTGGGTGCGTCTCCCTTGTTGGTTTCGCCATTTTGAATGGGTGTTGATTTCCAATCGCAATTTTCGCGGAGATGCTTGAAGAGATTTGATTGGACGGGAAGACCTTTCCAATCGGTCCAGTGAGTTGCTTCGGCGACTTGTTGGGAGGCTTGAATGGCTTCCCACTCAGTGGGCGCTACGACGGCGACGAGATTGCCTTTGACGATGAGCTGTGTATTGGGGAATTTGGTTTTGTCGGGCTGGGCGGCGGAGATGAGCGTTGAGCCGAGAGTCTTAGGATGGATGACGCGCGCGTGGAGCATGCCAGGGAGACGGAGGTCAGTGATCCATGTTTCTTTGGCGGTGACTTTTTTTGCAATGTTTGGATTGGGGATGGATTGGCCGATGGATGTGTACTCGGCGACAGGCTTCATGGGTGGATTGCCTTCGACGGTGAGACCTTCGATGCTGAAGAGATCGCCTTTGACGGGAATGGTGAGCTTGAGCTGTTGATTTTTTACGAGGTCGCCGTAGGTAATTTTTTTGTCGCCGGAGGAGAATGTGCCGTTGCTGGCAGTGATTTTTTCTTTTGGCAGAGCGAAGTGATCGGAGGCGAGAGAGAGGAGGGCCTGATAGGTGTAAGCTGCGGCCTTGCGGATGTTGGGCGTACCGCTGCCGAGAAAATCAAATGCGCCGCTGCCGTCGGGTGTGCTGTCAGTAGTGCCGGCGACGACGGTGGTGATGGAGTCAAAGGTGACGCTGAGTTCGTCGGCAACGATTTGGCGATAGGCGGTGAATGTGGTTCCCTGGCCGAAATCACTTTTGCCGGTGCGGATGAGGACGGTGTTATCGGGGTGAATCTCGATCCATGAAGTGGTGAGGGTGGGGTCGATGGAGTTCTTCAAAACCTTTGAAGCTTCGGCGTTGAGAAGTTGTTTGCCGCTGATGCTGGCGCCTACCATGAGGACGCCGCCGGATTTGAGGAAGTTGCGGCGGGAGAGTTCAGCGCCGAAGAGGATGCGTGAGGATTTTTTGAAGTAGGTCATGGGTTAGCTCCTCATTAATGTGGCAGCGTGCTGGACGGCTTGGAGAATGGCCGAGTAAGTTCCGCAACGGCAGAGCATCGGGGATACGCCGGAAGTGGTGAAGGCTTCCTTGATTTGCGCAGGGGTGGGGTTGGAGTTGGACTCGAGAAGTTCGGTGGCCTTGATCATCATGCCGTTCTGGCAGAAGCCGCATTGAGGAGTCTGCTCGGCGATCCACGCGACCTGGACAGGGTGGAGGAGTTCGTGACGTTCGTCGGCGGGTAGGTTTTTCTGATGAGCCCATCTCTCGGGGAGGCCTTCGAGTGTGGTGATCTCTTTTCCGGCGAGGTCGCTGAGGGGAGTGATGCAGGAGCGTGTTTCTTTGCCGTCGATGAGGACTGAACAGGCGCCGCATTGTGCCATTCCGCAACCGAATTGCGGGCCGGTGAGATGGAGCTCGTTGCGCAGGAGATAAAGGAGTGGCGTGTCAGGCGATGCGGTGAGATTGTGCTGATGACCGTTGACGGTGATGGTTGGCATTGGGACCTCCTGGGCGGGTGATGACGTAGGACGAGTAGAGGTATTGTTTCACGGCGGGAATGGAAGTTGACAGTGGATTTTTCATCCACCGTGTTGATGATTATTTGGATTGCGTGAATTGGATTTGGATTTCGGTGGTGCCGGTGGGGATGGCAAGGGAGAGGTTAGCGATGGTGGATTGGGGGAAGTTTTCAACTTTGCATTGAACGGGTTCGTGATTTTGCATGGCGGTGAGTTTGTGCGCGAGGAGGGGGAGCTCGGGATTGTAGCGGAGATGGAAGGCTGGGCCGGGGTTGTCTATTTTGAGGAGGAGCGAGTTGGGAATGCGGGTGAGTTGGAGATTGAGTTGATGAGAGCCGAGGGTGAGATGGCGGAGCGAGAGCGTGGGCCAGTCGGCGGGGAGATGGGGAGCGAAGGTGAGTTGATTGTGGAGCGCATCGACTTCGATGCCGAGGAGGCTGTGAAAGGTAGCGGATAGAAAAGCGGCAGAGGACCAGGATTGCTCGGGGACAGATTGGGCTTGAGGAACGGGTGCGTTACCTGCGAAGACTTCGTGGATGTGTCCTGCGGAATCGAAGGTGGAGAGCGGGATGAGTGAGCGCCAGATGGAGTAGGCGGTTGCGGAACGGTGAGCGGCGTAGAAAGTTTGGGCCCATGCGGCAGTGTTGACGGGCCAGACGCTGCCTTGCGCGTAGGAGGTGGGCGAGTAGCCGGGAGAGTTGACAGCGACGCTGCGAATTCCCCAGGGGGTGAGGAAGTCGGGCGAGGCGATGCGGTTGAGGATCTTTTCTTCGGCGTCGGGAGTGAAGAGGTGCAGATCGAGAGCGGAGGCGGGCCCGCTATGCTGCTCTTCGAAGAGCGCGCCGTTGATGGTGTGGCCGGAGATCCAGAAAGAGTTGGATTCGCTCCAGTAGAGGGGTTGGATTTTTGCGCGAGCGCGGAGTGAGGATGCTGCGGCTTCGTTCGAGGCTGAGGGGTCACCCATTAGATCTGCGAGGGACGAGAAACTAGCGGCGGCGTCGATCCAACTGACGGAGAGGCCCAGGTCGTCGGTCATGCGGGTTTGCTCGTTGCCGCCTTCTTTGCCGGCGGGGATTTGCGGGAGACCGGTTTGGGGATTGATGAGCGAGGATGCGTAATGGTATGCGAGTTGGATGGCGGGCCAGTGGTGGTGGAGGAAATCGATGTCACCGGATTGGACTACATATTGATGGACGAAGCTGATGAATTGGAGAGTTGTGTCGACGTGCGCAAAGAAGTATGGGTATTTGTTGGCCCAATCGATGAGCGACGCGCTTTGAGTGAGCTCGTGCCAGATCATACCGGATTTTTTGTCTTGATAGCGGAGAATGAATTCGAGTTCTTGGCGTGCGTGGGTGACGTCGCCGGCGCTGAGTGCGCCATCTGCGGAGACGAGGCCATCACCTGCGAAGAACCATGCATACTGGGGACGGCGCTCGATGCGCGAGGGACCGTAGCCAGCGAGGTAGCCGCAACCAAGGGATACGTTGCAGGACCATGCTTGGTCGAGGGCGAGATCAGACCAGAGGATTGCTTGGTTGACTACGGGGTCTGGGGTTTGGATTTGGAGGATATCTTCTTGAAGGGCTTTGTAGTGATTAATGGAGGCGAGTTCGAGGGATTTTCTATTTTGTAGCAATTCCCGATAGCGAAATGAAAGTTGTGCGTTTGGATTTTTGAATGTGTTTGCGGATTTTTCTGGCACAGATAAAACCCATGCGATGGTTGCTTCGCCTGCGTTGTTTGGTTGCAGAGTGAGAGCGAGTTCAGTGTTGGCGGGAGTTGCTTGATTGGAATCTGGGTGGAATGTTTGCGGGCTGAACTGCGGAGAAGAAATGAGTGCGGCGTAGTTGTGAGTTGATTCCTGCAAGATGAAGGCGCGGAGCGAATCATTCCAATGAGAGGACGTTGGGGCGAGATCGGCTGGCCACATGAGGCCCATGACGGGTGTGAGGTGGAGTTCGATTTGGAGCGGTGATTTGCTTTCGACGGAGTAGGTGATGAGGCCGCCGGGCGAGTCGAGGAGGACGAAGAGTTTTTCGCGGACGGTGAAGCCGGAGGCTTGATAGATGCGGGTGATGGAGTCGGGGCGGTATTCGATTTTTGTGAGGAGGGTTTGGGCGTCGATGGAATCGGTGGTGCCGGGGTGGTGAAAGAAGACGCGATAATTTTTGAAGATTTGGAAGGGGTAAACCCAGGCTTCGAGGCCTGTGGATGCGTAGCCTGCGATGAAACCTTGACGGCCATGCGCGGCGACAAAACGGTCTGAGGGGGGTTGAGGGCTGGCGGTGAGTTGAGATTGGAATGGAGTGACGGTGATGGCGGCGTCAAGCGGGGATTGGCAGGATGCGGAGAATGGCGTAAAAAACAAAAGAGCGAAAAGGAGTGTCCTTTTCGCTCTTTGATGATGTGAGGCATTCGTGCGGAAGATGGCCATGCGGCCATTCTAACGCTCAGCGGCCGATGACGATGACGGTGAAGCTGCCGGGAACTATGGGCGGACGCGGACGCGGATTTTCTGGAGTGGCTGCAGGCGCGGTTCCGAACTCAGCAACGACGACGTAGACGCGATCGGTCGTGGCGTCGTAAGCCATGGTGCGGCCGCTTTTTTGCGTGGGCAGAGTCTGGATGGTTTTGTAGGCGGAGTTGGAGGCGTCGACTACGGCGAGGTTTCCGTCACCGCATGATGCGAAGGCGAGCTTGTGAGTTGGATCCCATCCGGCGGCGTCGGGGCCGTTGCAGATTGCAGGAGTTGAGAGCATTGCTCCGGTTTTGGTGTCGACGACGGCCATGACCTTGGCGTCACAGACGGCAAAGAGACGCGAGCCGGCTGAATCGATGGCGAGGCCCGAGGGAGAATCGCAGCCCTTGAGATTCCAGGTTGCGGTGAGGGTGTTGGTGTGCGCGTCGAGGCGAACGATCTGGTTAGTGTCTTCGCTGTTGTCGTAGAGAAGGCCCGTACCATCGACGGCGGCGAACTCGGGCTTGCCGGGGAGAGCGATGGTGGCGACTACTTTGCGCGAGGTTGCATCGACGACGCTCGCATTTTTGCTGCGTCCATTGAAGGCCCATACGGTTTTGGTTGCGGGCTCGTAGATGATGGCGTCAGGGTTGGTTCCTACGGGAATAGTGGCCAGAGTGGCGTATGTGTTGCGATCGAAAACGACGACCGCATTGCCGCCACCATCAGAGATGTAGCCGGTTTTTCCGTCAGGATCGAGTGCTATGCCGTGAGTGCCGTGAAGTCCGGAGATACTGCCGAGGAGCTTTCCTGATTGGGTGTCGACGACATCGACGCGGGCGCCACGGGTGATGTAGAGCTTGTGTGCTGGCGGGTCGGCGAGGAGGTAATCCCAACCGCCGTCGCCGCCGATCTTCCAGCGGTCGATGATGTGATAGGGCTGCTGTGCGATGGCGCGACCGAGTGTGAAGAGCGTGAAAAGGAGCGCGATAGACGCGAGGATACGATTGCGAGAGATCATAGAGAGTTTCCTTTGCCTGTCTAATTAGACGATTACTATATTAGTCGGTTGAGGTGGCAGCGAGTTTTCGGCGGGCAAGAGGCGCGGCCATGAGCCAGTAGAGTAGCGGGCCGAGGAGCGCGACGGCGGTAGCGAGAATCAGCGAAGAGGTAGAACCGATTTTTTCGTCGCGGGCGGCGTAGAGCGCGTAGCCGATGAGCACAGTGGGGCCGACGCCGAGAGCGCAGGCGAAGGCAAAGTTGCCGGCGCGGAAGGGGCGCTTGAGATTTGGCTCGCGGATGCGGAGAAGGATGAGAGCGATGAACTCAAGGATGAGGCTGGAGCCGTAGAGGATGAGGTCGATGGAGATGAGTCGCTCGAAAGAGAGATTGAGTGCGAGAGCCCAGGCTATGCCACAGAGAAGGACGGAGACCCATGGAACGCCGCGCGAGTTGCGGCGGGCGATGGCGGCGGGGAGCATTCCATCTTCCGCCATGGCCATGGGGAGGCGAGTGTAACTGAGGACGAGTGCATTGAACATGCCGAAGCCGGTGAGCGAGCCGCCGATGACAATGGCGAGGGCGAGGAATGGGCCGCCGAGAGATTCGGCGACATTGGTCCAATCTCCGGTGGCGAAGCTGCTGGTGGAGAAGCCGGCGAAGGCCATGGCGAGCATAGGGACTATATAAGTAATGGCGACGAGAAGCGCGGCCATGACCATGGCGCGGGGATAATTACGCTGGGGATTTTCAACTTCGCCGGCGACAGTGGAGGCGTTGTCCCAACCCATGTAATTCCACATGGCGACGAGGATGGCGGTGGAGAGTCCGGCCTGGGTGTGGGTCTCAGTCCAGTGGATGGCGGGATGCAGAGTGAATCCATGCCAGACGGCGAGGGCGACGAAGATGGCAAAAGGCGCGAGGAGAATAAAGAAGAGCGCGACTGCACCACGACCGACGGAGGGCGCGCCGCGGAGATTCCAGAGGGAGCAGATGACGACGACGAGGAGCATGAGACTGTAGTGCATCCAGCCGGAACTGAGATCGTTGGAGTAAGCGGAGAGGAATTTGAATTTGCTGAGATAGAGAACAAAGATGGCGGGGTAGAGAGCCATGTCAAAGATGCTGGCGGACATGGAGAGCCAACCCTCCTGATAACCCCAGAAAGGGCCCATGGCGCGGCGGACCCAGATGTAGAAGCCGCCTTCGGCTGGGATGGCGCTGGCGAGCTCGCCGATCATGAGGGTAGTGGGGAGGCTCCAGATGAAGGGGAGAATGAGGAGGATGAGGATGGCCGCGCCGAAGCCCGCGCCGCCGAAGATATCTTCAATACCGTATGGACCGCCGGAGACCATGAAATAAGTGGCGGCAATCAGAGGGAAGATGCTCATCTTACCGCCGAAACGGCGAGCCGGCAGGAGTCTTGCGAGGAGCCCTGGCTGGACGGATTCTGAAGATGAACGCATGATTGAAAGTTATCAACATTTGTCGTTGGCACAAAGGGAAAAATGAGGCTTTGGCGAAAATAATTTTTGTGCGTTTCATCCGCGCCCAGAGCGGGTGGGAAGCGATTTTTCTGGTTTGGCAAATTAGGGGGAATTTTTGGGAGTTTAGGGAGTAGATTTTTGAGGATTATCCTGAGATAAATTGAGAGTTTGATTTGATAGTTTTTGCGCGTGATTCGTGCGTAGAGCCAACATCCGGTATAATCGCAGAGTAAGACGCGGAGAGATGGCCGAGTGGCTGAAGGCGGCGGTTTGCTAAACCGTTGTACGGTCAAAAGCTGTACCGGGGGTTCGAATCCCCCTCTCTCCGCCAGACCTTCTAGCCGCAGCGGCTGGCTTATTGCACGCAAAGTATTCCTCATCAAAATAAGTGACAGCTTTCAAGCAGAGTGCGTTCACGAGCATAATTTGATTCTTTTGAGATATTCGATACTGCATCCGGAAACTACATTTGAATAAATTCGCAACTACTGAGTATTTGAGTTCAGGAGATATTTGGCGAATATAATCGCAGCACAAAGCAGATGTCCGTGGCTTAGAGTGATATGGACTTTTACAATAAGAAGTTCAATGAGACTGAAAAATACGACCTTGTGATCACGGTGAAAGGCAAGGAAGATTGCTCAATCCTGAAACCTGACACACTGGTAGCACTCTACTCCAGTCTCGCCGACTGTGGTGCCCTGACACGAGCCTAATTTTTCTTCAGCACTCGAGTTCGCTTTCATCTGCCTGCATTGCCTGATAATGTCACAACCGCATGTTCATTGCTAAATTATTAATTAAAAAGAAGTTATGCTGAGAAGCTGGAGCTATTCAGGGTGTGTCTGCAATTTAAATTAATATAATTACTAAAGTACTTGACCGTGTGATTGTATCCCTTATAATTGTAGGCTCCTGCGTACTTCCCCAATGAAAAAGCCAATAGAGGATACCGCAGGCTTCGACATCCCGGCTGATAGCAAATATGTGTGAACTTTGGAGTGCATAAGCGATAGCAACATTGCGTTAGATTGGATTGACGGCGTTGCGAAAGAGACATCAAGGCAATCGGGCTCTTTTAAGTTGAAACTGGTTGACCGAAAACTGAAAAGGTCAAAACCAGCCAATTTCCCAGATAGTGCTGTTGGTTCCTCGCGGAAGGCGCTTGAACCGTGAAAGAGAGCGGTGATCGATGAAGACTGGTGGAGACCAGCACAATGGACAGATTCAGATCCTAATCGCCGAAGAACAAAGGATTTACGGCGATGGCTTACGTGCGTTGCTGGAAAAAGAGCGAGACTTCAAGGTAGTAGGCATTGCGCCCGATGGGGCAGCTGCTGTCCAGATGTCACAGAAGCAAAAGCCTGATATCTTGCTGCTCAACGTAGCCAAGATATCGGGCAGTGATGGAATGGAAGTTCTAGACGAACTTCATAAGCTGAACATTCCAGTTCGTTCGCTTCTACTTGCAACATCCCTTTCAGGGCCGGATCTCAGACGCGCATTGCTCCTTGGGGCACGTGGCGTTGTGCTCAAGACATCTTCCACGCAAACGCTTCTTGACGGCATTCGGGGAGTCATGGAAGGTCAGTACTGGATTAGTGCGGATATAAGCGCCAGCATGTTGGGAGCCCTGCGCGACAATACACCTTCAACAAATGGCAACGGTTCTAAAGGTGCCTTCGGCCTGACGGCCCGCGAGATGGAGATAATCAGCACCGTGGTTGCGGGTTACTCCAATGCAGAAATGGCCAAGAAGTACGGAATCAGCGAGCAAACCGTGAAGCACCATCTGAGCAACATATTTGACAGGGTGGGTGTTTCGAACCGCCTCGAGCTCGCACTTTTTGCCGTTCATCACCGGCTAGTGGTCGTTGATAGCTAAGGTCAAGCCGGGACGGAGTCCAAGCGGTAATAGCATGCGCTGGGCACTCTTATTCAAGGTTATATGCAGATCGGTTTCTGGCAACTCCGGATCGCTAGTCGCTATAAAAATGCTGAAACTAAGTTATGAAAGCTAGAGTTTCATATTGAGAAATGATGGGGGTCTGCGCTGAATAAAAGCTTTCAGGCTCATTCAGATAGATACAATGCATTGATAGTTTGAACGTAGATAGTACCCTGGCTCTCAATGCTGCTGCTTCTAGTAACATTGCAAATAGTTACTACTTCTGCGGTATACCATGTGCCATCCCTGATCGAGCCTGGATTTCCACAACACAATTCAAAAGTAGTACTGCAACGTGAACCTGAGGCAGACGAGATAGTAGAAGTCTCAATCTTGCGCTACATGATGACAGAGGCGCGCACCCTGATTCACCTCAGCGTAAGTGATTGATTTGAGCGAATCCATTGACCAAATACGCTCCAGGAAAATGAGAGTACGGCTGAGTTGCTTACAAAGCATCTCATATTCTGCGTTGTTTGATTTCAATGTAGGACATTTCGGTGTATCGACCGAGGTTACTAGAGAACGTTTCTTTGGCCGCTTGCAGATTACCCTAGGGACTATCAATTGTTCTATAGATAGCCCTTAGCATAGCTATACCAAGTGAACCCAAGTACATAAAGGATGGCACTATCTATCCATTGTGAATAAGAATTTTCCAAGATAGTGTTAACGCTCAGCTAAGGGATTGCGCGATCGGCGGCACAGAAATTGACCGACATGCCGGTGGCGCTTTTTAAATTCCTGTTGGAGTCTCAACAATCATTCATCGCGGAATGGAACATTTGTTCTATTGCGACGAAACTAGCGGAGCAAAATGGTCACGCGCGCTCATCGGTATCCCATTGGAGCCATTATGCGGTATCGCGTTATTGGCGAGAAGCATTGGCATGTGGGCACGGTAGAGAACATAAGCGCTACCGGTGTGCTTTTCCGCGGAGAACACGTAGTGCAAGTCAATTCTTCGATAGAGGTTGCAGTCAATATGTCGAGGAGTTTAGCTGAGGGGCATAGCAGCAAAATTGTCAGCCAGGGGAAGATCGTTCGGGTTGCGCCTGACGAAACTGATCCTGAAAATGCCGTAATGGCTGCAGCACTCAGTCGCTTGCGAATACTCAGGGACTAATGTAGAACGTGGGCCGGGAAGCAAATGGCCCGCCAGGAAGCCAAGGAGTAATGGAGAACGTAGAAGGTCACTTTCATGCGGAGTTAGTAAAGTGCTGTTCCGGCAGGAAGTGAAGATTAGGAACTGGTGTTCATAGCCAATCGGATATAGGTTCCGTCAACGGGTCACGCTTGTGGTATGTGGATACACGGGCTGTAACTCACAGGGCGAAGCTATGCTCAGAGTGCGGTGCAATGGAAGAAAGGGAAATAATGGAAATGTTGGGCGGTGGAATTACATCGGTCATTACAGCAGAGATAACGCCATGGTGGGCGCTGTATACCAAGCATCAGCATGAGAAGACAGTTGCAGATGGACTTATAGCGAAGGGGTTTGAGGTGTTTCTTCCGGTGTATAACTCGGTCCGGCACTGGAAGGACAGGAAGAAGACAATTTCCATACCGCTTTTCCCCTGTTACGTATTCGTTCACGGTGGGCTCTACAGGCGACACCAGGCGGTGACTACTCCCGGAGTGTATGCAATCTTGAGTAGCGGTGGCCAGATCGCAACGATACCGGAAATAGAAATTACGGCAATTCAAAGAAGCATCTCGGGAAGTCTACAAGTTGAACCGCACCCATTTCTTAATTGCGGTGACCGGGTGAGAGTAGTGCGTGGTCTGCTTGAAGGAGTCTCAGGAATTCTGCTGCGAAAGAAGGGGCAATGCAGGCTCATCCTTTCCGTCGATACGTTGGCTCGTTCAATCGCAGTAGAGATTAACGCTTCAGATGTTGAAGCAGATGTCTACAGCGCGTCGGAGTCATTAATCTCCGGACAAGTAACAGGATCTCTCGCGGAGGGCCTGGGGCATGGTCGACAAGTAGAAGTTCACGAATATAGGAAGCAACCGCACTCGACCGGGGTCGGTGACAAGCCCGATGACATTCCAATCTCTGCATGAAGTGGCTGCGTTGAACCTGGGAAAGCGAAGTTTTACGAATTCAGTGGGGAAAGTAGAAATGCGTAACAGGACAAGAGCTGTGATCCAATTTAGTTGTTTGGTGCCTGTTCTCTTCGTTTTTCTGCCAGCTTACACTCAGGCTGGAACGAAGAGTGACGGCGAGCACCAGGATAAAGCAGTTGAGGTAACACCCGCACGCAGCGAAGAAGCGCCGAGCAATACACAGCACAACGGGAGCTACATTATCGGCGCAGATGACGTTCTCGCAATCAATGTATGGAATGAAAAGGATATATCTAAATCGGTACCGGTGAGGTCCGACGGGAATATATCACTACCGCTCGTTGGAGAAATACAAGCAGCCGGGCGAACGCCATACGAATTGGAGCAGGAGATTACTGCGAGGCTTCGCAACTTCATTACAGCGCCGACGGTTGCGGTAATGGTAGAGAAGATCAACAGCAAGAAATTCAACATTCTAGGCGAGGTTGTGAGGCCAGGATCGTACTCGACCGCACTGGCAAACACGGTTGTGGATGCAATTGCGCTTGCGGGCGGTTTCAGGGATTTTGCGAAGAAGAAAAATATTTACATACTGCGCCGGAGTGCAGATGGCAAGCAAGCGCGCATTCACTTCAACTACAAGGAGTTCATCGCAGGCAAGAACGTCGCCCAGAATATCAACCTTGAGCCGAACGATACGATCATAGTGCCATGAAGGTTTTTATGTTCAGGATAGCTTGTGCCTTGATTTCGGTCATGATCTCAGCGCCGATCTTCTCTCAAGTGGAACCCAGCACTGCAGTGGACTTGACGGCGCCGGATCAAGAGACACGCATGATAACTCCACCAGCAGTAAGTGGCGCTCTTCTACCGCTGGATGATGAACTCGACCAACGGTCCAATTACTTGAGTGGCGGTGTCACCTTTAACTGGGCGTACATCTCGAACGTGCAGCCCGGGGCAACTTCCGCATCGATCAATGATGAAAGCTACTCGATATGGCCAATCCTGACTCTTGACCAACGAACACCACACTCGACGCGGATGCTGAGTTACAGTTCAGGATTTACCTTTTATAAACAAACAAGCGCGCTTGATTCAATTAACCAAAACATGGACGCGAGATTTGATTATGGATTCAGCCCTCGGTTCATTGTGAGTATACGAGACTCACTCCGTCAAAATTCGAACGTATTTAATCAGCCGCTAGTCACAAGCGGAGGAACGAGTTCCCCGCCAGTGGGAGTACAAAGTCCGGGCGTGGTTATTCCGTTTGAAGATGAAGTGAAAAACGACCTCAGCGCGATATTCAGCTATCAGTTTGACGAATTTTCAATGTTTGGAGGAAAGGTTGGATATGAAACGCTTAACTTCCCTAATCTTACCAAAGGATCTGGACTCTTTAATTCGGTAGCGGAGTCGGAGTTGGGATTCTACAGCTGGCGAGTATCGCGTGCGCAATATTTCGGCGCAATGTACCAGGGCGCCCGGGTAGTCACATCCGGGCAGAAGTCCACAACGCAGACGCAGACTCTTTCATTCTTCTACACTCTCTATTCGGGCAAAGGCTTCACCATGACGCTTTCGACCGGACCACAGTACATGAGCTTCACGGAGCCCGGCACTCCTTCGTATCACGAGTGGACGCCATCGGTCAGAGCCAGCATCGGTTGGCAGACGCCCCGCATTCGACTTACCTCTGACTATTCGAGAGATATTACGGCAGGGCAAGGAATTCTAGGAGCTTATGCTTCCAACAGCGCAGATGCTTCTTTTCGCTTCCAACTGACGCATAACTGGGCAGTCAACTCAGTTGTGGTATACGAAAACGACAAAAATAGTGTGCCAGCATTTCAGCAAGGATATCCGGGTGGGAACTCCCTGTCGTGGACCGCTTCGGCCGGATATAACATACGTGAATATCTGGTGGCGGGGTTTGGTTATACACGTCTTCATCAGAACTACAGCGGAGTTACTGCGATAGCTCTCACACCAGACAGCGATCGTGCCTACTTTTCCCTTTCCTACTTTTTTCACAGACCACTAGGTAGATAACCATGAATGAAGAAATGCAAGAAGAGCCGGAACAGCAGCGAGACTTAGAGTGGTACCTGAGTATTCTGCGCCGCCGTCACATGCACTTCCTGATCACATTGTTGATCGTGTGGGCGGCGGTGTGGGGTGCGAGCTGGGTGATTCCGCCCACATATAAGTCAAACACGCTGATTATCGTAGAGCAGCCGACGATGCCCAAGAGCTACGTCGAGCCGAACGTCTCCGGCGATCTGCAGGAGCGCTTGCAGAGTATCACGGAGCAAATCCTGAGCCGCACGCATTTGATTACGATCATTCAGAAGCTGCAACTATATGAGCATTCGCGTGGAGCCCGCACGGTCGATGACAAGATTGCGTTGATGAGAAAAGATATCGACATCGAAGTTGTGCGCGATCCGCAGAACGATCAAATTTCTGCATTCCGGATCTTCTACTCTTCACGAGACCCACAGGTTGCGCGGAGTGTCACAGGTGAGTTGACGGATCTTTTTATCAAGGAGAACCTTCAATCGCGGCAGCAGGCATCGGAGGACACGACGAAGTTTCTTCGGTCACAAGTATCGAATGCCCGAGAAAGCCTTTCCGATCAGGAAGCGAAGGTGCGCGAGTTCGAAGCGCAGCATGAAGGGGAGTTGCCGACGCAGCAGGCCAGCAATCTTCAAATCCTGAGTGGGCTGCAGTCACAATTACAGAATGAGCAAGACTCGCTCAACACGGCACAGCAACAGCGTGTTTATTTTCAGGCGATGATCGATCAATACCGCGGATCGCACAATTCAATGCAATCCTCTCTCAAGTCCGGGGAAGGCCTGTCTCCGATCGCCGCACTTGATCAGGAGCTGATGAAGCTCAGAGCACAACTGGCAGATCTTCGCTCACGATACACAGATCGCTATCCCGATGTGGTGGCGGTACAAGATCAGATAGCAGAAAAGGTGAAGTTGCGGCAAAAACTAGTCGCCGAAGAAAGGAAAAGCGGTGCCGGCACGAAACAGCCGCTCCAGGCAAGTAATGCGGGAGAAGAGAGCGACCCTCAGATGAACCCAGTGTTGGCACAACTTCAGGGGCAACTAGAATCGAACCGCCTCGAAATTGAAAACCGGAAAAAGTCGATCGCCAGCTTGCAAGGGAGAATTGGAGAATATCAATCCCGACTCAATGCCGAGCCAATAGTGGAGCAAAAGCTGGCAGAGCTAACACGAGGCTATGAACAGTCGAAGGAGAATTACGATGATTTGCTGAAGAAGGAGAGCGGTTCGGCAATGGCGACGAGCATGGAACAGATGCAGCAAGGTCAGCGTTTTACCATGCTGGATCCGCCTAGCCTGCCGTTAAATCCGGACTTTCCAAATCGTTTGAAGTTTTGTGCATATGGTCTGGCTGCGGGTCTCTTCCTTGGTCTTGCCGTGGTCGCGGCATTTGAGTTCTTTGATGACCGGGTGCAAACCGAGCGCCAAATCAGATCGCTTTTGCCTGTCACTTTGATATGGGACATACCGGCCGTGCAGAGCGAGGACGATTTGAGAAAAGCAAAATCAAGACTTGTGATGGGAGTAGTAACCAGCGTGTTTGTAATCACGACTATTCTGGCCGGGGCAGTATTCAGCTATCTGCGAGGGTAAAAAATGGCTATCCAGTTCAAACCCGAGAATCCGCCCCGCTTTGGCCTGGATGCGCCAAGCCGAGTGCCTTTAGTGCTATCCGCGCAGGCGCACAGCGCACCTGGCGACGAACAAAATCTGCTCCGGCAAGTTGAAGCGGTGCCGATTACACCTCCGGAATGCGGCAGATTGGTATGTCTAACGGATGAGGAGTCAGCCGTGGCAGAGGCATTCCGGCTCGTCGTCGTGCGGCTGCGCGATATGCGATATGACCGGCCCTTGAAGAAGCTTCTGATTACCAGCACCATTCCGCAAGAGGGCAAGAGCATGGTAGCTGCAAATTTAGCTTGCATCCTTGCAGAAGAACGACAGGAGAAGGTGCTGATCGTTGAAGGTGATATCAGACGTCCAACCCTGACACAGACATTTGGCATAGAAGAGCGCGCAGGGCTTTGTGAATTACTTCGTAAAGAAGTGAGCCTCAGTCAAAGTATTGTGCACCTTCCTGAGGCGAAGATCTGGGCGCTTCCAGCGGGGCAGGTGAATCGTAATCCTTTAGACCTTCTCCAATCGCAGAAGCTTTCTCCACTTATGGCTCAATTGGAGGAATGGTTCGACTGGATCATTATTGATTCGCCTCCGGTGCTTCCTATTGCAGACACCAGTGTTTGGTCAGCCCTGGCGGACGGAATTGTTCTCGTGGCGCGTTACGGGATTACACAGAAGAAGGCGCTTCTCAGGGGAGTCAAGCAGATCGATAGAAAGAAGATAGTTGGAGCAGTTTTGAATTGCTCGCAGAACTTGCCTCACTCCGACTATTACTACAGACGTCCATCAGCTGCGAAAAGGGTGGAGCGGTGATCTGATCCAATCGAATGGCGTCATGATGGAGCACTAAAGGCCACTGATTTCGATCATTAGTTTTGCATATTCGGGCAGAGAGACGCGCAGGCAATCGTTTTACGTTGCAATTCGGTTGCAGTGCGAGCCGAGGTTCCACGCGGCTCTGCACCGCACTGACGCATTAAAACTTCCCTAACGAAATGCACGGCGGTCGTTATCCGTTGCAAGCTGTTGTGTGAAATTTCACACAATGGAGTTCACTTTACACAGACGAGGTCGAAAACAATGGTGACATGTTATCTGACATTCGGGAGCATATTTGTACAAGTAGTGGCTGGCGGCGGTGTAGGTCATTTGCCGATAAGCATTCTCTTTGTACTTGGTTCTCTGTTGTTTGTGCTCGGCACGATGGTGCGACGGAGCTTGTCTGTGCGAGAGGACTCGTCGAAGCCACCTATCTATCAACCCTGGGCCCGAACTGTCTCTGCAGAGAAAAGTCGCAGGAGTATGGCGAATGTCAGGAGCCAGGAAACGTCCCGCACAAGTGCTAACGCTGCCTGATGAACTGCGACCAACATACGCAAGCGAAGACGGGTCTCAAAAGTGATCCATGGCGGTTGCGATCTGGAAAGACAGAGGATCCATTCTTAAGTTTCTCAATGGAAGGATAAAAGCTGACCTTGCATCGCATACTTGACAGTTCGCTGCCGATGCGCACTACGGTGCTCAAAGTGGCTGAGGTGTCGCTAGTAATAGCGGCCCTAGTGCTAGCTTTGGAGATGTTTGCCGACGAAGAGCTTGGGATCATTTCGTCGACCAAGGTTGGTACGGGCCTGGTTGGGGCGCTACTCCTGCTATGCCTCTACTGTGTGGACTTTTATGAGCCGAAGGTAACAACCCTTCGTATGCAGAGCGCATCGCGGATAATGCAGGCGCTTGGTTTGACGATGCTGATCATAGCGCCGTTGCTACTAATATGGACGCCCACGCTGGATCCGACGCCGGCAGTGATTGGAATGCTTTTGGCCGGCGCGTGCCTCGTAACATCACGTTTTCTATTTGCGGAAATCGCGCAACGTTTCGCATTTACTGAAGCGGCGATAGTATGGGGATCAGGCGCACTGGCTGCGAATATCATACACGAGCTAGTGAAGCGACCGGATATCGGGATCATTGTCCAGGGCATTGTCGATCAGAGTTATACAGGAGATTTCTTCGCGGGTGTGCAGTACCTCGGCCCCCCCGAAGTCATGCAGGGAATGAAAGATTCGGGTCAAGTACGCCGGATCATTTTTGCCGTCGAGGAGAGGCGTGGATCGTTGCCGGTTGAAACGCTGATGGCAATGAGAGCCGCCGGGCTGAGTTTCGAGGATGGCACGGAGTTGTACGAGGAGCTAACTGGCAAGGTATGGTTAGGTACTTTCAGCGTTAGTGGACTTCTATTTTCCAGGAAGCTCAGGCCTACCTTCGCCAAACTCTTTATCAAACGATTCCTTTCCATATTTTTCGCAATCATCGGGCTGATAATTACGCTGCCAGTGATGCTAATTACGGCTGTGTTGATACGGTGCGACTCCGCCGGCCCGGCAATTCTCCGGCAGACACGTGTGGGTGAGAATGGGCAGCACTTCACCCTTTTCAAATTTCGATCGATGAAAGTTGACTCCGTGGGGTCAGCACCTGCAACGCGTGATGATCCCCGGTGCACGCGCATCGGGAAATGGATACGGCGGTTTCGAATCGACGAATTACCGCAGTTGGTGAATATATTGAAAGGGGATATGTACTTTATAGGGCCGAGGCCTTTTGTCCCCGACCAAGAATCCAGTCTCGTTCAAGAAATTCCACACTATCGTCAGCGTTGGACAGTGCGCCCTGGAGCAACGGGTTGGGCGCAAGTACACAGGGGCTACTGTTCTTCCGTCGCAGACAATGTTGAGAAGCTCTCATACGATTTGTTTTACATAAAGAACCTCTCAATTGGACTGGATATGCTAACGCTATTGAAAACATTCAAAGTCTTACTGCTGGGCCGAGGTGGTCAATGAATGTAGCGCAAGGATTTTTTTGGCTAAGTGTGATTTGGCTGTTCTACGTGTGGATTGGCTACCCACTGGTACTTGCGATTGTTTCTCTGGTTCACCGCTTTCGCACACTGCCTGCAGACGATTACTTCCCAAAGGTAAGCGTGCTGATCGCCGCGCGAAATGAAGAAAAGGACATTCGTTGGAAGCTAGCGCAAACCCTGGCGTGGGAATATCCCAAGGATCGGCTGGAGGTGCTGGTCGGCTCCGATGCTTCGACCGATGGGACAGACGATGCAATCCGCGCAATCCGAGACCCGCGTTTGAGATTCGTGCGCAATGAAGAGAGATCGGGCAAGAACAGAACCTTAAACCGGCTGGCCCGGATGGCGAATGGCGATTTACTTTTCTTTACTGATGCGAATACGCACATAGAACCGCAATGCCTAAAAAAGATGGTGCGGTATTTTGCAGACACACGAGTAGGATGCGTTACCGGGCTGGAGCAAAATGTCGGAGGCCGCGACACGTCGACAATAACGATGGGAAGTAATGCATATCTCAGCTACGAAGCCGCGATAGACATGTTGGAGAGCAAGCTTGGATCGGTATTAGTATGCGATGGTTCAATCTACTGCCTGCGCAGCTCCTTATTTTTTAGTCTTGATCCCGACCTTGCAAATGATCTGGAGCACCCGGTCCGTGCCGGCGCTGCGGGAGCGACAATTCTTTACGAGCCTGAAGCGCGATCCTTTGAGCGCTGCAGCAGCTCAGCTCGAGAAGAGTTTTCACGCAGGAGACGAATCGCCGGGCAGGGAGCGCTTGCAATGTGGAGATTGCGTCATGAACTGAGCGGATTTCGGCTTTGGCAGTTCCTGTCGCGCAAATGCCTGCGTTGGCTCACGCCGATCCCACTGGTGATGCTTCTAATCAGTACCTTCATGATGCGGAGTAACCCATGGTTCGTTGAACTCTTTGCGGCACAAATTGCGTTCTACCTGATTGCCCTGCTAGGTGCATGGCAGAAAGGCGAGTCCCGTATGAGTGGAGTACTGCGTTTGCCGTTTGTAGTGGTTCTGGCTAATGTTGCAGTATTTCTGGGCGTTGTCGATGCCTGTTGTGGCAAAACATTTGCAACGTGGAATATCGCCTCGCTCTCGCGCGGCACCGGAAGGGTATCTGGCTAAGCAGTTATCACCTGATGAATACACTTAATTCCGGTCGACTATGTGCGGTTGGAACGAACAAGGTAGCAGAAGTGGAAAGGATCTCTATGTCAAATCCTCTTGTGAGCATCGTAATACTGAATTACAAGCGCCTGAGCGCCCTCATGCTAACGATAGAGTCAGTTGTTTCCCAGAGATATGCAAATCGAGAGATCATCCTAGTGGACAATCACTCTGAGGAAAATGTGGCCGCCGCAGTGCAGAAATTCGGGAGCGAAATACAACTCATTGAACTCGATAAAAATCTCGGCGCTTGCGGTGGAAGAAACGCCGGCCTGAATGCCGCCCGCGGGGAAATCGTGATCACGCTGGACAATGACATCAGCTTCTTGTCTACCGACGCGCTCGACACAGTGGTGCGCCTCTTCGATGAGCATCCGGAATATCACGTATTGGCGTTTCAACTCAGGGATCCCGTTACTGGGAAATTGCGCTTAAGGGAATGGTGTCATCCAAGAGACTGGCGTGAATACTCCGAAGTTCAGTTTCCGACACATTTCTTTGTTGAGGGAGCGGCAGCTTACCGCCGCGAAATATTCGAAAGCGCCGGCGTGTACTTTGAGCCTCTCTTTGTATACAACGAAGGCTGGGATCTCGGGCTCCGCATTTTGGATCAGGGCTTTCGCATCCTCTATACCCCTGAGATCAAGGTGCGTCATTTGATGTCGGCGGAGGCGCGTTCGAGCAGCCGTTCATTTTTTCTGTTTACCCGCAATTACATTTGGATTGCGTACAAAGACTATCCGTTCTGGGCGGGCGTGCGCTTTGTGATTTTCCGATTGGCGATGATGGCGTACTTTGCATTTCGTGCGGGAGAGTGGGTGAATTACTTTAAGGGCTTGTGGGAAGGAATCCTGGGTTGCCGGAATATCAAGCGCTCCCCAATAAAGGAGTCTACCGTTAGATACGTGGATGAGCTTGAGAGAGGTCGTCCTAATCTTCTACTGCGGTATTTGAGACACAGCGCTGTTCCACAGCTTTAAACCGGAGTGCAACGCAGCAGGCGATGATCTTTTTCTACATATTGGTATTTGCGGCGCCGATGCCGAACCACCCGCTCTTTGAAGCCCATGTCGCTGGGTTAACGGTCATCAAGTGGATTGGCATAGCCTGTTGCATTTTTGCGTTTCAAGAAATGTCGAAGAGCCGGAGGTCACCTGGATTTTTAAGCACTATGGAGGCGCGCGCTTTTCTAGTTCTATTTTGCATCGCGGCACTGTCATCTATGACACTCAGCGAGACCGATAAGATTTCATTCAGTCCCATGTCCAGCTATGTCAGTTTTGTCTTGCTGTTTTTTGTAACGATCTCACTTGTGAATTCGTATGAGCGGCTTCATAAGACGCTTCTGGCGGCGATAGCTGGTGAAGCGGTGACAGGGCTGTATGTCATTCGCGAGCTTCAGGCGTCGGGCGGGACGATTCTGAGGCCGGGGTACATCGCCGGAGACTCGAATTATTATGCGACTTGCGCTCTACTGGTGATTCCGTTCGCGATGTACTTTGCGTGGAAAAGCACGTCGAAGAGGGAGCGCTGGTTTTGTGGAATATCGTTATTCTTCATCCTGGTCGCATTCACGCTGGCATCCTCTCGCGGGGGATTGATCGGACTCGGCGTAGAAATCGCATACCTGGTGCTTTGCTCAGGCAAGTCGCGAAAAGCAGCGATTATCGTAGTACTCATATTGCTGCCGTTGCTTTTGTTTGCTCCGGCGTCACCTTTGGAACGGATGCTGCATCCAGATTATGCCGATGAACTTGGGTCACGGATTCGATGGGAATTCTGGAAAGCGGGCTGGCGAATGATTCAAAACCATCCGGTGACCGGAATAGGTTTGGGCAACTTTACAGCGTTTTCAAATATGGTCATCGCCGGTGCGGGCAGAAGGCATGGGATAGCGTGTAACACCTTGCTGGAACTTACTGCCGAACTTGGCATTCCCGGTGTGCTGGCCTATTGCATGATTTTATGGGGCGCATTGATGTCGGCAGGGAAACTGCGCGCTGAAGGAAAAAAGAGCAAGAATATGTCGGTACTCTATACCGGCGAGGCGATGCAGTCAGGCTTGCTGGGATTCATTGCAGGAGCCATGTTCGTATCTGCGGAGTATCAGAAACCATTCTGGTTAATAGTTGCACTGGCTGCGGCGGTACCAACATTGATAAAGCAGCAATCCCGCAAAGGCGGCATCAGTATGGAAAAGCCGAGTAGCCAGGAGAGTCGGGAATACATTGCAACAACAGCATGATTGGCGCAAAATGACAGGCTATCAAGACAACAAGAACGGCACCCGATCCATTCTCTATTTCACGAATTCGACCCTATGGGGCGGAGTGGAAGAGCACATCTGCGGACTGCTGCGCAATTTCTCACGGAGCCTGTTTCGCGCACAGTTGGTGTGTTCTCCGGAAAACTTTGAGCGATTCCGCGCAGGCTGCCCAGAAGACGTCGAGGTAACACCGCTTACGCTTGGCCGTCCGAGTGATGTTGCAGGCGCTGTGCGGTTGGCGAGATTGTTGCATCGAGAGAAGTTCGAGATTGTTCATTCTCATATGTTCTGGAGCAGCCTATTCGCCAGTCCCATCGCGTGGGCGTGCGGTGTGCCAGTGATCGTTGAGACACTTCACGGAACCGAAGCGTGGCGGACGGGGTGGAAAGCAAAGTGCAATATAGATCGCGTGATAACGCGGTTCGTATCGAAGTACATTGCGGTATCCGCATCAGACGCACTTTTCCTGGCTCGCAAAAAGCACGTACCTACAGACAGGATTGCTCTTATTCACAATGGGATCGATCTTCATCGATTTTCGGTTACTCAAAATGCGCGTAAAGCGATAAGAGAGCGACTTGGATTCACGGAAGAAGATCAGGTCCTCATCATGGTAGCGCGCTTTCATCCAGGCAAGGGACATGCGGTGCTTCTGACGGCAATGCGGCATCTTTTGAGTGTATATCCAAAGCTCAAGTTAATATGCCTGGGAGAAGGCGACGGAGAGACAGAGATACGACGCTTATGTGACGAACTTGACCTGACAAAATATGTCACGTTGACAGGCTACCAGCCAAATGTTCCGGAATGGCTCAAGGCTGCAGATATCAATGTGCTGCCGAGTTTTTACGAGGGGTTCCCGTTGACAATACTTGAAGCGATGGCGTCTGGCCTGCCGACGGTGGCATCGAAGGTTGGTGGAATTCCTGAAGCGATTGAAGACGGCGTCAGCGGCTTGCTTGTCCCGCCAGGCAGTGCAGAGAAACTTGCAGACGCACTTTCCTTCCTGTTAGGCGAGGTGGAAGCACGTGCATGGATGGGTGAAGCCGCATGCGTGCGCGTTTCGCGATATTTCGGAATCGAGCAGCAGGTGCGAAACACGGAGAAAATGTATCTTGAGCTGTGCGGCACACCAGTGATTGCCGAAAATGATCGGGAGCGCATTCTGAAACAGCGAGAGCGAAGTCTGGTTTCGTAGAAAAATATCACGCCCGTGATTGATTTATTCACCTAACAACAAATCACACACCACACTCATAACCAATGACACGCAGCATATTTTCGAACTGGGCCGGATTGGTGGTCATGGCGGTATGTACTGCCGTATTGACTCCGGTGATGATTCACCACCTGGGCGCCGTCGATTATGGTGTATGGATTCTTGCAAACTCCGTTCTCGACTATTACGGATTGCTTGACATCGGCATGCGCGCCGCGATGTTCAGATATGTAGGGAAGTTCAGGGGAAGCTGTGTCCGCGAGGAAGTAGACAGGACGTTTTCATCGGCTCTTTTCATCGTCATCGTGACGGCCGTTGTCATCTGTGCTCTTTCAGTTGGGCTGGCAGGGTACCTGCCTCGCGTCATGACATTACATGGCACTTCGCCCCTGGTATTTGGTTGGTTGCTGTTGCTGTTGGGGAGCAGTGTCGGGATTACATTTCCGACGCGCATGCTGGCGACATATATTTCGGCGCACCAGCGCTGGGATCTATTTAATGCTGCGGGAATTGTTTCAACACTTGTGCGCAGCGTGGCGATCGTCGTTGTCTTGAAAATGGGGTATGGACTTCTCGCGGTAGCGGTCACGACATTCGTAGTTGCAATTCTGTCGTTAGGTCAGCACATGCTTTTTGTGCGCATGGCCGACGCGCGAGTGCATGTGTCGAAGAATCTCATCAGTTGGAAGCGGATCAAGGAACTCTTCGGATTCAGCGTGAAGTCGCTGCTGGTTTCGGTTGGCGATTATCTGCGCTTCTATTCCGATTCTGTTGTGATTGCCGCAGTACTTAATGTTGCACTTGTTACACCGTTCAGTGTGGCGACAAGGTTGATAGAGTGTTTTAAATCAGTCGTTGTAGCAGCGGGAGGTCCGGTCTTTGGCTCAATGACGGAGCTGGACGGAGGAAACCGCCGGGAGGAACAGAAAGAGCTACTACTGAGATCTACGCGACTGCTGTCTCTGCTTTCGATACTTGGTGGAGTGCTGCTTCTGGTGGATGGGCGAGCGTTGCTGCGAATCTGGGTGGGACCGGAACTCAGTTTGGCTTACCCTTTGCTGGCCGTGCTCGCGGCAGGATACATAATCAACCTGGCGTTGCACCCGATGCTGCTGATCATCATTGCGCGGGGCCAGCATGGCGGACTTGGCGCATGGACGATTGCCGAGGGAATTGTCAACATTGGCCTCAGTATAGTTTGGGGAAGATCGTATGGATTACTGGGCGTGGCAATGGGAACAGTTGTCCCAATGCTGCTCATTAAATTATTCGTACAGCCGTATTATGCACTCAAGGCCGCCGAGATGAGCGCGTGGACATTTGTGCGCAGAGGTCTGGCGAGACCGTTGATTGTTTGTCCATTGTTCATCGTCGCTGCCTGGGTCATCGCCTATCCTGCGAAACCAGAGCTTCCATTATTCACCGCAATAGTTATGGCACAGGTGTTGATCTTCCTCGTGATCACCTGGGTTCTTGGGCTGACGAAAGTCGAAAGACAATGGTTCATGGAATCTGCACATTTGCGTTTTCGCTCGCCTATGAAGCGAGTGGGCAATTCAGGTTTCAGGACACAAAAGCCGCTCTTGAATGAGAAGCAATAGCGTCTGCCGGATACAGCTTTAAAGAGATGGATTTTGCCGTTTGATGTTGAGCGCATTATCGATTGTTGGGAGGGTTCATGCAAAGTTCACGATCGGAGTTGTCGGATTTCTCTGGGGGGTATGAAGATTTTATGCGTATCTCTGTCATCATTCCAACGAAGAATCGCAGAGAAGATTTGCGGAGCACGCTGGAAGATCTGGCTGCGCAGACCCGGAAGCCTGATGAGGTTCTTATCGTGGATCAGAGCGCGGCCCCGTCGTTCGAGCCGGGCAGTGTTCAGGTAGCTGTCAATTACATCCATGCCCCCAACATCTCAGGAGCAGCAGTTGCACGCAACGTTGCCATGGATCAGGCGACAGGCGACTTATGGGTCTTTTTGGACGACGACGTGATTTTGGAGCCGCAATACATTGAAGAGATTGTTCGTGCGTATACGCCAGAAATCGCAGGGGTATCAGGAATCATCACAAATTATAGTGTTCCGCCATTCACTCGCCGGCTTTTCGACAAGCTGTTTGTGAGAGGAGCGTTCAGCGATGACCGGCAGCCAATCTACTGGCATGCAAATGAACTGCGGTACAAAGGGCCGCAAAAGGTTCGGCAATTTGGGTGCGGCGTAATGAGTTTTCGTGCGGAGGTAATTCGTAATTTGCGTTTTGATCCGAAGCTGACGGGAGGCTCATTGGCGGAGGATATCGATTTTTGCGCACATCTGCCACGAGGCAGCAAATTGCTTATTGCGCCAAATGCCCGCTTGATTCACAAACTGAGCACGGTGGGGCGCGCAACAGGGCATTGGCTCGAGGCGCATGCGCAATCCAGCTCCTACATGCGCCAACGAAACTGGCACCGGGGTCTGGGCGACGACATTAGCTTCACTTGGTTGCGAATCGGGTATACGGTAATGGCGACTATTGGGTCGATCAGGCGAAGGTCACTGGAGCCATTCCGCGCATGGAGAAGGGGCGCAATGCGCGGTCGCGGCCTTGGTTCGCGCGAGAGAATTTTGACGACTTCCAACCATACAAGAGAGACCGTTACGCAGGTCTAACGCCAGCTCTTCGGGAAAGACAGGATATGATCATCAGCGCGGAGAACGAAGTAGGGGCGCCCTCACTGCCGGTGGAGAGTGCGGCGCTTGAAAACATAGAAGCTGCAAAAGCATTTATTGTCAGCGAAGGTGCGCGGTTATGCGCACGCTTCGTTGGAGATAAGGCTCGCGCCATCATTCTGACAGGAAGCCTCTCCCGAGACGAGGCGACGTTAAAGAGGGATGGTTCCGGATGGCGTGCTCTTGGTGATGCGACATTTCTGGTTATCTTCGATGAGCCAGCCAATGTCCACACGGCAGAAATAGAAAAGGAGATCGAGAGTTATCTAATCTCGCAGAATGTTCAGTGCAAGATCGTCGTGGTGACATCGGCAGCTTCCGAATTAAGCAAGATGAAGCCACATATTTATGCTTATGAACTCAGAGAGCGAGGGATTGTTGTGTGGGGCGATCCATTTGTTCTGGACCTAATGCAGCGGTTCACTGCAGCGGAGATTCCCATGGAGGACGGATGGTGGTTTCTCTGCAACCGCATCATCGAGCAGATTGAGACCGCAGCTAAAGCGAATCAAAGCAACGATACTGACGCGGATGTCCGGTATCGCATTGCAAAGCTCTATCTCTCTATGGCAGCTTGCTATCTGCTGGCAATCGGGCAATATGAGCCGAGCTATCAGGAGAGGGCGCAACGACTGCGGAAGTTGGCAACTTCTTCCAACCCTCCGCTGTCTCCCATTTCTCTTGAACGATTTTCTCAGCACGTATCGGAATGCACACTACTGAAAATTCAAGGTGAAACGACCGGCGCATACGGTCAGTTTCCAAAATGGCGCGATGCGGTGTCTGACGCGGAGTTGGTATGGCGCTGGACACTGAGCCACATGTTGGGCGTCAAGCCAAATAGCAGTAGATCGGAGTTACTCGTTCTGCTGGCAAAGAAGCAGACGATGCTGGCACGAGCAAAAGGTTGGGTTAGAGCTGCTGCAGTGCACCCGAAGGTGTTCTTCAGGAGCTGGTTTCGGTGGGCACGGCTTGCATGCAATGGCTCGCCACGTTACTTAGTTTATGGAGCTGCTGCAGATCTATTCTTCAGCGCGCAAGAAAGTGATGAAGTAACGCCGGATCTATTCCTTGCTATTAAGGCGAATCTCCCGCTCAGTTGTTTCAAAGACGAGGAGCAACTCTCCTGGCGTACGGTGGCAATGATGATTGCCGATAACTTTCATGGCTTGGTGGAATCAACTCGGACATAGGAGCGTAAATGATGCTCATTGACAGTATGAAATACCACATAAGCGAAGCCCGCTGGCGGGCCAAGGAAAGCGTGCGCTCGGTGCTGGCGCGGGTGAATCGTCATGCCAGCTCGCATGTAACAGAGTCCGAACCGCAAACGGAGATCGGTTACTCACACCGGCATCTAACGCCTGCTCGTGATCAGTTGCTGTTGCGAGAGTATGCGCCTGAAGCAATGGTACGGGTACCAGTGACGGAAGTTCTGCGTGCGCGATTTCCGGTGATCGATGTGCACTGTCATCTCAACGACGGAATAGTAATGCGCAAAAGCGTCGACCCGTCGCGGTTTATCAGCGTGATGGACGCAACCAACGTGAAGTCCGCAATCAACCTGACGGGGGGCTGGGATGAAAAGTTGTTGGATTCATTGCGCTCCCTTGCTGAGAGTTTCCCTGGAAGATTTTTCGTCTTTTGCCAAATCGACTACACACATCTTGACGAACCAAACTATCTCGTCGAGTCACTGGAACGGTCGTGGAAGGCGGGAGCCAAGGGAGTGAAGGTCCTGAAGGATCTGGGCATAACACTGCGTGATCGGCAAGGCAAGCGAGTTCGCATTGACGACCCGAGGCTAGACTGCGTGTGGCAGAAAGCCGGGGAGCTTGGGATGCCGGTAGGAATTCATACCGCCGATCCAGACGCATTTTTCGCCAGGATGGATAGACACAACGAGCGGTACCAGGAGTTGATTGTGCATCCCGACTGGAGTTATTTCGGCAAAGGCTTCCCGAGCAAAGCGGAGCTACTGGCTGAGCGAAACCATGTTTTCGAGCGCCATCCTGGTACTCACTTCTGGGGATTGCACATGGCGAACCATTCAGAAGACCTTGACGAAGTGACGGAATGGATGGAGAAATATCCGAATTTGCGCGTTGAACTCGGAGGAAGAATCGCAGAGCTTGGACGTCAACCCCGCCGTACAAACCGATTCCTGCAGCAGTTTCAAGATCGCGTTATGTTCGGCATGGATACCGGCCTGACCACGGAATGTTATCGCACATATTTTCGGTTTCTCGAGACCGAGGATGATTACTTTGAATATCCAGGATACCCATGGCAGGGCGGGTGGAAGATCTACGGCCTCGGTCTTTCAGACGATATCTTGAGGAAGCTTTACCACGATAACGCTGCGCGGGAACTGGGTTTGGAAACACTCGAGTCAACTGATGCGACCGCCGTTCATTGAAGGGTTGTCGATTGGGAAAGGAATTTCAAAATGATAGTCGGTGAAAGTAATGCGCCTCCAACTAGAACAGGCAAACGACATATTTCTGTTTGCGTCCTCATCGATGCTTTGGGATGGAAGATTCTTGAAGAGCGGCAGTTTCTCAATGACCTGCTGGTGTACAGGCAGCCATTAAGGACGGTGTTGGGATTCAGTTCGGGTGCGATTCCAAGCCTGCTAACTGGCAAGACTCCCAGTCAGCACGGGCACTGGAATCTGTTTTACTACGACCCGTCCGGATCGCCATTTGCCTGGCTCCGTTGGCTGCGTTATTTCCCTGATTGGCTGGTGAACAATCGTGTATCTCAGAAATTGATTAAAGAAGCCGGACGCCGCTTTTTTCATATGGGTTCGCAATTCGAATGCTACGTGAAGCCAACACTGATGCCTTATTTCAATTGGGTTGAACGCCGTTGCATTTACGAGCCCGGCGGCATCTCCGGCGCACGCTCGATCTTTGATGACTTTGTGGCGTGTGGTATCCCTTATCGGGCGTATTCTTATCACCACTGGAATGATGAGCAGATACTTGAACTGGCGCAGAATGATTTGGAGAACAGTGATGCGGAGTTCTTCTTTGTATATCTGTGCCAGCTTGATGCGGAATTGCATTCGTTCTGGGCGCATCCGGAGCGGCTGCAGTCCATGCTCGCTCATTACGAAGAGAAACTACGGGGAATTTTTGAAACTGCATTGCGCCTGGACCCGAACGCATCCATTGCAATCTGCTCAGATCATGGGATGGCTCCTGTTACAGATCGATTCGACCTGGTGAAGGAAATCGATGCGCTGGGGTGGAAGATGCCCGATGATTATCTTGGAGTTTATGATTCGACGATGGCGCGCTTTTGGTTCTTTAATGAGAAGGCGCGTGAAAGTATGAATGCATGCCTGGAGAAGCAGATGTGCGGGCGTATTCTCAGCGATGAAGAGCTTGAAGAACTGGGTGTGTACTTCCCTGACCGCCGCTTTGGAGAAACAATTTTCCTACTCGACAGTGGATGGATGTTCTACCGGAGCGACTTTCATTCAGGAAACTGGCTGCCGAACGGCATGCACGGCTATCATCCGGACGATCCGTATTCCGATGCGGTCTTCCTCAGCAACCGTCGTCCGGAACCACCTTTAAAAACAATTCGAGATTTACATGGATACATGGAAGATGCGTCTGGCGTTCGTGCCTCGCATCCGGTTGAGACATTATAAATTTTTTCCTCACGTGATAATTTCCGTTAGAAAGCTTCGGAGGACATTGTGGGCGAGATTCGGATTCATACCTGCACCGAGATCGACAGAGACCGTTGGGACGAATATGTAGATGGCCATTCCGAGTGCACGAGTTATCACCGGTGGTCTTGGAAGCCCTTATTCGAAGATGTGTTTGGGTGGCCGGGGATCTATTTGCTCGCGGAGCAACAGGGCGCGGTGCGAGGAATTCTACCGCTGATAAAACAGAAATGCATGATGCGCAGTTATCTCTCGTCGATGCCTCATCTGAAAGGCGGAGGTATTGTTGCAGATAGCAGCGAGGTCGAGAAATTACTCTTTGAATCTGCAGTTGAGATCGCACGACAATGTGACGCGACATATCTGGAGCTTCGCCACCTCACACAGCATGATCTGCCGGTGGTAATGCGCCGGGACAAAGTTGGCGCAATTTTACCGATTGAAGCGGATGAGAAAGAGCGTTTACGCAGACTGGATGGGAAAACCCGCAACCTGGTGCGGAAATCGCTGACGTACGGAATGACTGCGGAATTCGGGGGCGCGGAACTGCTGCCGGAGTTTTACGAAGTATACCGGCATAACATGCATGACCTTGGCTCACCAGTTTATTCACGACGGTTCTTCTCAGAGATTCTGAATCGTTTTCCAAATGAGAGCCAAATTTGCATTACGAGATTGGACGGCAAAGAAGTTGCGGGAGCGTTCATCATCGGCTTTCGCGGAACATTGGAAGTAGGATGGGCATCGTCCTACCGGAAAGCCCTGAAGTTGAAACCTAACATGTTCCTCTATTGGAGCATTCTGAGTTTTGCGGCTGACCGGGGCTACAAGTTTCTGGATTTTGGGCGGTCGAGCCGCGACTCAGGCACTTACGAATTCAAAATGCAATGGGGCGCAGTGCCGAGTGATTTGTACTGGGGCTACTGGAGAGCTAACGAGGTCGCTACGACCGAAGCACGGGGCGGGGGAATGCAATTGGCAAGCCGTATCTGGAGGCGGCTGCCCGTAACATTCACAAACGTACTTGGACCTCAGCTCATCAGACACATCCCCGGTATCTAAGAACTTGTCGTAATTCACCCTGATAACTATTAGCAAGCACACCCTTCGCGCAACAAACCGCGCAGCCATTTCAACAAATTCCTCGTGGTGGTTCGCATGCAAAGATCAGAGAAGTGCATGTTCTCCGTGGACGTGGAGGACTGGTTTCATATTCTTGACGTACCTGCAGCGCCGGAGATTGCGTCATGGCCCGGATTGCCGTCGCATGTAGAAGGAAATTTTCGCCGGCTGTTGGATTTATTCAGCGAAGAGGGAAAACAGGTAACCTGTTTCTTCGTTGGGTGGGTTGCGGAACGATTTCCACACCTGGTTCGTGAAGCCGTTGCAGGTGGCCATGAGATCGCCTCACACGGCTATTCACATCAGCTCGTCTACAGGATGACACAGAAACAATTTCGGGATGATGCATTGCGATCACGTTTATTGCTCGAAGAAATTAGCGGAGTCCGAGTTATCGGCTATCGAGCGGCAGGGTTCTCATCAACCGATGCGACGCCGTGGCTTTTCGACGAGATATGCTCCTGCGGCTATCTTTATGATTCCTCTGTATTCCCTGCGCGACATGGGCACGGCGGAAGCCCACAGAGCCCGCTTCGGCCTTATTTCGCAGTTGACGAGCGATTGGTGGAGCTACCTGCTAGTGTTGCAGAAATCGGACCGATCAGAATTTGTTTCTTTGGCGGCGGATATTTACGCTTCTTCCACTACTCGATCATTCGGCATATGGGGAGGCGCCAGATGGCCAGCGGCGCCCCGTTGATGTTTTACATACATCCGCGCGAGATTGACGTAAATCACCCGCGCATTCCGATGTCATTGGGACGGCGCTTCAGGTCGTATGTGAATCTGCGTCCAACCGAAATGAAGCTCCGCCGAATCCTGCGTGAATTTCCGGTAACTACCTGCAGCGATTTTCTTTTTGGAGCCGAGTCGAAAGTGGATCGCATGGAAGCAGTCATGGTCAAACAATGAACCTGGCCGAAACGATAGATTCAACTTTGGCGGAGGCAACTGAAAGATCGGCGCCAAATGCAAGATGGTATAGGGTGCTTCCCTCCCGCATCGTGTATGAGAAGTAGCAACATATATTATTGCCCAGCTTATGAAGAACGAACATTCCAACCGCAAGAGCCCCCCGGTTTCCATTTAGATTATTGGCAATTTTCCCAGCATTATTTGTGGGCAACCATGCAAGACAGGCTCACATCGAAGGAGTTTAATTGAGATGAAAATCTTGTCAGGAGTAGTTGTATGCATTGCAATCCTGAGCCTATCCGGCCATTGTTATGCTCAGACTGAACTTGTCAGCGACAACTTCACAGGCCCCAATGGCACGTATCTTGGGTCTAACTGGACTGGTTGTGGCTATAACAGTGGCGCATACAGCAAGCTCGTCTACGAAAACGGCTCGGCGGGCGGCAGTGGCTACTGGTCCCAGGACTGTGTGCTTTATACAGGCTACGGCGCTTTTCCGAGCGATCAGTACGTAACCGCAACTATAGTAGCTCCCACCCCCTCTAGCACCAAGCAAGCGTCAGTTCAGTTGCGGGGTAACGCAACACCAAATACGAACGAGGCCTACATAGCGTGCGGTTGGGATGCCCAGGACTTCCCTGCTGATTATCACTACCGCATATGGAGTCTTGCACCTGGAGCACCCGGTGCGGTCAGTCTTTGGTTAAGCACTATTACTCCGGCTACCAATGACGTAGTAACCTGCCAAGTACTAGGAAATACCGTTTCCATGAAAATAAATGGTCAGCTAGTAAATGCAGTAACGGATACTTCCGGAAACAACAGCGGTTATCCGGGCTTGTATTACACGGACCCAAGTGGAACGGGACCTTCAAGCGCCGACATAATCTTTGCCAATTTCCAGGCAGGAAGCGGCCCGTCCGTGGTTTCGACCACAATCACTCCCCAGGATGTAACAGTTCCGGCGGGTTTCTTTGTGCAGTTCATCGGGACAATCACTTATGCAGATGGGAGTGTCGCGACCACTAACAATTGGTCCACATCAAACAATTCGATCGCGACAATAGATATAACGGGCACCGCTTACGGAGTTAGTCAAGGAACCGCGCTGCTCACGGGCTCATCGGGACCGGATGGGGTCACGACAGCAATGAATGTCGAAGCACCTAACGGCTATACGCCGCTGGTCTACGACACTTTCGTTGGAAGCGACGGCTCTTACCTTGGATCAAACTGGGCTGGGTGCAGTTTTGATGGAGGCAACTACAGTGAATTGGTTTACCAAAGCAACCATGCTGGCGGTAGCGGATATTGGTCTCAAGATTGCTCTTTATATATCGGATATGGAAGTTTTCCCAACGACCAGTACGCCACGGCAATGGTCGTAGCTCCAACTCCTTTCAGCACTCCCGAAGCCTCGGTTGAGTTGCGATCCAGCGCAACTCCCGGTCAAGCGGAACGCTACATTGCGTGCGGCTGGGACGCGCAGGACTTTCCCTCTGATCAACATTATCGTATCTGGAGTTTGGCACCTAGAGGTACTCCAATCAGCCTCTTCCTGAGCACAATCACTCCGATGACAAATGACGTGATCTGGTGCCAGGTACTTGGTAGTGAAGTCACCATGATGGTGAATGGAACATTGGTCGCGGTTGTGAATGATACCTCAGGCCTGACCAGCGGATACCCGGGCATGTTCTATATTGACCCCAATGGAAATCCTCCGATGCCTACGGACGTGATCTTTGATAATTTCGGAGCGGGGCAAATCGACAATGCGGTTGTGGCATCAATTACAGTCAGCCCAAGTTCATCAACGATTACAGGTAATTCGACACAACAATACACTGCTACAGGAACCTTTACCGATGGGACAGTTTCGAACATCACCAATACATCAAGTTGGTCATCATCCAGCAATTTGGTAGCAACAGTCAATTCGAGCGGGCTTGCAACAGGAGTAGGCCCTGGCATAGTGACGATCACTGTGACAAACGGAACAGCTAAAGGCACAGCGAGTTTAACGGTGCAATATATAACTCCGACTGTGACCTTTACCGGCGCGCCGGCGAGTGCAGCATACGGCACCAGTTTCACCGTGACAGCCACAACTAATGCCAGCACGATGCCGCAAATCACGGGGAGTACAGGTGTCTGCACGGTTGGCACAGTCGGCGGAACTCCAGCAAATGCCAGCGCACTTGTGACGATGACTAGTGGCACAGGGAGTTGTACGCTGACTGCGAGTTGGGCTGCAGATTCGAAATACTCTTCGCCCACGCCTTTGACTCAAATCACCTCTGCAGTAAAGGTCAATGCTACGCTCACACTAACCACTACAAGCGTCGGTCTGTCATATGGCTCTACCATTCCAAATATCCAATCGGATTACATATTGACCGGCTTCCTCGGCGGCGACACGCAAGCAACTGTTTGCGCCGGCTTGCCGAGCCTCTCAACTACAGCGACGAACACATCGTTGGTAGGAGCTTATCCAATCACGGCTGTGATCGGAACTTTGGTTTGCACGAGTGCGAATGCGAACTACACGATAACAATCATCAACAGCGGCAACGTGAACATCACACAGGCAACAACAACCATTACCTGGGTGCCGGCGCCAATTGTCTATGGTCAGGGTTTGACCACCGCACAGTTGGATGCGCAAGCATTTGATGGCGGAAACAACGTCAGCGCTGATGGAAGCTTTGCCTATACCTACCTGGGCAACGCCATCACTATAGGCACGGTCCTGCCATTCGGCAATGACCTGATCTGCGCGGTCTTTACGCCAAGCGCGGGGTACACAGCAGATCTGACAACGTCAGCTCAAGTCTGTGTGACTGAGAGCGTGACAGCAGCGCCGTTGACGATCACCGCAACGCATAATGCGACAGCGGTATACAATACGCCGCTGCCGAACTCAACATTCACTTACACAGTCACTGGTTGGATTAACCCGGGCGATCAGGCGTTGTGCTCGGGCACAGTGGTTCTGAGCACGCCAGCAACGCAGGGTTCATCAGTTGGCATATACACGATTAATGTGGGCGGCAATTACTCCTGCCCAGAGTACTACCTCGTCGTCAACACGGGCGAACTTCACATTACGCCCGCCACGCTGACGATAATACCGCTCGCAATTTCATTGCCATACAACTCGCAGGTTCCGGCGTACAACTACAACTGCTACTTTGGTGCAACGCTGGAAGGCACTAACAACTGCGGCAGTTACGGAATCACGGGTACTCCAACAATCACGACCACGGCAACTAAGCGCGCGTCAAACATACCAGGCGTTGTGTATTACACCGCGAATGTAGGAACATACGCGTTGAACTCAACATGGGGCAGCTTGAAGTCGACATCTGGTAACTATACATTTACCTTCTCGCCGAGCACATTGACGTTGACAACCTCTCCGCAGTACTTGACCGTGCAGCCAAACAATATCACGGTCAAGCAGTCAACATGCTTGTCGACAGGCGTGCCTAAGCTTACTTACAAGATCACGGGCTTGATCAACTGGGATACACAGGCCTCCACAACCACGGGCGCGCCGACTCTGTCGGATCCGAGCTATGGCGGTACCTGCGTCAAGGGTAAGTACACGATCCAGTCGGCTGCTGGAACGCTGCAGCTGGATCAGTACAGCGGCCAGACTGATTACAGCGGCATCAAATATGGAACAGCTACTTTGACGATTGATTAAATTGAACGAGTGAACTCATCAACTTCTATAGGGCTATCACCGAAACCAACGCGAACACGTTCCCGGCTGCGCACGCATTAACTGTTGTGAGTCTGCTCGAGCTTTCGGACACAACTTGTGGCACATTGAACGCAGATGGATACCCTGGAGCATAAGGATATTGACACTCGTAGCTCCGAGAATATTGGGTTGACCGGTACAGAAAAATAAAAGCTAATCAACTACTGTGCCCAATGAAAGGTGGTGGGAGTATTTTTTCTTGCGGTTGCTTTAGAACGATTCCAGAATTCACGTGCCTCTTTCAAGATATTGAAAGGGGCACTTTTTTTTGGAAAATTCCCCTTAGCAGATGCTTTTCGGAAATATTGCAATTCTGGAACCGCTGCTGATGCGTCTGGCATAACCAGGGTTGTGCTAAGCCAAATCATCACAAGGGAACCACTTAGTCGGAGGTCAGCAACTTTGGCGGCGTAGGCGACAAAGGCGGCTGTGTACTCACCAAGGTTTGTTCGATCTCGAACTTGCTAAGCGTTAGCGTATAGGACTGTGTAGAGCTCGCTCCGAACTCAGTTCCTAGTTCTATTCCTGCCGCATATTGATAAGAGCTATTTCCATAAGCGGATACGCCCTCCTTAAGGAAGTCGAGCAAATTGAATTTCAATTCTCCCGACGGTAACCCCGGCTTCTTATGAGGATAAAAGAGAACGTTGGTCCCTCCTATATACTCATCAAAGCTAAAGATCGTCGTATTGCCGTTCAGCGTAACCGGCTCATTGATGGTCTTGATGAAGGTTCCGCCACCAAAGTAGATAAAGCTGTAATAAGGCAAGACCTCAACTTCAAGGCACTGCGAAGAATCCGATGGAGTACTTGAATTACACACCCATTCATCGAAAAGTAAATCTATGTCGCTTCCTGTGATGGTGCCAGTCATTGCATATTTGATGTCGATAACCAAGGAAGACATGGCGGAAAGTTTCTTCGGGAATTGTGGCGGCTGATTCTGGAAACAGTCCATCCACGGATCACATCCATAGAGTACAAATGGAAAGGCGTCCACTCCCGCTCTTGGCAATCCAGTCAGGTTAATGGTGGTAGTGATCGACCCGCGCCCACTATAAGTCTGCGTCATGTTGCCTTTACCTTTGCTTATTCCCCACGGATCGTTGTTCATCAGCCATAAATTTTTGGAGGAGTTCGTGGCCAGACGTACCGCAGTACTAGATCCGCCTGTGCCCGGGGCAGTGTAGGAAGTCAAAGCAGCGGCGCCGGTGTTAAGCTCGGAATCCGACGTGATTAAAGTTTGAGCGCATGCCGCCGGCAACAATATTGTCGCACTGATCGAGGCCGCTAAAAGCACTTTTGACGTGATACAAAAGCACGTAATAGACAGATGATGCATTCGTTGCACCTCCAACTCAGATTAGAGCCGTTGATACCCGAGCGCAAGGGATAAGAGTGAGATTCGTTGAGTGCAGGAGTCTCTAACTGTTCTTCTTGATATTTTCGTCGTGCAACGCGGCTTCCTCCACACTTGATTTGCCTGTGTGCACAGGAAGGCCGCTAATGAGACCTTGGTAGTTTGTAAGGCGCGTATTGAGGATCACCATGCCTTTGGATGTGATTTCATACTCGCGAATATCCTTGGCATGGTTTCCACCACGCATTTTGATGACAGTCATAATCTTGCGCAACTGACCATCGATAGAGACATATCTCAGCCGGATGATGTCATCTGTCAGGAAGGAAATTGAGTAAGTGCTGAAGGGAAATTCGATGAAAGATTCATCGACTTCAACCGTACTCAAGATAGTGACACCGATGCCGGTCAAGGCGAAGATCATGCGGTAAAGCGACTCGCGAAAATCGGCGCGGAAACCAGGTGAAAGAGCCATTTCAAAGCCAGCCAGGGAATCGATGACCAAACGCTTGGCGCCAATTTTTTGTACGGCAGTGAGAATCGAATGCATGGTTTCGTCGACAGAAAGATCGAGAGGGCGGAGGTAGAGAATTTCGAGTTTGCCATCGGTTTGAGGCTTCTCGAGGTCCAAACCTAAAGTAGCCGCTCGTTCCGCATACGCTTGCGGACGCTCTTCAAAGACAGCGACAATGCCGGACTCACCCTGACGGATGCCCTCGGCGATAAATTGGGTTGCGAGCACTGATTTTCCTGTTCCGGAAGAACCAGCCACAAGAACGCTATCCCCTTCTCGCACGCCACCATCAAGCATCTTGTCCAACTCTTGAATGCCGAAGGATAGCCTCTTCTGTCCCAGTGCGTCTCTTCTGCCCGCCGTTAATCCGAAGGTGCGTGAGAAGGCCTGGACGCCAGCGTTGGTGATTCGGAAGGTATGTAATCCGGGTACAGATGCCTGACCGCGCAGTTTGACGATTTGCAACTTGCGCACAATGGAGTTACGTTCAGTTGTTTGACGCAGCCAGAGTAGCCCGTCAGCGACGGTAAAGATGGGGTTGTCTCGTAGTTCGTCCTCAGCATATTCACCGATCAGAAATGTAGTTGCCTGCCAGCTTGCCAGGAAGAGCGCCAAGCGCTGGATAAACGTTTGCAGTTCCATTCCATCGTGCGGCTTGCGAACCATGGTGCGGAAAGAGTCAACGACCACAACAGCAGGGTTGAACTTTGTAACTTCATTGGTGATCTCATCCAGAACTGCGTCCAACTCATTCTCCAACACGATCTGGCTCAGATTGACGAAGCGAATGGCATCGGGCAACAATGCCGGATTAAAGAAGGTGTATTGTTGCTGATAGCGCAACATCTTGATAGCTGACTCGCCGAGGACAGTGAAATAGAGAGCAGGTCTCTCCGGGGTTGCATTGGCAAAGACAAACTGATGCGCCAGCGTAGTTTTGCCGCTGCCGGGAGCGCCGGCAATGATGTTGAACGAGAATTCAGGTAATCCGCCGCCGACAATTTCATCGAGGCCCGGAACACCAGTCGGCAATTTGTTAATTTTTACCTTATCATCAGCGGTCATACTTTTCTCCCGTTCCCGAATTGCGAACATCGAAGGTTGCATCCGGCCACGCATTGCGCAGCAGGCGTAATGTTAAGGCTTCGCCAAGGAAGATATGAAGCAAGTTGAGTAAGCGGGCGATAAGCATGCTTCCCCGCTCGCTGGACTGATATTCCTTGGTTCGGCCTTTGTGAGTTTCAATTTGCAGATCATAGTCGTTAAAGCCCAGTAAGGACCCATCCTCCGCTATTTGTACAGCGGCAAGACTATAATCTTCCAACTTGGCCATCACCAAGGCGCGACAAGCAAGTGACTGAAAACTAGTAACTCCAGTTATTGCAGTAAGGCTGTGGCGCAATTTCTCATAAACACGCAGAGTTGCAGACTCCATTGACATGGAACTGTCGTCCAATGCGGCTTCACTAGCAAGGAGCCGTCGGGCCAAATCTCGTATCTCTGGTGAAATCGTCATCGTTAAGACCGCATCATACGCTGTTGAAATTACCAACTTTCTCTCATTTGAGTACATTTCCGGAGATATTCATCTTCACATAAAATACAGTGCGATTGGATTTTCTGCCTGCAGATCACAATGCAGGTGAATAAAGACATTGGAGGATATGCATCAATTCATATAACCATTCGTCGGTGGCAGTGATATGTCTTGTTGCATGTCACCAGCTTTGCTTCTGATGAGTGTAAAAACATCCAGGACAGTAGCAATATTGCGAATATTGCCTACAATAGATGTGAGCCCTTGCTCCATATCTGAATGAACGGCAATCAAAGCTTCGATATGATCACTCACACTTCTCAATCGATCGATTTCCCGCAGCAGTTTCTCGAATATCACGGCAGTTTCGGGTGCAACTGCTGTTGAAGTTGCTGCCATATCTGGGGTTGCAGCAAACTTTTTCTCGACATCAACCTGCATACGCAAATCTTCAATCAAACGCAAAGTTGTTGCTTCGCCGAGGAAGGTAAGAAACAGCCCCAGCAGCTGCGCGATCATAATGACGCCGGCGTCGTCATCTGCATCATGATTTGCGCCAATTTGAAATTCAACTCCGTCAAGACCGTACAACTCGCCGTTAGCCGTAACACGCACGGCTCCAAGTTTAGGCGACTGCGACTTGGCAAGAGCCAGGGCACGAGAGGCGAATACCTGAAATCCTTCGACACCAACAGGAGCGCCAAGTTGTCGACGCAGCTTCTCATAGACACGCACACTAGCAGGCTTGGTTTTAGGGGCAGTGCTTGCATCAACTTCACTTGCAATCAGGCTGCGAGCCAAATCACACATCTTGTGGGTAGGAGCCATCGATTCAACTCTTTCTTCGGAGACAATACCTCATCATAAATGTGAGGCTCATCCTGCAATAATACAATTTTTACACTATTGTTATGGTGATGAGATGCTTAATGCGTTTCACATGCCTTGATTGCATGGTAAATATTTAAATTACCGGGAAAATATTATAAAGTGTGAGCAATTTTGAACAATTAGCACTCTATTCAGTTGTAATACTTTGCTAGAGTTCAGGATGAAGTGTTGAGCCAAACGAATTTCAACGGATGCGTGGTGGACCTGGGACACCCGAATGACTGAGTAGAGCAAACAGTTGAGAATTCTTTGCGTATCACGCGAGTGCCTTATCTTATATGGCAATGAAATAGAATTCCTGCCATTCACCGACCTGTTAGATCTGCATCTTGAAGGAGGCTGTCCGATGGCTGACCGCGATAAAGACGGAATGGATATTCTTAAATTGCTTGCGAGCGCTGGTATAGTTCGTAGAATCATGCAATTTGAGCCGAAGGCAGCATTCTTTTCACAGGGAGATCTTGCGGACTCGGTCTTCTATCTTCAAAAGGGTCGAGCTAAAATCACGGTCGTCTCGATTTCGGGAAAAGAAGCAACAATCAGATTGATTTCAGCGGGAGATTTTGTTGGTGAGGGAGCACTTGCGGCGGTTTCCGGGCTACGTTTATCAACTGCCAAAGCCGTCTCAGCCTGCACAGCGCTGAAAATTAAGCGCAGCGAGATGATCCGTCTGATGCACGATGAACGCGGATTCTCAGAGTTATTCATGAAGTACCTAATCGAAAACAGCATGCGCGTCCAAGCTGACCTGGTCGACCAACTTTTCAACTCAAGCGAGAAGCGGTTGGCTCGAATCCTGCTGATGATGGCCGAATACGGAGAGCCGGGCGAGCCGATAGAGTTCATTCCAAGGATTTCTCAAGAGACGCTGGCAGAGATGATCGGGACTACCCGGTCGCGAGTGAGCTTCTTTATGAATCGCTTTCGCAAACTTGGGTTTATCGAATATAAAGACCGCATCCGCGTTCACAAATCGCTGTTGAACGTGATTCTGCTTGATCAAACCAGCGAGCGTCATGCAAAAATACCTTCTCTTGCGGCAACGACGCGACGCATCTGACAAGCGGAGTGGTACTGGTCACATCAACATTATTATGCCGGGTTATTCCGGATCAGCGAATAGCCAACTGGCGTAGTTGCTTCACTAGCCATTAAAGTTCACTCTGTGCCAATTGCACTCGCAACATAGCGCTGGCCATCGTAATCAGCTTTCACCTTGACCACATCTCCCACGTGGAGATTCTGGGTTGCAGGAAGTTGTGCGGAATCAAAAAAGATTCTGTAATCCTTACCGTCGCGCGGATCAATCAAGACGAAGTAGCCAGTATGCATGTCGAGGAAAGAAAGATTTCCATTGAATAAAAATTCTGTCCCAGGAGTTGCGAGGATTGTGACTTTGCTTGCGATACTTTTCTCCTGCTTGCCGGATTTGAATTTGATTTCAACCTGACTGCCGTTTTTCAGATCAGAGGGTCCGAGTTGCGGCAATGCACTTGTACTCTGCCCTTCCTGAAGTACCGGCGTATTAGCCGGCAACAATATGTTGATGGGCTTGGGAGACAAAGTGGAACTGAGTGTCAACTCACTGGTGCTGGGATTGAAGTTCAACACGCGGCCCTGGTACTCGCCTTCGGGCACTTGCGACAACATATGAATGCTAAGTGCGAAGATGTTTGTTTTGTCCAAAACTGTCTGGACCGACGCATGGCTACCGGTATGCAAATCGCGCAGTTTAATCTTTTTGCCGTCCAGAAAGACTTGAGTGCGTTCGTCAAAGAGAATTTTCAGCGGGCCTTGTCCGTAGACTTTCAACATAAATTGATCGCGTACAAAATCGATTTTGCGGATCTCACCACCCATGATCGTGCTCTTTCCTGGAGGCACAGCCGGCAGCGCAATCAATGCGACCTGCGCACTTTCAGTTAGATCAGCGGTTTGCGGGAGCGTGTTTTGCGCTGGCGCAGCACCAGCAACCAATATTTGTCCGATTGTTAAACTACCAATCATCATTATTGAAAGAACATGGTCCATACAGTACACACCTTATCCATTACAAATGCTAAGTTGTTAAACAGTAGACTGACGATCTTGAGTCAATCCAGCTTATCTGTGGGTGCAGAAACAATAGTTTTCATGCAACCCGGAATAAATGGTCATTTTTGTACATTCTGATTCATGAGCGCAACTGATCTTAACCAATTCTGAGACATGCAGAAAGGTCAAAAGAGCACAATGTTTAGCAAGCTACTAACATTCACCGCAGTTATTACGGTCTTCGGATCTTTGGGAACTCATGTATCGTGGGCGAAAGATAAGATAACGATCACAATTCCCAAGCGCAGCGAATTAACTCCGGTACAGCGCCTGAATCGCGCCGGCGTAGATGCTACCAAGAAACACGAGTACAACAAGGCGGCCACGCTTTTTTACAAGGCATATCTTTACGATCCTTCCGATCCCTTCACGCTGAACAACCTCGGCTACATCAGCGAAGTGCAAGGGGAATTAGAGCGTGCGCGCAAATTTTATGCGCTTGCATCGGAACAAGGCAGCAATGTAAACATCGACCGGAGCAGCGCAAAGCAGCTTGAAGGCAAGTCGATGAAATTCGCTTTCACTTCGCTTCAAGACATCCCGATGCGCGTAAACCGCATGAACGTGGATGCCATAGTGCTTCTCTCAGAGAATCGTGCATTCGAATCTGTTGCCACACTGGAGAGCGCCATCAAGCTCGATCCTCTAAATCCTTTTACACTAAATAATCTCGGTGTGGCCTATGAAGCGATAGGAGACTACGACAACGCAATGAAAAATTATATTACCGTCGCGGAATTGCATTCATTGGAGCCAGTAGTAGTGACGATTGACCGCGCATGGCGAGGACGGCCGATCAGCAGCATGGCAGCGCAGAGCGCGAAGCAATTGGAAGAGCGCATGGCAAAAATGGAACCATCGCAATCACATGCGGAGATGTTTGCCGTGCGTGGAGTCGAAGCGGAGAATCAAAATGATTGGAACTCAGCAAGGGAAGCATTCATCCACGCTTACATGCTTGATCCAAATAACGCTTTTTCATTGAATAACCGCGGCTATGTAGCGGAGAGAGATGGCGATCCTGAGACAGCGAAGTTCTTTTATGACAAGGCAAGGAAAGCCGACGACTCAAGCAAACGTGTGGGTCTAGCAACACAGGTTTCGGCAGAAGGCAAAAAGCTTACAACAGTTGCAATCGATAGCACCCAGCAGGTCGCTGTTGAGCTTAACAAGAACAGGGAGGATCGGCATCGGCAAACTGGACCGATTGAGCTGACTCATCGAGATCCGCTGCCAACAGGAACTTCGCTGGTAGATCCGGACAATCATTCGCCGTCGGTCACGCCATAAGTATCGCCATAGGATATAGCGCAGTATCCACAAAATTAAAAAGGAAACCGTCACATGACCCAATCAGTCGCACAAACACAATCTGAAAATTCCATGACGTTGCTTTCACGCTTGCTCTTGATGGTAGTGGATGGCAGTATGACATCTGCAAACGCTATGGATAATCTGGACTCGGCAGTACTAAATATCAGCGGCGAGCAGTTTGACAGTTTGCTTGAGGTTGCCAGTTCTAACCACGTGTTGGTGCGCGGATTGGAACTGATGCTGGAGAAATTCCGCTATGCAAATGACTTAATACGTTCTGAGTGGGTGCAAACGGCACTTGATATCGAGTATTCACGCATCATGACGGCGATACCCTTTCTGCATAACATCTCTACGGCCTTCAAAAACGAAGGATATGAAATTACAGTTATCAAATCGCTTGACCACTGGCCTGATCTCGGCAGCGATCTGGATCTTTATACCGGAACTCAACCAGAGGATGCGATCAAGCTGATGCAGATGCGCTTCGACGCTCAAACAGCACCGCGCAGTTGGGGAGACCGCCTGGCCGGAAAATGGAATTTCCTTATTGCCGGACTTCCTGAGTCAGTGGAGATACACATGGGCCGCCTGGGACAGACAGGGGAACAGATGGTCATCGCATCAAATCTGGCAAAACGCAGCCGGCTGGTCTTGATTGGTGACTACATGTTTTCAGTTCCATCAGCCTCTGATCGCCTGATAATTTCAACTTTGCAAAGAATGTACCGTCATTTTTATTTCAGATTATGCGACATAGTTGATAGCGCAGCGCTGGTGGAATCCGGCCAGGTTGATTACGAGGATCTCCGTTCCTGCGCGACATCTGCGGGAATTTGGGAGGGTGTTGCGAGCTATCTTGTGATTGTGTCTGACTACGTTAGAAAGTATCGAGGCTGGGGTCTTGATTTGCCGCAGTTCGTGCTGGCCTCCGCCCGATTTTGCGACAATGATGTTTATTTTGGCAATGGTTTTCTGCGTGTGCCAATCATACCTAAATCTGCCAAGCTTTACGCGTCGCAGCTTGCCGGATTGTTGCGGAAGCGCGACTTGAGCAATAGCGCACGTCTCAGCATTTTGCCATGGCTTGCCACTGCAGCTTTAGTGGGGCAAAAAATTACCGGTAGCGATAAGGGGATTTGGTAATCCACTGATGGAGGTTTGAACTGCGTGAACCGAGAGCGGCAAGTCAGTGTGCTCTCGTTGGTATTAAATTGACGATCAACCAAGTATTGAAATGCCTAGAGGCGAGACTAACGACTATGAATAATCCAGTATTAACGACTTCCAATCCGACTACATGGTCGAATCGCCGACCTATATTCGCTGACTATCAGCGTCCAATAAAGCGCCAAAGAAATTCGAGTACCATGATTTCATTTATTTTTCATGTGGTTTTGATCTCCCTGATATTGGTGCTCGCATTTAAAGCTCACGATATAGTTCCAGTGTTAGAGACAACCACTGTTACCCCGATAGATTTTAAGAGTTATATGCCTCCAATCATAGTGCCGACTCCCGGGCCGGTGAACGGTGGAGGCGGCGGTGGCGCACATGAAATGGTTGAGGTCAGCAAGGGTCATATACCGCTGGTAGCGAATACGCAATTCGCTCCTCTTCAGGTTAGTAAAATTGATCGACCTAAGCTTGAGATCGAACCGAATGAACAGGTAAAACTTCCCGACAATAGCAATCGACTCAATATTGGTGTATCCCAATCGCCGCAGATCAGACTAGTCTCACAAGGAAGCGGTGGCGGTGGTGGATTCGGGCAGGGTCAAGGCGGAGGAATTGGTTCAGGCCACGGCAATGGTTTTGGGCCCGGCAGCGGGGGCGGTTATGGTGGCGGCGTTATGACGGTGGGTGGAGGAGTAGAAGCTCCGCGAATTACGCATTCCGTAGAACCAGAGTTTACGCAGGCTGCCCGCGAAGCAAATTTTCAGGGGAGTGTATTGATTCATCTCATTGTTGATTCGCAAGGGAACCCGCAAGATATCCGGGTGACACGTCATCTGGGTATGGGACTTGATGAAAAAGCAATTGCAGCAGTGGGACAATACAGATTCGCACCGGCCATGTATCAGGGCCATCCGGTCTCGGTGCAGATGGTTATCGATGTTGAATTCCACCTGCACTAATCAACAGAAACGCACATTAATCAATTTGTATCCATTTGGTTATCACACAATGCTCAGCAAATTCTCCACTATCTCGCGTATGTTGCAGCCTGCACAGTTTGTGGTCGTGACTCTGCTATGTTGCATTGGAACGCTTTCCTTAAGCCAGAGTCAGACTTTACCGTCAGCGCAAACACAACCCGATACAAGAGTTGACAATCTTGATCCAACGCGCCCACAACTTCAACCGCGTCTGGATGTGGATCGTGATCCTGTTCTTTCAGTTGATCCGGAAATCATAGTGCCTACAAGTTCGGAACAAACTGTCATCGATCACTCCAAAGATCTGAATAAGCGCGAGGATGGTGTGTACACTGTGCACGCGGACGCAGATGAAGTGTTGTTGAACTGTGTTGTAGTCGACGAAAACGGCAAATCAATTAGAGATTTGAGCAGTAGCGATTTTCGCATCTGGGAAGACGGCGTACTGCAGACTACCCGATCATTTCTACACCAGGAACAGCCAGTTTCCCTCGGCATCCTCATTGATAATTCAGGATCAATGCGCGATAAGCGAGCGGCAGTCAATGCAACTGCATTGCATTTGCTAAGGGCATCAAATCCGCTGGACACAACATTCATCGTAAACTTCTCCGATCATGCGATTCTCGACCAGGGCTTCACGTCTGATATCGACGCACTGAACCGTGGGCTCTCGCACATAGATTCGAAGGGCAGTACGGCGTTGTACGACGCGGTTGCCGCCTCAGCGGACGAGTTGGCCGTTCATGCGAAGTTTCCCAGACAAGCGCTTTTGGTCATTACAGATGGCGCGGACAATGCATCAAGGTTGGATTTGGACGAGACCGTGCATCGCATCCAGCGCTTGGGTGGACCCGTGGTTTACACTATCGGACTTTTATTCGGGATCGATAAAGAGGAAGCGAAACGAGCGAGACAGTCACTCGAAGAGATTGCGCAGCAGACGGGCGGGGTTGCATTTTTCCCCAAATCTATTGAGGAGGTGGACAGCATAGCGACCGAAGTGGCGCGCGACATTCGAAACCAATACACAGTCGGCTATCACTCCACCAAGCCAGCCAGCATGGGAGGCTTCCGTGTAGTACATGTTGAGGCAAGAGAGCTGCACAAGGGAAAGTTGGTTGTGAGGACACGTAATGGCTACTATGCCAACAAGCTGGCGGAACAGCAAAATCAAAGGACTCAGGCAGCTAAATAGTGAATGGTTATTCTGCGAGTGTCTACATAGTGGTTGACGGCGATTCCATGATGTTATTCAGATTTATTGCTGTATTCATTATTGCTCAATGAAAAATCATGAATGCGTTGAGCTTTGTTGCTCAGCAACAGACTCGAAATTCTGGAAGAATTAAAAATGAAGAATCTTATAATGCAGAGCATTTGAGTCAAAGCAGGTTGCCTCACATGAACTCAACGCAGCTCTTTGTACAGGATACAGAGTTAGGACTAGCTGCAAAGATCGCGTATACCCTGAACGAGCGTGCAGACCCGACTCCACGCCGGATCTACAATTCGAACATCATTAGCGAATCACCAGCATGTACTCCCATGAGGATGCAATCTGCCAGTCATGCAGCAAATCGCCCCATCAACAGACAGCCAATTCAACGCAACGAGGAAGAATCTCTCAGGAGGTCTTATGAAATCTAAACTTTTATCCGTAATTGGATATGCATTCAGTTTAAGCATAATTGCACAAGCCAACTCGCAGGCACCAGTGACTGTGCAAGCGGCATGCAACACAATGTCTAACGTGACTGAAACGAGTCGCACGACTCAAGCAGTCAATTATCTGCATGAGAAAGGTATTACGAAAATTGGCTTTGCCGGTACCTCATTGATGCCTAACTCTACAGGTACTGCCAAAATTCAAATCAATCGCGGCACTATGGAAGTGGATGCTGAATTCATAAATCTGACAAGCCCTACAACCTTTGGCAGCGAATACCTAACTTATGTTATGTGGGCAATTCCTGAGGAAGGTCGGGCAGTGAACCTAGGAGAAGTGCTGTTGAATCATAATGGTCGGAGCAAGCTGACAGGAACCACCGACTTGCATGCATTCGCTCTGATTGTCACTGCAGAACCGTATTATGCCGTCCACCTGCCTAGCAGTATGGTCGTACTTGAGAATGTAATTCGCGCAAATTCCAAGGAAGCCAGCGGAGAAGTCGAGGTAAAGTATGAAGTCGTTGGAGGTGAAAAATATAGGAGCACGGGCAGCTCGCTTGAGCCTGGTGTAATGAAGGCCGGCCTGCCGCTCTCATACTACGAAGCGCGAAACGCGATGCAAATTGCAAAATCAGAAGGAGCAGAGCAGTATAACGATGACACCTATCAGCATGCTGTGCTTTTGATGCAGACAACGAATGATTACGCAACAGGAGCGCAATTGAGAACGAACCATCTGAACGCTTCCGCGCGGGCGACGGTACAGATGGCTGAGGATGCGCGCGAGATGGCCGAGCTAAGAACTGTGGGAGCTCACAGAACGGATGAACGTCAAGTTGCTAACGAAGCAAAAGCAAAATCGCTGGTCAATGACTCTGAAAAGACTCTAGTGGCAGAACAAGCACTTGTAGATGCATCGAAGGCGCAGGTTGAATTGGCGTCATACCTTATGACATCAGCAGAAGTGACTATTCTGGCACGTGCTGAAACAGAGAAGACAAACATGACGGCAGCATTGACTCAGAAATCTGCAAACCAGTTTCTCGGTCAAGCTGGCAGCGACAAGGTCATAATTCGCGCCAGACTGTCATTACAACTTAACCTGCTTTTTGCCACGCGCGACAGTGAACGAGGGCTTATTCTCAACATCTCCGATAAGGATTTCAACACGGGGCAGAATTCCCTAACGTCTGATGCAAGAGTGACGCTGGCCAAAGTTGCGGGCATTCTGGCTGCGTATCCGAGTCTGACTATTTCGATTGGCGGGCTCACTGGCAACTCAGGTGGTGATGCAATGAATCGCTCATTCTATGAGAATCGAGCAGATTCAGTGCGAGATTATCTGGTTAAGGCTGGCATTGGCGCACAATTAGTGAGTGCGCAGGACGTTAGAAATTCTACGCCAATTGTTACAAGCGAAAATTCCATTGATCGCGAGGAAAATCGGAGAGTAGAACTCGTAGTCGCTGGCGAAATGATTGGCGGAACTGCCAATACAACGGTCGGAAGTCTACGGTAACAGGGTGTAGTCTGGTGCGACTTTTGAAAGATGAAAGATAAAGAGGGTGGGTCCTTGACTCACCCTCTTAACTAATGTGTAATCAGAATAAACCGTTCTACTTTCAACGCTAAACTAATTGCTTCGTTTCACCATATTGAACCAGATATCCTGGAATAAATTATCCTGCGTTAGAAGAGAGTGTCTCCCAGGAATATGAAAGATGCTTCCTGGGAGTTATAAAAGTCGAATCAATATGAATTCACCACATCGCGGCTCTACCAATAAGTAAGACTGAAATTGTCCAAATAGGTAGTGTATGGCGATTGCTTATCATTGCCATCCATTTGGTAATTGACAGTGAGTCCGTACCAATTGGACGCTACGCTGAATGGAGGGTATCTGCGGTTCACGGTATTGGTCGCGCCATTCAATGTTATTGTCTGATACAGCAGCGAATTGTCGCTTTCACGCTGCACTTCAATGGTGACATGGTTCCAGCCATCGTTGATGAGATTACAAGCGATGCCTGTAGAAACCCAATGAGCATTTGCGTTGTCCCAGATATCCCATACATTGCCACCAAGGTTATTACATTGTGTTCCCCATATCTGCCCAACACCATTCATGTACATGTTGATGTCGAACTCCAGCACCTGCGTAATAGCGGAATTAGTTACGTAGAAATCCGCATCATAAGTGAAGTTGTGCAGAGTCGGAAGCAGCGTGTGAGCAGTATCAGGAATACCCTGGGTTGAATAAGCTCCGATCAACGGGAGTGAAAACAACACATCACCCCACGGAGCAGTTCCATTTGCACCTCCGAGGGAAAATTGCGTTGCATTACCACTCAATGAGGGTGAAGAGATGTTGAGTTTATGCGAGTATTGAAATCCATTGCAAGGTGAAGGTGAACAATCAACATAATTAGGTGGCCCCTGGCCCCAACTGTTCCATCCTGTGCTTCTTTGAAGGTTGGAAAGTTTTGTCCCATCTTGCACAACATTGAGATTTACTGACACATAGGAAGCTCCCCCGCATTTATCCCATTCTTCAACCACCGTACTTTGGGAGCCTGAAGTAAGGTCAAGTTGCGTATTAAGGATGGGGCCAGTCTGCGTGACGATGAGTTTGTTGTTCACATAAACGCCCATGGAGGCTACGCCTTTTGAACAGCTAGTCGTCGCTGACGCGACATAATCAACGGGCGAAGTTACTTTGCTACCGGTTACCGGTTCGGATACAACAACACCGACTTTGCCTGAAACGGTAATTGCTACCGGTGTGTAGGTAGCGCCGCCGCAATAATCCCATTCCTCGACGACGGTGTTGTAACCCCCGGGCTCTAGGGCAACAGACGTATTCAGACTGTGTCCATTCTGTACTACGATCAGTTTGTTGTTCACATAGACGCCCATGGAAGCTACGCCTTTTGCACAAGTAGTCGTGGAAGTTGCAATGTATTGCACGGGCGAGCTGACAGTCGCACCGTTTGAAGGAGCACTAACAGTAACTGTTGCAGAGGCTGACGCCGCGAATGCAAGAAAAATCAGCGAAGAATAATAAAGCCGTTTCATCATGTTTGGGCCCTCAGGTACTAGATTGATTCGCAGCTTTATCGTGGGAAAGATGTTCATGAAAGACTTGCCGCAATGCAGTCGGAGACTGTCATATGCTCGCTGATCAACGCGAACCGATGGTAGAGATTACGTCTTCCGCTGCGTCGAATATTAGATTCCTGCCAATGCTCAGTCTCAATGTGGGCTTTGCGTTCTACCACACCACCATCTGGCTTGAATGTATATTCCTATACACTTCGACGAATTACTTTATTAATTGTAACCCGCGACAACAAAAATAAGTAAATATCTTAAGAACTGATATATATATGCGAGCAAGCAGCATGAAATCAGCAACATATCGTTTTATAGTGCTGCATTCCCATACAAATTTCAATCGACGAGTATTTATCAACAATTCTCGTCTCGCTCAATCTTATTTACACTTTAATATTAGTCCTATATATGCGATCTGTATAGTTCAGCTCACATTCCATTAATCACTGGAAAAAATATTTGTGAGGTTAAGTATCTCTGATATAAGGCCTAACGGGATAATTGGTTGGAAACTACAAACTGCCGCAACAACAGAGTAAATCTACGTATAAGATGGCTATACATAACTCTAAGTTGATAGATCTAAAGGGAATTATCCTTGCGCCTGTTACCGGCATCGCTCCGTTTAGTCTATTTGTGCTGAAGTTGTTTGAGTCCCTGGAGCCTTAAGCGCCGCTTGGTCAATTGGCAACTCTAACGAAAAAATTGTTCCGCTGGCATCGTCAGCATATAACCAGATGCCATGAAATGCCTTTTGCAATTCTGGGTGTTGCTCACATAGGGCCATCATCAACTTGGTCACCTGCTTCCGCGCACTCAGGGGATCGCGTAACTCATGCGTCTGCGCCGCGTCTGGAATATAGTGAACTTCCAGATCCAGTGGTCCAAGTAGATCTGTGGCGTCAATCGCTGTGATTTTAAAAACAGTTCCCTCTGAATTCAGTATCATTGCCTGTTCACCAGAGAGAATTTCAGGTCGAATGTGGGCTTCCTCACCACGTAGTTTCTCAATATTCGGACTGGTCAGGAACTGCACGGGTTCAAGAAGGTAGTCTGCAACGCGGTAATAGAGCAATGCATTCCAATTCATTTTCTTTTGCGTGTAATCCCGTGCTGAAGTCCAATACCAGAGACCATCATGCCCTGCCTCGATCATGGGCCTGATAAATAAGCCGGCCAGCATCCACCTATTGTCAGATGCTCGAGACAAAATCAAGGATATTTGTTGCGGCTTGGGTACGCCAGTTGCATGAAGTATCGCCAGTGCATAGATTCCTGACGGCAGGTCGGTAAAATTCAAAGTTACTATCGGAGTGCCGCAATAGAAATCTGTTCGCGCAACGCTAGCACTATCCATTGATGCGTCCAAAAAATAGAGGCTATCAACTGTAATGGTAGCTCCCTGCATGAATGGCTTTAACTTTTCAACTGAGCCTGCAATGGTGGTGAAATTCGATGCTACCGAAGGAATCGTGTTTGCACGAAGAGCGTCTACGTCACCCTGCTGCAATTCGCCAGCCATTGTGCGTGCAGCAGTCGTGAGCGCGGTGCGCTCGGCAACCGTCATTTGAGACTGAGTTTTGCATGTAGCAGCTCCTGATCTCATCGGAAATAAAATAATCGCGAATGCAAAATGCAGGAGCAGTATTGGTAGAGTATTTAGAAATCTTAGTCGCATAGTTAATACCTTTCATTGAGTAAGTTCAAAGGGAGACGGTAGCGGATTGCGGCTTGTCCAGTCGTGCTGTTTTATTGTCATGATCTTCTGAACTCGTGCCATCACTTTGATGTGGATGGTTTTTGAAGGTCAACATAGTCATAGCGTGCTGGAGTATCGCTTGCTTTACATTCTGAACTGACATCGGAGCGATAGTGGTCATTCCACCGACCAATTCACTCAGATCCAGATAAGACTTTCGATTGATAAGAAGGAATGCAATGGGGTACTCGGGCTTTCGTGCGCGTGCTTCAATTGGATTTGCGTCAAGCAAATAACTGATATTCGGTTTTGGAACAATTTTCATAATCAGCCCGACATACGCCCGAATAAGCGGATTGCTCAGCTCCAGATTGGCGAGTTCGTCATAAGCATAGCGGTCAAATACAACAAGGTCGGCGTCTGAGCGCAATTCCTTTTTCAAGACAAGCCGGAGTGAGATTGCATCAACGAAGTAGAGAAACAACCGTACTCCCGTCATAAACCATGACGTTATATTCTTGTCCCGCCGGTTGATCGGTGCGGAAACAGTTCCAATGCCCTTGTCGCCTCTGAATATGGTGTGACCGGCATTTTCTCGGATACTTTTAAGTCGCGCAACATCATCCCAAAATCGGATTAATACCACCCGCCGCCCATCCTGCACCATGCGCGCACAAAGCGCCTCAATTTGCGTGCTCTTTCCAGCACCGTCAATCCCTGAAAAGCTTATAAAGTTAGGGACATTATCGCTTATGATTTCACGCATTGCGCAACTCCAATACTTCTTCCAGTGATGCAAGAGAAAATCTCTTCATGGCCTGCCCGGGCTAGCATGAGTAAGCACTAATACAGTTCCGATCGCAACTGCAGCACCAACCACGAGACTTACCTTGAAGAACAAGGACCGTGCTCGCCGTTGCTTTGCTGGCGCAATCACCGCACCGGATGGCCTGGAAGCTGTTACGCCGGTGGGATTTTCAAGTGGAGCAGCGGCTGTGCCTAGTGGCTTTTGAGCATCGTTTTGCTGTGCAATCATCGCAAATTCAGGTGCACTTTGTGATTCGTCTTGATTTAAATTTTGTTGAGGCATTGCGTTTGAATTATCAGGAATGGTGATGTCTGATTGAGTTGTTCGCGCCACAGACTTAGCACTCTGGATGCCGGACGCCTGGGACTGACCTTGAACGGTCGGCACATTTGCCGGTGACTGGCTTTGCTGAGTTTCTTGTGCTGATATCGCCGCCGTAGCGACAATCTGCATTGCAAACAATAACGCGATTCCAATTATTATGATTCTTTCAGACCTATGCACTGATATTTTCATTTTTCACCTCTACGCGGTTCTCCCCCGCGATCAGGATGGCCGACTGGAAACAATTATGCATTGTCCGCGAGCCACAGAAATGTGCAGTCTCGAACACTTTCGCAAAAAAACAACTACAACACAGGGTTGCGAAAACTCTTCAGAGCATCGTCATTCGTCTGGAAAGTCTCAAAGAGCCGGCTCACACCTGTGGTCTTTAAGATATCTAATACTTCATCTGGAGTAGATGCAATCTTGATGTCGCCATTGTGCTTCATGGCTTCTTCCAGACAGCTTAGCAATAGTAGAGTTGCGTACTTGTTCATCTCACGCACCTTGGAAAAGTCCAGCACGATTCGAGTGTGCTTAAGATACATCAACTGCTTCATATCCTCCAGGAATAGCCGCTCATGTTTCGAATTTACCACCTCAGGAAACTGCATCACTTTTACTGCGGATATTTGATCGCTCATGTCGCCTCTTCTGAACTCCCGTTTTCGTTCTACTTGCAAAGTAAAAATCAACTAGAGCTGTAAATGGATTCACTTCAGCCTCAACCGCTCAATAAGTTTACGACTTTAGTTATCCAGGGTCGTGCAAAAGATTCGATAGCTCTGCCTCTGATTTAGTTAGCACTCGTGCCAACCTATTTCGCCCATATCGAATCAGAGTCGCGAGGTTCGTGTTGTACCAGCAGCATTCCGACATGCGCGGAGAAAGCCCGCATAGAAATCGGAGCTTCTTTAATTTACTTGGAGACGAGAGCACAGCCGCTGCCAGACGATGATTACCATCCAGTACCGTCAATGGCTCTCTTTCGTTAAGGCCGATCAGGATTACAGCATTGAATCCGGGATCCTCAAGATGAAGCTGATTGTCAATTGACGCAATTTTCGAGTGAAATGAGGCATCAACCAGGTGCTCACCTATGCGCATGCGCTCTGCGACTTCAGTGATAGTAAAATTTCCTTTTGCAAGTTTTCGCCAGTGGGCTCTCGGAAATACACGAATCTGACAGAGGTCCGCATCAACTATTTCTACTTCAAACCATTCCGTACCGGAAGGAATTTCCTTCCACAAGGAACGGTGCCGCATGAACAACAACGCACGCCGCTTGGCATTCTCGCTTTCATCATCGAGATTCGGCCTACTGACAATTTCACTTAATATCTCGCGGTAATCCTGAAATTCTGGCGAGTCGAAGTCGCTCTTCAAGAACTCCGCAATGACTTCATTCTCCGATGTACGCCGAATCAGTTTGATTGCTCTAGTACTGACCACTGTAATCAGCTTCTTCGAATTAGCAAGCAAGTTGATGAAGAACGGCAATGCGACAGCTGCAAGTAGAACAGTCATCAGTACCATCTGCACGAATACTACAGCCCTAAGCGTTGAGTGGTAACGGTATATGCATGCAATTACCGCAACACTGAAAGCCAATTGTACCCAGCTCGTATTTGCAATCTTGTAAGACATTTCATAAGTGATAATCACAACACAGAGCGAATAAATGATCGTCGTTACAGCATACAAGGCCATCAGATAAGGAAGATTGTAATTTCCCGCAATCTCGAACCCTGGCCCAAAGAGCGATGTCCAGATTCTGGCGGGCGCAAGGATAAGGCCGAAAGCCAGTAATGCGCCAGTGATCAACACGAGCGATAACGAGATTGCGATAACCGTCAGATCTTTTCTTTCTTCATCCCGGGTGCCTGCGACGATAGGGAACATGGAATTCACAACTGCTGAAGAGAAGGAGAAAATCACTCTGCCAACCATGGCGACAGCGGCATAAAGCCCTGCGTCTTTAGCAGAAAAAAAGTGTATGACCAAGACGATGTCACAATTGTTGATGAGAACCTGGCCAGAGAAAAAGATTAGCGCCTGAGTTGCCTCACGAGCCGCAAAGGAAATGCCGATCGGGCTAGCAATCCTACCTTCATGCTTGGGCATAGCGGCAAGATACGCCACTGCAACAGCGGCTGCATTTGCAACGATTACGCCTGTTACACCGTATCCCATAAGAATCAAAAGCAAAGATCCGCCGAGTCGAAACGCACCTTCTACAACTAGATTTGTTGCGAGATGTTTGAATCCATAGGTGCCCTGGATATAGCCGCGTCGGCAACCCAAAGGAACATAGAACGCAACGCCAATTGCCAGCAGTGCGATAAGTCCATGGTCGGGAAGATTCAGATAATCTGAAATTACTCCTTTGAATGAAAGCAATACAAGGGCAGCGAGGATGCCGCATATCCACGCGCCCCGATGGAACCCTTTATAAACCGCATACCTCAACTCTGGAGTATTTTGCTTTGCAACCATTTTGGCAGAAATTATTTGGAAAGATAGCGTAACGGCAGATACCAGCGTGAGGATCGTGTAGATAACTGCTGCCTGCCCAAATCCCTTCGGTCCAAGGAATCGCGCCAGAACAATATTGTAAGTAAGGTTGATAGCGGTTGTAAGGCCTGAGCCCGTAAGCAGCACAATACTTCCGGCAACTATGCGGGCATGAAGGGTATTCGAATTTTGGGTTAGCCCCATTGCACTCCAGTATCCCGGTTCATTTGCAGGTAGGAATATACGTCACGAGTAGAAGACAACTCAGCCCATTCAGATACAGTTCTGCCAGTACTAATACTTATCAAGTATGATTTGCCACGCAGCAGTTTGACTGGTCAATAGCTAACAGTATTAGAGTTTTCTGCTGTGATAATTTGAACTCAGTAATTTCCCGGAGTGACTAATAAAACGCCAATGATTAATGGTATAAGAATCACCTGCCTGTGCCTTTTCCTTTTGCCCCACGGATGCTCTGCTCCCGGGTCAAGTCAGAATTCGCAATTAAAGCATTCGGCGGTCGGCCACTCACCGCAGACCATAGCCTTGTACGAAGCGTGGTTTGGACACCCTCACCATATTTCTGTCGGATACTCTTCGCAAGATACCGCGGTTATTACAAGCCAGATTCGTCGAGCAAAGACTATGGGAATATCTGCTTTTGTAGTGGACTGGTATGGCGACCGTGAGCCTTTCATTGACCGCAGTTACGCGCTTATGCAGACAATCGCAGCCCGCGAAAACTTCCAGGTTGCGATGATGTATGACGAATCAAATTCGGACGATGGGGCGACCGACGAAGCAATTGCTGATTTCACCATGTTCCATGACGTTTATTTGTCGCAAAAGGCTTCAGGACATCAAGCCTACCTCACTTATGAAGGCCGCCCGGTGATCTTTATCTTTCCTAAAGGCGGTCATACGGACTGGAGTAAAGTGCGCGCTCTCGTGAATAAGTGGAGCACACCTCCACTATTGATTACTGAGAACTTGCCCGGTCAAGATGCGGGGTCATTCGATGGCTTCTATGCTTGGATCAATCCTGGCGAAAATGGTTGGTCAACTGACGGTAGCAACTGGGGCGAGCAATATTTGAATGAGTTCTATCAAACTATGAAGTCAAAGTATTCTGACAAGATTATTGTCGGAGGCGTGTGGGCGAGCTTTGACGATCACAAGGCTTCGTGGAGTTTGAACAGAAAAATATTACCCCGATGCGGACAGACATTTTCTGACACTACAAACCTGTGGCACAAGTATTTTCCGCCGGATAATCTTTTGCCTTTCGTAATGATTGAGACGTGGAATGATCACGAAGAGGGGACGGCGATTGAAAACGGCATCCCGACCTGCGAATCAGTAGCTCCGGCTTCTCCTCCAGTACCACCTGCGGGAACTTACTCAACACACAACAACAAACGATAGGTAGCTTTGAAATTGTGATTCAATTTCAAAGCTGTGTATTGCTTTTTCTTGAATCACATTGCAGCTTCTATCCGCCGAGGTTGCTCATCATCAGTGGAATGCGCAGCAACAATACCGATCTGCGGAATACCGTGTGCTTGCGAGCGGCGCACATCGTTAATGATGGAAAGCGGGCGATTTCTTACCTCATCGTAAACGCGCCCGATATATTCACCCAGCATGCCAAGGCAGAGGAAGAGCAACCCTCCCATGAAGAAAACGGAGGCTGCAACGGCAAAGCCGGTAGTTTCCATCATGTTTTTTGAGAAAAGCATAAAGAGCGCCATGAGCATTGCGAGAGAGGACGCAAAAACAAACAGAGCAAAACTAAGCCGCAACGGTTTGTAGCTAAAACTGGTTATTGCATCCATTGCGTACTTGATTCGGCTAATGAATGAGAGCTTGCCTTCGCCGGCGGCCCGGTCTTGACGATCGTAATAGACTACTTGATTCCTGTAGCCAACCCAAGCTCTGAGCCCAGGCAAGTAGCGGTTTTTCTCTTCCATGGCATTGACCGAGTCAACAACTTTGCGATCCATGAGACTGAATATTCCGGCATTGAGAGGAATTGGATAATCGGAGAGAGCGCCCAAAACGCGATAGAAGAGAGGAAATAGTTTGGCAAGAATCTTGCGCCGTTCTTTGCGGCTCGTTCTAACTGCGACTACTACCTGAGCACCACCGCGCCATGCATCTATCAATTTTGGCAGAACTTCCGGTGGATCCTGAAAGTCGCCATCCATCAGGATCACAGCGTTACCGCGCGCCGTTTTAATACCAGCAGTGATCGCACCCATATGCCCCCAATTACGTGAGAGTTCAACGACAACAATATGCGGGTCAGTAGACTGCATATCTCTCAGCAATTCAAGAGATACATCCGTTGAACCATCGTTAATATACACAACTTCCCAGTCGATGTGAACGCTATTCATTACACATTTCACAGCCGCGTGAAATTGCACTATTAGTTCTTCTTCGTTATAGATTGGCACGACAACTGAAATCATATTGAACTCCTTGAAGCGGGGATTATTGTTGTTGCAAAGAGTTCCTGGTCTCTCCATGCACTCGTACGAAATATGACCGTACTTATCAAACTCGGAATTTGAGGACTGGGAGAATTATGGTACAGCCTGAAAAACGCGCACTCTCCACCTTACTTCTGCAGGTGTTACGACTATAAGATAACGAGTTGTTACATGCTGTGTCGTTTTGACCTTGCCGTGATCGATTATCTGCATTTCGTAATCAACCCTATCTGTCATTTCAACCGATAATCCTTCAGGTGAATAGAAGACAATCTGGATGTCGTGTGTACGGTCCTGATAGCGCGTTTGAATGCCCATGACTATCTGCTGTTGGATTGTCGATTTCAGATTATCTTTGGCAACGCCTACAAAATCTGAGTCGAGCAAAGCTGGACGATTCTCTTCGAGCGCCGATGCCAGACTCTGCCATGCTTGCAAATAATCACGAACGACTGCTTTGCTGGTTTGCTCAGATAGAGCTCTTGGACCTTGCAGGTTTGCTGGCTCTACGCGCACTGTTACTTGGCCAATACAATTTAGAGAACCAGAAGCAAAGCAGGCCAAAACAATCAGAAGTGATTTAAACATGGCTACTTCTCCCAGCGAATCTGATTTCCCAACACAACTCCACTTGCTACGGTAATCATTGCTCCTGCATGGGAGGGCATTTGCGCTTCAGCAATTCCGTGCTTGATAGGTACATCAACTGTTGATTGAGAGCCAGTATACGTTTCAGTAAATGTGACAATGGTTCCGTCTGGTACAGCGTTGCCGTTGCAATCACGAATCTGATCGGTTGCCAGTTCAACTTGCTGACCAGACTGCCGCGCCGTCATCTTCAATCCACATGGATCACCGGGAACCTGGCCCACAATGCGTGTACTGGAGATATCGCCCATCCGAGCGCTGAACTTGTCAATTCCCTGCTGAGCTGTAGAGTCCATTGCCGTCCATGCAGAGCCATTACGCGTGGCGACGACGTGCTTCTGCACCGCGCCGGATGGCGTAGTCAATTCGAATGAGACTGGCAATGCAGTGTCGATGAGATTGTGATACACATCGAAAACATATACAGAACCGGTGATGCCGTCATGCAGCCCAACCTGAAGACGTGATGGTTTGGCGAGGAAACTAAGTTCTGCAGGTTTTTGCAAAGGCAGCACATCGAGTGAGCCGTCCTGCGTGGAATTGTCCGTTGCAAGCACAACCACAAAGTGACCGGCAATATAGAGTGATCCGGCAGAAAAATTGATCGGCGCCCCGAGCTGTACTTCGCGTTTCAATACTTGACCGGGGCCAACAATGTAGAGGGTTGCTTTCCCGGTTCCGCTGCATTGAATTGAGAATGCAGCGCCGGCTTCTATAGTCTTGGGTAAAACCATGCCGCCCTGAGCAATGGCCACTTGCAGCGTCGCTGCGGCAATGCTGCCAATGAGAGATATCAATCTGAATCTCACTGGGAGCCTCCGATACTGAATGTCGCGATGACCGCACGTTCACTACTCACTTTCCCTGCAAGATCTTCCGGAATATGAATCTCAAATGGAACTGGTATCTGCGAGAGAAGTGGGGTGTTGATGTACTCATCTGCAACCCACACCAGCTGGCCACTCTTGTCGTAGAAGGTTCCAAGAACATGCGCCACGTTGACAACTCGTCCACTTTGATTCGTGAGTTGGCCGGTTAATGAAGCAGCTGGAGATGGATTCAAGTGCTCGTTGTCAATCTCGATAACAGGATCTGCCGAAGCTGAAACAAGAGCTGACGTGGGCGTCATACGCACACTGCCAACATCAGAGAGCGTACGATTGGGAAACTTGATGAGGAATGGAGTGACTTGCTTCGGCAGCAGAAGATGCGAGATTTTATCGAAACTGCTTTCGGTCGCCATCGGTACCTGCGTCTTCGACATTAAGGTTGCAGTGACGGAAACATAAGCCGGCACAACATCCTCATTCAGAAGCTCGCCCATGATGATCACTCCATCCGCTCGTTCCACTGGGTGCATATCCACGATGCGTACATGCGGCGCTTCCACATCCTGATCTCCCCAGTCATCACCCGAACCACGATAGATCACATCCCAGCGCAGATAATTGACGGGAATTACTTGTGGTGGCACCCTGGCTTGTTTGACAATAGGCCACTCAGCTTCCCAATGATCTCCATTTTTTACGATGTGCAAATCACGCGTAGTAATTGAAGTGCCAACCACAGTAGCCCAGTACAATTTGAGCCGAATCTGCGCGTCATCGGCAGTGGCATGAAGCGGCAAGACATCAAACTTGTCCAGCGTCGCATAAGTCAGAAGGCCGGGGTATGTTCCCGTCATGTCATGCACAAAATCAGACTCTGTGAATTGCGCCTTATTGGCGAAATTGGAATAGGCCTCTTGCCATGCCTGCCTGCGAATTTCTTCGCCCAGATTTCGCACTGCTGCTTCCGGTGTTGAAGATGAACTCAGCAGAGTTCTTTGTCCTGCATAGACAACCGCGGATGCTCCTGGCCAAAGGGTTCCTGCCACCACGAGCACAATGGTCAACACGCCAAGAAGTAAAGCAATCATTGTTCCTTTTTTCACGAGGCCATCCTTTCCTGCATGGGAGTCACCTCGGTGATCGAATGCCGCTCCTCCAGATATTTGCGCTCTCTCTTTCCTGGAATCAGAAGTACGAGAATCGCCAGGATACTGCTTCCGAAGGGAAGAATACCCCACATCAGACCTTGCCACTTGGGCGGCATTTGTGGTGCGTTCACTGGCATTGCCGGTGGCACTCCATCTTTGCTCCAAACCGCAATGGTCTTATCTTCCAGGCTGTCAACTTGACGCCAACCGGCAAACGACAGGAGCGGATCATAATATGGATCGCGCACAAGAACCCATTTCAATCCATAGTTATCGGCATGAGTGAGCATTGCCCGAAGCGCATCGAGGCCCGGCTTGCCGAAATATTTTGAACTCGTGAGCGCACCAGCTCCATAAAGATTCAACTCTGGCAGAGTTCGTCCGGAATTCCACTCGCCATCAACGCTTCCGGCATTTGTCATTATCGCCAGTCGTGAGATTTTGTTGCCGAAGCCAAGAGTTATATAACGATACTGATCATGTCCGTCACGGTTGAGCCAGTCGGCTACCGAATCTACCTTGAAGCTTGATGCATCAGCTGGTCGATAAGTTGACCAACCCACGGCCAGCGCACAGGTGCATGCTGCCAGAGTTGTCAAACCGATAACAGCGCGCAATTTAAATCGATCTACGAGTTCGACTGCCAGAAGTCCTACAAACGGCAGCGCAAGCAATGTTGCCCAATAGCTGAAACGCTCCATGGTAAGCACACCAAAGGCGCGGCCCAAAAGCAGATGGCCTACCGGTGTCGTTCCTCCAAGCCCGACCATAAATGCTACCCAAAATCCGATCAGCAAGGGGCGTAGACGAGCAACTAATGCACCTCTCATGAAGATGAATGGCAGAGCAAGTATCAATGCGCCATAAGGAACAACAAAATAATTGAGACCCCAAATGGGATTCAGAATATAATTCGCACGGCTTGGGTGCGGGATAGGAGTTTGCGTGACAGGGTTGTGAATCAGTGCGATCCAAAACGGCAGGAGCACAACTGCAATCCCTGCACACACTACGCCGGCGATGGCAACAGAGCGACCTAGAAACGCCGAGATCGAGATTCGCTCACCATTCCGTCGATCGAAATACGTCAGAGCCAGAACAGGTACAGCAAAAAGAAATGAGCCGAAGAGCAGCGTCGCATGGTGAGCCGCAGCCGCTGCAACAAGCAGTACGCTTGCCTTGAGAAATGATTTCCAGTTGCCGTACCGGACCCATTCATACAAAAAAGGAAGGCCTATCAAATAGATGGGTGCAGCGGTCGTAGTTCCCAACTGTCCCGCAGAATAGACCAGAAAACTCTCCGAGCCTAGAAACACACTCGCCAGTGCTGCTATCGATGCAGCGCGCGGGCTGACCCAAAGCAACGAAAATCTATAGACGCCGACTACGAGAAGCAGAATGGCGACAAGTTGCACCGCCATATATGCCATATCCAGGCCAAGTATCCAGGACAACAATGCAACCCACTGTTGCGGCAGAGGAGGATATGTGGTCTGTGAAAAACCCGCATACCATTTTGCATTCCATGGGTCAAACCAATGGTGGACATAATGCGACGCAAAGAAAATATGAAAATTGGCATCGTACGATTTCAACGGCAACTTCATCAGCAACAGCGGCAAATGAATCACCACGGCCATCATTAAAAGAAGGCTGAGTGATATGGGCCGTGTTGACGGGGCAATTGATTCAGTATTCTGCACAGTTGCCTCTCAGTAAAGGAATGGAATCCGGTGAATGCGCCTTTTGACGGCATACTTTCCGCCGTACGCGTGACCGCTCGACAATACGCTGAGTCTCTCAACATGAAGGCTTTAAAACTGGCCAATATAGTACATGTAGACAAATAAACCTCTCTACAAAATGGTTATAGTTTCACGATTATATTTTCCTTGCGAATTATTGTCTTTGCTCCCGATTATTTACATTTACGGCTATCGCAATTTTATGCACATGGCTCAGTGCTGTTAATGAGCATTGGAATCATAGGGCCCGAGGTCAATATTGAACAGGATTCACAATCCTACTAATGTACGGTTGCTTAAAGCATGTGTCTATTCTTCATGTGCCTATTTTTTGAGAACAGTATGTCCGTTGCTTGAGCGCAGGCAGAGGAATACACATACATCAATATGCTGATCATGCCAGGCCCATAATGAGACGCCGAATGCAGGCGTACAGAATGTGATGAATCAAGTGAATCGTGTTGGAGTAACAACTGAGAGGCATTGGAGGTCGTCCGTGAGTATACCGTCAAATTCCAATCGACTCTTCATGGTGTTTCACCACCTCTTTGACATTATTACCGGCTGCCTGTCATGACTCAACACATCTATGGAAGAGAAAAGTTCGAAAACAGGACAAGCGGCGCTGACAAGGCAGTCCATTTTGGACGGCAACGGGCAACGAGAGCACTACGATTGGGAAATGTACTCAAGGTGATTCAACTCAACTTGACAAAGGCTCATGCAATTTCGCTCGCTGGATTTACATTTCTTAAATTAGGATCGGCACTCGCGTTACTTGTAATGGCCTGTGTTACAAATGCGCAAGTTTACAATTTGGGAGCTGGCTCAGAAATGAATCCCCAGACACAGGCAAAGCAAACAAAAACCCCAGGTAGTTCGCTTGGTTGGGGATCGAATATTCAGAATGCACGCCTTGCACGCGCCGCGGAGCTTGCTCTGCAGCAAGGCGACCATGTGCGTGCGCTCGACTTTGCACGGCGCGCTTCACAAGCGGCTCCAGGCGACCCGCAGTTATGCTTTCTACATGGTTACGCGGCACGGCTCAACGGTAAGTTCCAGGAATCTACTGATGCGTATAGTCGCGGACTTCGTTTGTCCCCTGCATCACTCGACGGACTCTCTGGTCTTGCGCAAACGTATAGCGAGATGGGACGAACCGAAGATGCCGAACATCTTCTTAAGCAAGTGATCACTGCATCACCAACGCGTAGAAACGACACATTATTGCTCGGTGAGCTCTATCTGAAAACGGCAAACTATGCCGATGCAATCGATTGGCTTGGCAAAGCAGAACGCATCTCACCTGATGCGCGAGCAGAGTTGCTGATGGCAAGTGCGTACCAGCACCTCAAACAAATGGATAAGGCAAATCAATTTTTGGATTTGGCTAAAAAGCATGCGCCGGACAATCCTGAAGTTCAACGATCAATGGCAGGATATTACCGCACCATCGGAAACTATTCAGATGCAATTACTGCGCTCAAATCGATTCGCAATCCTAAACCAGACGTAACCGCTGAGCTTGCGTACACCTACCAGCTCAATGGTCAGCTGGATGAATCTGCCAGCATCTATGCGCAGGCAGCCAATACCGCACCCAAGGATTTGCAGCTGCAACTCTCCGCGGCTCAGGCAGCAGTTGCCACTGGATCCATTGAAAGCTCAAAACCTTTTCTCGAACGTGCTGCGGCAATCGATGGCAACAATTATCGGCTTCACTCGATCCGAGGCGAGATTGCAAAAATTGAGGATCACGAAGAGGATGCCGTTCGTGAATACACGGTGGCTCTGGCAAACTTGCCCGCAACTCCAGCCGAGGGTCCGCTCTATAGCATCCAGTTGCACATGGATCTCGTCGGCATTTACAAGGGTGCGGATGATGAAGTCTCTGCCCATCAGCAGCTCGAGATTGCGCAACATGAAATCGACGCGCTCAGCGATGTGGGCTCAAGCAGACCGCAATTCCTGCGTCTCAGAGCGTTGATCAAGATGAACGCTGGTGATCTGGAAGGCGCACTGAGAGACATGAAGGAAGCGCTTGCGATCAACACTCATGATCGCGAAGCATTGCAACTCGACGGCGACATTCTTGTAAAACTCGGGCGCGCAGAAGATGCGATCACTGAATTCAAACAAATTCTCGTCATCGATCCCAACAACAGATCGGCCCTTATCGCACTGGGCTATGCCTCGCGTGCAGCGGGCCATGATCAAGATGCTGAAGCCTATTTTCAGCAACTGGCTAACGCCGATCCTACTTTGTATATTCCGTATCTTGCACTTGGCGATCTTTATACCGCTAATCACAAATACGACAAAGCACAAGATTCTTATACAAAGGCGTACGCACTTGCTCCCGCCAAAGCTCTGATTGTAGCGGGCGGAATCAATGCCGCAATTGAAGCGCACAATCTGCCTCTTGCAGCAGAGTGGATGACGCATGCCTCAACACAAATGAAACGGCAACCACAAGTGATGCGGGAACAAGAGAGATACCTGAGCTTAAGCGGAAACTACGCGGAGTCAGGCGCAGTTGGCCAAGAAGCAATCAAGTTGCTGCCTCGAGACAGGGATGTGGTGGTCTATCTCGGCTACGATCTGCTTCATCTTGAAAAGTACGATGAGCTGCTCGCACTGACAACTCAATATTTGACGATCTTTCCTAAAGAGCCGGATATCCCGCTGCTGGAAGGCTATGTGCACAAGCATCAGGGCCTGCAAGATCAGGCACGGTTAGACTTTACCGAAGCGCTGAATCGCGATCCGAAAGTTGTTACGGCATACGTGAATCGCGGCTTCATTCTGAACGATCTTCATCAAGCAAAGCCAGCCGCTGCAGATTTTGCATCAGCACTGAAGCTTGAGCCGGATAACGGTGAAGCACACTTGGGACTTGCCTTTGTAAGCCTTGATCTTCAAAATCTTCAGACTGCCATTCGTCAAGCTGATTTGGCAGAACGCGCTCTCGGCGATTCAAAAGATATTCACGTCATTCGAGCAACTGCATTCGAGCGCGAAAGCCGCCCCGCTGAAGCTGCTAATGAATATAGAGCTGCGCTCAAATTTACTCCGAATGATGGCGCGCTCTACCTGGGGCTTGCCAACACGTTGTTTGCCGAGCGTAAATACAATGACACGCTGGGACAGTTGACGATTGCAGATAAGCTTTCACCGGAGAGCGCGAGCATCTACGCATTGATGGCGCGCACCTATGCGAAGCTGCAAAACAAGGATCAAACATTACGCTATGTGGAACTGGCAGAGCAGCGAATCCAAGCGGACCCGGCACATGCAGGCCACAACGGAGAAAGCGATCTCCTGGTTGCAACTGGTCAGGCTTTAAGCACTCTCGGCGACCAGCGAGGCGCCATGTTGCGTTTTCAAAAATCCCTCACAATACCGAACAGCAATCGTATCGAAATTCGTCTGGCTATCGCACAACTGATGGCGCAACAAGGTCACTCTGAAGATGCGCGGCGACAGATAGCGCTGGCTCAGATGGAAGCCGATGCGGGAGAAACCGTTCCCGTTGTTGGTAACCAATTGATAGCCGCTGCAGATATTTTTCGTGTGATGCATGATTATCAGCTCTCGCTAACATACCTTGAACGCGCCAAGGCCGCTGGAGCATCGGATGCAAGAGTCAGAGTTGGAATGGCAGAAAACTATCTTGCACTGGGAGAGACGCTCCGCGCAGAAGCTGAGCTAGCAGCAGTAAAAGCCAGTGAAGACAGCGCCTTCGATTATGAATATTTGCTTGCCGAAGCCAATATGTATCGACAGCAGCACAACGGAGCCCAGGCGCTCACTTCGTTTGCACAGGCATCCGATGCGTCAGGAGATGACCAGGCCGCGCAACGGGATTTGCTTCAAGCAGGAGCGGACGAAGGATTGCGCGTATCACATGTATTGAGTCTTCTTCAAGACATCTCAGTTTCACCAATCTTTGAAGATACGACGGTTTATGTTTTAGATGCCAAGCTGGATGCATCCTTTCCTGTCTCGAGTACAAATCCTTCCTTACTCCCGCCCCCACGCTCATCAATCGAGTCACAAGAGACAAGCGCTTTTCATCTTCATTTCAATCGACTCCCTACCACAAGCGGATTCTTACAAGTGCGCAACACACAGGGACAGATTTCAGTTCCCGCTACTAACTCCGTCGTCAATCGCAACACAACTGATTACATCTTGAATCTCGGATTGAATCCGACCATCAACATTGGGCACAACGTGCTGTCATTCGACAGCGGCATTCAAGGAACCATCCGTCGCGATTCTGAGTCTCCCGTCGCCATGAACCAGAACCTCTTTCGAGCGTTTACATATCTGTCCACAAGTACATTTTTCAACGCGGTTTCTGTGAAAGGGTATGCCATTTGGGAAACGGGACCCTATACGGAAAGCAATCAGCACTCGCGAACCCTGGCCGCCGCAATAGATTTTCGCGTTGGCACACCATGGGGCAAAACCGCACTGGTTACTGGATGGGGTTATGACGATCAGAATTTCACTCCAATGAAAAACGAGGATTTTTTCACTGGTTCCTATGTGGGGCTTGAGCACAAGTTTTCTGACCGGCTCAACGTCAGGGCAGTAGTGGAAGATCTGCGGGCATGGCGTGTTGTGGGTGCAAATTCAGGCATTGCGCAGAATCTGCGTCCTGCTGGAACGGTTGAATTTACACCCAGGCGCAACTGGAACCTTCTGCTCTCAAGCGCTTACTCGAGCACCAGGAGTTTCCATGTTTACGATGCAATTCAGAATGGCCTTGTCATCTCCTACGCGAAACCCATCCACCGCAAATTCAATGACGATTCTGGAGTTGTTGTTCTGCAATATCCAATTCGCTTCTCAGCAGGAGTGCAAGCAGAGACGTTTATTAACTTCACGGGTGCTCAATCTACGCAATTGAGACCCTATGTGCGCATCAGTCTTTTTTAAGGGAGATATCCGATGAAAATTTGCATGGTTGCCGCTTTTCCTCCAAGTGGGAGACAGTTGAATGAGTACGCGTTTCACATCGCGCGCGAATTGCGGAGTCATCCCGGTGTTGAGCTGACCATTCTTGCAGACGAACTGAGCGACTATGAGTTCGCAACCGATGAAAACGGAAATTCGACAAAAGCCAATCTGCTATCGGAATTGCCCGGCTTCAATGTCATCCGCTGCTGGAAATTTAGTGATCTTGCGACTCCAGTGCGTCTGTTGAACACCATTCGTCATTTAAAGCCAGATGTTGTGTGGTACAACCTTGTCTTTTCCAGCTTTGCCACACCGCAGAATCCCGTTGCTGCATTTGCCGGACTTGCGGCTCCAGCGTTGACTCGCGCAGCAGGCTACTTTACGCATATCACACTGCACCATATCATCGAACATGTCGATCTTTCCACCGCAGGAGTGCGCAGAGAAAAGTTATTCCAAATAGGCGCTGACCTCGCCACAAGAGCTTTGCTGAAAGCAAATTCCGTGTCCGTACTGCTACCGGCCTACCAACGTACACTGCGCGCGAAGTATTCTGCTGAGAATGTTTTGTTGAGTACACACGGTACTTTTGCATCTGTTCCCAGTCCGCCGGATTTTACAAAACGCGGCGATCCAGATCAGCGGATTCTCGCCATCGGACATTGGGGCACATATAAACGGCTGGAAACTCTGATGGAGGCATTCCCTCTCGTTCTCACGAAAGTCCCCAACGCTCGCCTGGTTGTGGCCGGCGCCAATCATCATACGAAAATTGGATATTGGGAATCAATTCGTGCATCCCAGCCTGCCAGTCTACCCATCGAGTTCCTTGGTTACGTCGCTGAAGAAAAAATTCCTGAGCTCTTCCAAACCACCTCTATCCTGGTATTGCCATATGACTCTGCCACCGGATCCAGCGGACCCGCTCATCAAGCATGCGAGTACGCTCTCCCCATTGTCTGCGCGAATATTGCTGACCTTCGCGAAATGGCTGCCAATGAAGGTATGGATGCAAACTTTTACAAAATCAGCGATGCAAATGATCTTGCTGAACAACTCATCAACATTCTTCAATCGCCGGAACTGCAACTCCGCATGGCTGAGAACAATTTTATGGCAGGAGTGCGCATGACGATTTCAAACGTTGTCCGAAACTACCTTCGCTGGTTTGAACTCCATCAATACAAAAAGGAATTACTTAGTTCGCGTTTTAGTCCGTGGCGCAAGCGCACGTGGCCCTATCCTCTCAATTCTGGCTTATCAACCTCACAGATCGGACGCGTCTTCCCTTCTGTGGCTCCACCAGATGGCGGAGCTGACTTGAACATTTCTCCCAATATTGAATCGGTTGGTGTCATTCGCCATTCCATTGATTTTGCAAACTCTCTTACATGGCCCTCGACCGACTCTTCAAAGGCTTTGCCCGATTGTGATGAGTACTAAAACGAATCCTACGCTCGACCAAGTGATTGTCTCTTAATCTGAAATCATCTTTGCTCGAACATATGTAAGCAATAAATCACTGATTGCTTTGTAAATTTTCAGTGCAACCATCAAATCATAATGCGGATTTGAATATGAAAGAGGCAGTTTAATGGATCTTCAAATTTTTTTATCTAACTTTAAGCGCATCGCAGCATTGCTAATCTATCTTCTCCCGCTGGCCCTTCCTGTAACCGTACTTGAAGCTCAATCCTCGGGCTTAACTGTAGTTGCGCCACCAAGTGTCACGATCACTGCCATGCCTGCATCTATTCCGTCCGGCGCTTCAACCACTTTAACCGTCGTTGCAGTGAATGCCACTCAGGTAATCGTCACAGGTGCCGATGGCAGCAAGTATACGCTTCAAGCAACTGGTGGGAACCAGATTGTTAAACCGACTAAAACAACTATATATTCCGTCACCGCGACTGGATCCGGGGGAAGCGTAGCTGCTACTACGACTGTGACCGTGACGGCTATTACAAAGCCAACCGTGACTATCACCGCCAAACCTCCATTGATTGTTATAGGGAGTTCATCTACCCTCACTGTCACTGCGACCAATGCATCACAGGTAATAATCACAGGAACAGATGGCAGCAGATATGTGCTGCCGGTAATCGGTGGAACTCAAGCAGTCAAGCCCGCTAAAACAACCACTTATACTGCAATCGCAACTGCGCTCGGCTCTGGAATTGGCGGGTATGTAACTGCATCTGTGACCGTGACCGTGACCGTGACCGCTAATCCTCCGCCAACTGTCAGCATCGCAGCCAAACCTACTTCGATCACATCAGGCGCTTCGTCTACTTTGACTGTCATTGCGGTTAACTCTACACAAGTCATCGTCACTGGTACCGATGGCAGCAAATATACGTTGTCTGCAACTGGTGGAACGCAGATTGTTAAACCAACCAAAACTACCACCTATACTGCCACTGCTACCGGACTTGGCGGGAGTAAAACTGCAACTGCGACTGTGACAGTGACGTATCCTCTGCCAACTGTCAGCATCGCAGCCAAACCTACTTCGATCACATCAGGCGCTTCGTCT
>VFSW01000034.1_pt1 | contig 150902 bp, 132 predicted proteins | sample 5358111 | NCBI WGS metagenome assembly VFSW01 (sample SAMN11554181, study PRJNA540505) | mine drainage metagenome | isolation source: sediment from site ElyBrook_90M | place: USA: Ely Copper Mine, Vershire, VT | collected 2017 | reverse complement strand
GAAGGGTGGGTCAGTAATTTCGAGAAAGATGGGTGAGGAGTTTCGGGAACCCACACCGGCTTCTTCTGAGGCCGTCCGGAATCTCTCTCTACTCACTTTCAGCCGTAACGACATCGGAGGAGTAGTGCAGAACCTGGCCCTGCTGCGACCGATCCTGAGCGAGGCCGTGGTCGTCGACAGTTCAGAGCCCGGGGTGCGAGACCGGCTCCGGGCGCAGCTCGAGGGACCGGCCGAGCGAATCTGCCCAGCACCTCCAGTGGGGAACGTGGACCTTCTTCGCCCTTACGGTCTTAGCCAAGCGACCCAAGACCGGGTTCTACTCCTCGATGCAGATGAGTCCCCCTCTCCGGAACTGGTCCGGGAAATCCCTCGCTTGGAGTCGTCCGAGGCCTACATCGTTCCGAGATGGGAAACCGGCGCGCGTGGCTTCACCTTTCACCTGCGGCTATTTAGTCGGAAATCGGTGACCTATCGCGGCCCGAGCCATGCGTTCCCTGACGTGCGGGGTGTTACAACCGTGCTGCCGCGTCGTTATCACCTCGTCCATCGAACCCCCCCTGGCCGTGAGTACTGGAAAGAGGGAGACCGACAGCGACGGTATCTCTTGTCCGACGCCTTGGAGCGGCCGTACGACACGGCATACCTGCAGCATCTTCTCGGGCTCCATCGGCGTCAGGTAGACCGTTTTGCTCCCGGGGGCCGGTCGCAAGGCGCTCGCGCTCTCAATCCCGCGGCGGTTCGGCTTGCCCTCGCGCTAGAGGCTCTCCGCACCATCTTGCTAACAGGATCCGTCGGGCTGGCGAGGCTCGGGCTCGAGCAGGGGAAGCTCCGACTCGCCTCATGGGATCAGTCCACGGCCGCTCGGCGGCAGTGGATATGGGAGACGTCGGCCCAGGTCCGTAAGACCGGAGGTCTAGTCCGTTTCCTCGGGTTCGACGATGAACAGTATGTGGCTCAGCTGGCCCGAATCCTCGACCCACGACTCGACGGGCCACTCGTGCTCGAGTTTCTGATTGTTGTACGCGCTCGAACGGGACATCCTTGGGACGGGAGGATTCCTCCTCCCGTAGATTTGGCTCGCCTCCCACTGTCCGAGTTGAAAGGGGGGTAAGCTCGAAACGGGTACGAGTCGTAAGGCCCGGCGTCTCCGCGGGCCGCACATCCCGACGCATCTCATCAATTGGTGCGGAGCTCCGGGGACGTGAGTTGAGGGTCCGGGCTTTTTCTTCCCGCGGGAAGGACTCGCAAGAGGTAGAGGAACCCCACCAGCTGGGCCAGAATCCCGAGCAGCAGGTCAGGTGGGTCGAGAAAATCGTTGGCGGCCTTGAACCCCCCGAGGAGAAAGGCGGCGCTCGCCAATAAGATGGGTACGGCCCAGAGTCGCGGGGCGAGTTGCATTCGCTTCCGGATGCACCAAGTGGTGAACGTGGCCGCCACAAGAGCCACGGAGACTAGCTCGATTTCGTTCTTGAGGGGCCAGAGTTTGAGCCCACCGTCGTATTCCCAAAGAAGCTGCGAAGCCAGCCAAACCGGCGCGGCGCTTGCGAGGAAGAGCGACACGAGGCGCAGGACTGTTTTCGGCCCACTCCGCCGGGCGGCTTCTCTCAAGGGCGGGGAGTGCCCGCACCCCGCATGGGCGAACCGCGTTGGGATTAATAGTGATTCCGAGCTCCCGCTGGTCGACACCGGCCAGGTCGGAAACGGGCACTTTACGTAGGGGCCGGTACCGTCGGAGGCCCGGCTGACCCTTTTGTAGCGAGCGAGTTGTGTAACCTCCCCCTCCAGATCTGGAACGCGACGTGGGAGCAGGTCCCCCTCGGCAACCTGACTCGCAGGGCGGTCACACTCCACGTCAACACCTGGGCCTTCCGGCGAACGATTGCCGACACCTTCTCGGGCGTTGCCCGGGTCGGTCGGCATGGGGGATCGGGGTCAGGTGAGGCGACGAAGTGCTCCACCAGGACGATGGAGACCAGGAAGGCCCCGGCCGTGGTGGGCTCCCTCAGGCCCTCCCGCCGTCCAGGATCGGCAGCCCGGAAACTCGGGAGAACGTTTCCCCCGCTCGCGCTTGCGTGAGAGTACGTACGGTATCGGGTTGGGTCCTGGGAGCTGGGAACCACCAGCCCCCGGGAGGTCCGCATCGCCTCGAGTCTCTGCCGGGCGATGGGACGGAGCTCGACCCGGTACTTCCGGCCCGACTGGACCCGCGCCTGGCCAGCACGGAGGGAGAGGTCGGGCGCTTCCAGGAACTGCTGTGTTGAATGAATAGCATCGCGTGGAGGCAGACTTAGATGAGCCGGAACCTCTCCCACTTCCGGGATGTCCCGCCGCTGGGGCAAACCCCACCCCGACCGCCGCGATTGGCCGACCTACAACGAGCAACTGGTCGTCCGAGGAGAGTTCTTCCTCGATCCCACCCCCTTCGAGCGTTGGACCGAGGAGCTCGCCACGATGAACCGCGGCAAGCGCGGCGGCCAGTACCGCCTCCCGGATTCCTTCGTCCGTTGGCTCGTGATCTGGAAGCAGTTCCTCGACTATCGGAGCCTCGAGGGGCTTCTCCGACGGTTCGCCGCCCTCGGAGTGATCCCCTCCACGACCGCCGCCGACTACACGACCCTCTGGCACCGCCTCCACCATCTCACCCCGGCGGTGAGGTTGCCGAAGTACACCGACCTGGAGGTGGCCTCCGACGGGACCGGGCTCAAGACCTCGAACGCCGGGGAGTACCGGATCTTCCGCTACGGGGACCCGGAGGCGAAGCAGCGCAAGCATCTGGTGGTGGTGATCACCGCCGATGTCCGTCGGAAGAAGCTGATCGGGATCGAGGTACACATCGAGGGGAAGGGGCACTCGGAGTCCGGGACGGCGGCCATGCACGTGCAGGGCGCCACGGCGCGAGGGCATCGGGTCCGGAAGTTCTTCGGGGACGGGGCATACGACACCTACTCGATGTTCGCGACCCTCGGCGAGACGGGCACGGAGGCGGTCATCAAGATCGCGCAGAACGCGACCGGGAGCTTTCGGGACAGTCATCGGAGTCGGGGCGCGCCTCGTCGTCGGGCGGTGCGCGAGTATCGCCGGCTCGGGTATCGGAGTTGGGCCGATCTCAAGGGGTACGGGAGGCGATGGCCCGGGACGGAGGGAATCTTCTCGGCGGTGAAGCGGAAGTTCGGGGAGAACACGGTGTCGAGGTCGCCCCGGGGGCTGGTGGCGGAGGGGTACCAACGGTTCTGGGCCTACGACGAGCTACGGGAATACGGCGAGACCCGAGTCCCCGGGCGCATCGCGAGCGCGGTCCCGATGTGAGCAGGAGAGCCGGGACACCCTCGGGAGAACTCCCCCCTATTCATTCAACACAGCATCCAGGAACGCATGGATGATAACCTCCCGGCGGTCGAGTCGCGTTCGGTGCTGTTCGGCGAGTGCCGCCTTCACTGCCGCGAGGGTTGCCCCCGCCGCGAGGCTGTGCAGGCGGGGCCGGAGGGAGGCGACGAACGGCCCGACGAGGACGCAGGAGGTCGGAAAGGCCTCCAATGCCGGGGCAGGGTTCACGGGGCCTCGTCTCCCGGGGAAGACCCCCTTCCGGCGATCCGGAAGAATACTCTCCCGTGTCGCGCGCGCACGGGATATATATGGTGGCGCGCCCCGCCCACCACCACCACGGGCGTCACGCCCCCTTCCCATGCACGCTCCGCTGGCGGCGCTGCATCGCGTCTCTCCGACTGAACCGGGCCCCGCACTGCTCGCAGACCGGAGGCGTGCGCCGCTCCGCCCTCGCCCGATCCTTCGCCGCCGTGATGGCCTGCTCCCGGTCCAGGTGGGCGACCAGCTGTCGGTCGACGGCGTCGGAACTCCCGCTGAAGTTCCGCTCCCGCTCCTGGACGTCCACATCGATGTCGAAGCCCCGCAGCCCGTGCACGAGGTAGGGCAGGACCGTGGGCGAGACGTGGGGGGACACCTCTCCTCCTCGCGCGCACGCACGAGATATGGAGATAGAGAGGCGGCGGAGTTCGCGGGAGCGGGGAGCGCGGTCTGGGCGCAACCGAGACCCGGTGCCGGCCGCCTCGTCAGGTCGGTTCACGGGCCTTCCCCGCGTGCGCGGGGGTGCGAGGCGCTCCCGCCCCGACCCCGTACCCGCTGCCTGTCCACTCCCGCGCACCGCGCTGGACGGACGTCGTAGCTCCTTGACGGGTCTGCCCTGAGGGTTCCAGCGATCGGGCGGGGTCGGACGCGTTCGTTCACTCGGCTCGCGCGGGCTCAGGTCGAATGCCCGGCCCGGGGCGCTTGGAGGATGAACCTCCCCGAGTCCACGGGCATGACCGCTGACCAGCCTTGCTCCAGCAGCCCGGGAAGCTCCGCCAGCTCCACGATGCGCTGGACCGGCAATGGCGGTGATGGGCCGGGCAGTGCAGACCGCGCCGCCGCCTTGGTGGCTGGACTCCCACTCGCGCTTGACCCGCTTCCGCCCGAACCAAGACGCTTCGACAGCTGGTCGGCGAAATCGGAGCGTTCCGCCTCCGACATCTGCGATAGGTCCGTGTCCTCCGGCAGACCCAACCCCCGGAGCAGGAGCCGCACGAACCCCTCCGTGGTGCGGCTCTCCTCCGCTCCTCGCGCGGTCAACAGTGCGTCCATCGCCCGCTCGTATTCCTCTCGCATCGCCTCGATGACGTGCTCCGGGAGTTGCTTCCGCAGGTTGTAACGTCCCGCCACCCCGAGGTCGTGGCCGAGGACCGCCTCCCGCGTGTCGTGGTCCATCCGGCCGACGAGCAGCTGCGTCGAGCAGTAGCTCCGCAGCACGTACGGTCGCCACCGGACGCCTTCGGGTCGGACCGACTGGATCGCCTTCCGGATGGCTTGAACTACCGACTTCGTGGTCACGAACGAGCCGGTTCCCTTCCCTTCCGTGTTCCGGGCTCCGAGTGCTGTCAGCGCGACGAGCGGCGAGGTCGGAGCAAGCCTCTCGCCGGCCGCTTGTCGCTCGCCGAGGTAGGAGAGGATCGCATCGGCCGCCTCCGGCGTCCCGAACGTGATGTAGCCGAACGAGTTCTTGGAGAGCCGGGAGGGGACCTGGACCAAGAACGCCTTCCGACCGGCCGGCAGCTCGAAGCGGGGGTGCTTCCCCTCGGTGCGGAGTTCGGGGAGGTCGCCGAGGGTGAGCCCATCCGTGCCTCGGTCGTTCCCCAGAGTCCCGGGGCGGAGCCCGCTGTGGGCCATCAGGAGGGCGCAGACGCGTCCGCGAGGGGGAAGGGCACCGAGGATCAGTCGGAGCTGCTCCGGGGTCGGCACCCGTTCCCGGGCGAGGGATTCTGACTGGTAGGCGCGACGGAGCTTCGGGAACTGGCGGAAGTCGACGCCGTTGAAGAGGAGCCAGTCGCGCACCCCTTTCTGGGTCTTGGCGATGTAGGAGTCGAGCTTCTTCTGGGCATGCAGCTGGGTGGCGTAGGCGATCAGGAGGTCGCGGAGCTCTTCGGGACGGTTCCGGGCGAGTTCGACCAGTCGCTGGGGAGTCAACCGGGTCCGGTAGAGGAAGAGGCCCAGCTTGCGGAGATTCACCTCGGCGGAGAGGGAGGAGCGGAGGGTATGGGCTTCGTACCACTTCCGGACGGTGGGGTCCCTTAGCAGGGGCCGATGGTCGAGACGGTCCTTGGGTTCCCGGAGCCCCGGGGCTCTCTCGACGCGCGCCACGCGGGATGTATGGGGCCCCGGGTAAATAAACCCATAAGTGGACGGGCCCGCCGGGACCCGCTCGAGGATTCGGGCCATCGGATGTGTCGATCCACCGGGCACACCGAAGACTCGAGGGGCCACCGCCCGAGCCCGGCCGAAGCACATTTCACGCGAACTCGCGGGCGACGCGTCCGCCCTCTCCCAAATCGAGGGGGAGTTGTCAACGAACTGAGGCCCCGCTACTGGATTCCGAGCTGCACCGATTCCACCGGAAACCGGGCCCGTAGGAGCTTTTCGACGAGTCCCGGCAGGTCATCGGTCAGGAAGCGCCAGATCCTCTCGGCCTTGACTTCCGGACATTCATGGACGAGATCGTTGCGCAACCGGTCGAGCTCGTCCCAAGGAATGCGGGGATTCGCGTTCCGAAACGGTCGTCCGAGCCTCGTCGCCGGCTCCGCGAAGTGGAGGATCCTCAGTTCTGTGGAATCCCGCATCTCGGGTGAACGGATGTCGAAGAAGGTTGACTTGCCTCGGGCCGCGTATCGCTCGGCAGCGCCCGCTTCCCGGAGCATTCGGTCGACAAGGGCCCGAACCCGGGACTCCGATTCCTTCACAGCGGGACCGCCTCGGCCAGCACCTGGGGTCGGATCGACCACGGAAGAGTTCCCTCTTCGACCACGTCGACCGTCCGTCCTAGGAGTTTGCCGAGTTCCGTCTCCAAGCGGGCGTGGTCAAGAAGCGAAGCCCGAGGAAGGTTATCCACGAGGAGGTCGAGATCGCTTCGCTCGTTCGCGTTCCGTCGCCGGACCGACCCGAACACTCGGATACGTTGCGCCCCGTACTTCCGGGCTACCGCGAGGATTCGGGCACGATGGGCCCCGATGACCTCCGGGAGTCCGAGGCCCTCCCCCAGAGAGATGGGGCGAACTTTGGGCGTCGCCCATAGCCGCGACTTGCATCGGGGACACATCCGAACGGGGAGGTGTCGCGGCGTCCAGCTGTAGATGCAGCGGTAGCCATGGAGCTCGGGCAACAATTCGGTCACCATCCCTGCCGGTCGGCGCGGATCCTGGGATGTCAGGCTTACGCAGGGGTGGGCTAGACCAAAGTAAACCATGGATGGCAGCCGCCGGTGCTATGGGGAACGGCGGTCAGTGCTCGATGGCGGCGGACCCCGCCGGTGCCCTGAGTCGAAAGATCGACCGGACGTGTTGGAGGAGGGTGTCATGCGGGTACGCCCCCACCACCCGGTCCACGAGCTTAGCGCCCTCAAAGAGCAGGAGCGTCGGGATCCCCTCGACGCCCCAGCGTTGAGCGAGCATCAGTTCCTCGTCCGCGTTCACCTTCGCGAACCGGACGTCGGGGTCGAGTTCGTGCGCGAGCGTGTCGAGGATCGGGGCCATCGTCCGGCACGGCCCGCACCACGGCGCCCAGACGTCGACGACGACCCTGCGGTGCGCCCCGAGGAACCCGTTCACGCTGGCCGAGGTGAGCTCGGTCGGCTTCAGCGCCGGGCGGCTCGGGGGCGCGGGCGCCGGGGTTCGGCGGGAGAGGATCTCTTTCAGCCGTCGGTCGCGTAAGGCGTCGAGTTCCGGGTCGGTGCTCGTTTCGGTCATGAACTACCTCTTCCTTGCTCGGTTCGAAGGAGCGGAGGAGCGGACGCGTTCGAGGAGGAGCGCGTAATGCCACGGGCCGAACGACCATTCGTCGGTCCGGCGGAGCCCGTGGCGCTCGAGGGCCTTCGTCGCCTCGTCGGGGGTCAGGCGAATGGAGAGCGGAGGCCCGCCCGGGGTCTCTACTTTCTTCCAGTCGACGTTGACGAACCGCCCGTTCGGTTTGAGAAGTCGCACGGCCTCGGCGACGGTCGACGGGGGGACGTCGTGCAAAACGTTTGCAAGGAGCACTACGTCGGCGATCCCCGACTCGAGGGGGATCGATCGGAGCGTGCTTAGGACCGGCGCGAGCTGGGAGAGCCCGGCCGCTGCCCCCCGCTCGCCCAGGAGCTCCACGAGTTCTTTCGAAAGGTCGACCGCGTAGACCTTCCCGCCGGCGCCTACCCGGCGAGCGGCTTCGAGCGCGAAGAAGCCCGTGCCCGCCCCGACGTCGACGACGACCGCGCCCTCCGCGAGCCCGACGCGGGACCACAAGGCCGCCGGGTCCTGGCTCTTCCGGCGTTCCGGGGACTCGAGGACGCGGACCGCCTCTTCGCGCGTCCAGCCCCGTCGCTCGAGCGGGCTCGACGCGGAAGGGGAGTGATGGTGGTGGTGGACCGGCTCGCCCGAGGGGGGAGGATCGCCGGCCCCGTTCGCGCGCGGCGTCGCCCGACCCGCGGTGGGCCGGCCCACCGCCACCCAGCAGCGAGTGGCCTCAAAGCCCGAGCGTTCCCACCACACGGGGAGCGTCTCGCGCGATCGATACGTCGCGCGTCGGAGGGGATCGGCGATGGTGAAGACGCCGGCGCCGGGCAGTACCCCGATCCAGTGCGGGTCGAAGTCGTTGCCGGGCGCCCCTCGGGCGGAGGTCAAGAGAAGCCCGGCGTGCTCTGCGCGAGGAGGCGCCGTGCCGTAGTAGACCGGTAGCGCGTCGGCGGAGCATCGGCGTTCGAGGTTCTGTTCGACCATGGAGTACTCGCCTCGGCGGAAAAGAGCATGTTTCGACCGGATATGAGCCCACAGCCAGGGCCGGGGTCCCGAATAGTACACCTCAGCGGGGAAACCCCGCCGGTGGGCGGCAAGGGCGAGCGCGAAAGGGTGCGCACCGGGGCACGCGATCGCCGTAGTCTCGCGCCACAGATCGAGCTCCTCCTGGGCGGGCTCCTGCGGCGCGAGCCATCCGAGCCCCGTCAGCACCGAGCCGAGCGCCGCGGGCCCGCACGTGAACGGAAACGATTGGCGCCAGAAGGCCGGTGCCCGCGATTGCGCCACGGTCGTGACGTTGCCCGAGGATGCAAAAGCCTTCCGCTTGCCCCGAGACTCTTCGACACCGGTTTCCCGGTCACGGGGCGGGGACGTCGTCACGGCGCGGACCTCCCGCAGCCGACGGGCGACGGCAGGAATCGACCGGTCGTTGCGACGTACTCGGCGTACGCGGGCGCGAGCTCCGGCGTGGAAAGGAACAGTCGCTCCTCCTCCCGCGCGCGCCAGAGCGCCAACAGGAGGACGAGCGCGAACGGGACCCAGAGCCAGACGCTGAGGTAGGCCAACGTGATCCCGAGCGCGAGCAACATGTTGGCCGTATACATCGGGTGGCGCATCCGCGCGTAGGGACCTTCTCGAACGATCCGGTGGTCGCTCGAGATACGGATCTGCACGGTGGCGAACCGACCGAGCGAACGGAACGCCCATCCGACGAGGCCGCCTCCCAGGACGATCAATGCGAATCCGACGACCTGGACCGCCGCGTCGCCGGGAAAGAGGACCACGAACGGAGGTCGTAGGAACGTCGCGGGGAAGAAGAGAACGCCGAGAGGGTACAGGAATACGAGTGCGAGCGAGCCGAGCCAAACCACTTCGACAACGGCCGATCCCCCTTCGGCACGGGCCGGGCCGGCCGGTGGGGTTCCCCGTCGGGGTAGAGGGGGACGGCCGATCGCCACGCTTACCGCGAGCCACAGGTAGGTCAGGATCCCGAGAACCTGCGCGACGAGCACCGATAGCATGGAACCCTACCTTCGCTCTCCGGCCCCGGTCGGCCCGGATCCCGCCGACGGTTTCGGTCCCCGGGATCTCGATGCGGCCACGACGAGGTACGCTCCGTGGGCGGGAGGCGGCGAATAGTGAATAAGGGAAAGGGTTCGGCCGCTCTTTCGAACGGGCGGGGCCGAGATCATCGGCAGGGGCTTAGGCCGTGAAGAACGGCGTGACCTCGTGGATCGTCCGGGTCGTCGGCAGCCCGAGGCTCTTGTAGACGGCCTCGAGGCTCGCCTCGCTCGGCGCTTCCCAAAGGCAGTGCGCCTCGGTCTTCCCCGGGATCGCCACGATGGAGATCGGCCGGAACCCCGCAGGGACCTGGCCTTTCTTTGCCATCGCAATCGCCGACTGGACCTTCTCGACGACGACCTTCGTTTGCTCGCTCGACCACTTGTGCTCGATCTCGTAGACGGGCATCGGTTTCCTCAGCATTCTCAACCGGAGCGGCGACATGACGGACCCCGTTGCGTACGAAACGGGTTTATCCGCCATCCCGAGATTGGGAGGCGGGCCGGGTCGATGCAGGTCGTCCGTCTCCTGGTCAACCACGAGTGTCCGTTCTCCCGCCCGGTGCACCGCGTCGAGACGGCGCGCGTGACGCACCTCTGCCACCGAGGCGAGGAGGCCCTGCTCGAAGTCCACGGACCGGACGCGTCGAGCCTCGAGCGCCTGGTCGCCGAGTACCGGACGATCGGGGGGGAGGTCCTCTACGAGGAGCGCGACCGGACCGCCGCGCTGGTCCGCTTCGCCGCCTGCGCGTGCTGCCGCGCCGGGCGAGTGATCCCGACCCTCGAAGGGCAGGGGTACCTTTACCTGCCGCCCTCGAGCTACTCGACGGAAGGGGAGAGCTACGAGTTCCTTGCGGAGGAGGCGCGCCTGGACCCCCACTTCCGCGACCGTTTCCCGTCCGACGTAACCGTCGAACGCGTCGGGACCCAACCGCTGCGGTCGCTCGAGTTCGAGGGAGGGTTCCTGGTCCCGATCGGCGTCCTTTTCCGTGGCCTCACCGACCGTCAACGTCAGGCGATCGTCTCGGCGATCCTGCGCGGCTACTACCGCATTCCGCGCAGTGTTCGGACCGAGGAGCTCGCCCGGAGCCTCGGGATCTCGCGTCCCGCCTTCGAGGCGCTCTTGCGCAAGGCCGAAAACAAACTCGTGGCGGCGCTCTTCCCGTATCTCACGCTCGGCGGTAGCCCTTCGACCGACCCCGGGGCCGGGCGCGACCCGTGAAGGTCGCCGTCTTCGGTGCGCGCGGACGGGTCGGCCGGCAGATCGTTGCAGAGGCTCTCGAGCGAGGCCTCGCCGTCGATGCCGTCGTTCGAAGCGGGGAGCCTCCCGACTGGGGGCGACCGGTCGGTCACTTGCAGGCGAACGTGCTCGACCCGGGCTCCGTAGCGGCGATCGCCCGACACCACCCCGTGGTGGTCAGCGCGGTCGGGCCGGGCCCGGCCGACCCTGCGGTCGTCGTCGAGGCCGCCCACTCCCTCGTCGACGGGATGCGTCGCGCAGCGACGGGCCGACTGCTGATCGTCGGAGGGGCTGGTAGCCTCGAGGCGGCGCCCGGGACCCTTCTCATGGAGACGCCAGGCTTCCCCACGCAATGGTTGCCGATCGCCCGCGCGCACTTCGACGCCTTACGCTTCCTGCGGTCCGTCCGCGACGTCGATTGGACCTGCTTCAGCCCGTCCGACCACCTCGAGACGGGTCCCCGGACCGGCGAGTACCGGATCGGCGGCGACCGGCTGCTCACGGATGCCTCGGGGAGGAGCCGCGTGACGATCCCGGACTTCGCGGCGGCGATCGTCGACGAGGTCGAGCGACCGCGGCACTCCCGTCGGCGGGTCACTGTCGGCTACGGTGAGGAATCCTTCGGAAGCCGTCGCCCGTAGCGAGCATCCTACGGAGACCGTCGCGCTTCTCGGGCCCTTCGAAGATAGGTCGAGAGAACGGGTTCTCCGGAGGACCTCAACATCCCCCGCAAAGGGGTCGGCGTCGCCCCGGGTACGGACCGTAGCGTGGCCCGTCGGACTACTTCTTCTGCTCCTCTTCCGAGCCCTTGAAGCCCTTCTTGGCCCCGGCCCCGAACGCCTTTACCCCACCGACGAGACCCCGCCCCAGTTTTCCCACAGCTTCGCCCGTTTCGTGGGCCACGTGGGCAGTCTCCGCGCCGGTCCGCTGTCCGAAACCGATCTGCCGGCCGCAGGCCGTGCACGCTCTCGCTCCTTCCACCAGCTCTGCTCCGCAACCTTCGCACTTCATCGGCGTCTCCGTCCACTCGACGGGCCCGATACGGATAATAAATCCTTCTCTACCCGCCGAAAACGGGGTCGTCGGCCGAGCTCGCCCGACGTCGCTCGCGAATCGGCTCAGAAGCGCGAGTATCGGATGCGGGAGCACCCCGAAGGTCGCGAGATTCGGTGGCAATCCGACCGTACTGGTAGCGAGGGTGTCCGTTACCAAATATGGTAACGGATAAGTATCCCCGATGCGTCGACGGGAGGGAGGCACGACCGTGTTCAGTCGCAAGGAACGGGACTTCCTAGCCCTCCTCGTGCGCGCCGACGCCGAGAGCGGTAGTGACCGCGCGGAGCTCTTCGCCGCGTTTCCGAACCCAAGCTACCGGCGCAAGCTCATGTGGGGCATCCGGCGCAAGGCGACCGAAGCGGCCGCGGACCTCGCACTCTACGCGGACGCGGCACGGGTCGAGTCGAAGGTCCTCCCCGTCTCCACCGCGCCCGTGTACGCGGTCGACCCTCTGGTCACGGTGATCCGAACGGTGCAGGCGCTGCTTCGAACGAACCGTTCGAGACCCGTCGCGGTAGCCGAAGACGCGCGGACGGTGCTCGGCTCCAAGGAGCGACCTTGAGCGCGGTCGCGTACATCGGAGCCGCCGTAGGGCTGGCCCTGGTGATCGCCCTCGTCGTCTTCTATCTCCGGGCGTATCGGCGCAATCGCGCGCTCGGCACCCCCGGGATCGTGTCGAGATCACGTCTCACGTGCCCTCACTGCCACCAGACGTTCGACTTCGACTTCGTGCCCGGAGCGTCCGTGACGGCCGTCCGCCTCGGACACTCCCGCTACATGGCTTGCCCGCTGTGTCACCAGTGGTCCACGTTCGACCTTTCCCCCGAGTCTCGCATCCCGGTGGAGCCTCCGAAGGGCGCTTGACGCGGGACGGCGAGGACGAGATTCCCCGGTAGGAAGGCGATAGGCGGGGCACGAGAGCCCCCGCGGCGATTCTCTTCGACCGCCGTTGGGAGCTCGATCGCGAGCCGCCCGCGAGAACCGGGGGACCGCGCGTCAACTGGGACTGACGGGCCCCTCTAAGCCCGGACCGAGGTCGGTAGGGCATGGGAGATTCGGTCTGGCTGGCCACGGTCGATGGCCAGGGGGAACTCGCGGGCATAGGACGAGCGCACGCGGTCGTCCGAGCGACCGTGCGGGACGGCGCCATCGACCAGTGGGAGGAAACCGAGGTCAAGTGGGACGAAGGTCACGCTACGGACAACGAGGGACTTCACCACTCCCGGATCGCGAAGTTCCTCCTCGCGCATCCCTCGGAATGTCTACTGGCCGCCGGAGCCGGACCGGAAGTGCGAGGCATGCTGGAAAGAGCCGGGATCCGCCTCGCAATCGGTGCCGGGGACGCACGCGCGGCCGTGAGGAGAGCCGCGGCCACGACCCCGGCTCCGGAGGTCCGAACGCCGTAGGTCGCTCGCGCAGTGGTCCCCGCGGGGATAGCTTCACGGACAGGAGACGAGCTCGGAGAGACGGCGAACGCCGGCCCCCCGCTCTCTCGGATCCACGGTGGGTGTCTCGGAGGCCCCCTCCGTGTACCTCTGGGGCTCTTCTCGCCCGCTCGTCAACCTCACGCTCTACGCGATCCTGAGCTGGTATGGGCCGCGGACGTTTTCGTCTCAGCGCGGGCACGCGCCGCAGAGTAGCCGTCACGCCCCGGGAGGGCGCGGCTCCTCGGAGATCGCTTGCGCTACGGCCACGGCAGGGGCGAAGCCTCCCGTAGCACCACCGAAGCTCGAACGTGCGGGATTCCCCCGGCGGATAGGTCGTCGCCAGCCGGACCCGGGGGAAGAGTGGGTCACCGATCGGTCGGGGCGCCACGGATCCTTGAGTCTACCGAGCGCGTCGCAGGCGCCAATGGACTGGGTAGAGGGTATCCCAACGTGGGAAGGTTAGTCCCCTCCCTTCGAGTGCGACGGCCTGTTCGGACGGGAGTCCGATCCGACCGCGACTGCGGACCGTTCCTACGCTCGGCCCTCGCGCGCTTTGCCAAGAAATCGTCCCCGGTAGAACAGCGCCACCACGACCGCGGCCGCCAGGATCGCGACCATCACGGTGAAGACGGAGACGTAGGCATCCACCTCGGCCGCCGGCAGGTTGAGGAGATACGGGAGGCAGACGGGCTGCGAGGCGCCCGCCGGAGTGTTGCAGATCGGGTTCGGCAGGGGGTCGATCTGATCGAACCGGGAGGTCGCGTACGACGCGAGGACGGAGAGGCCGACCGAACCTCCCAGGGATTGGAGGAACTGGACAAGGCCGCTCGCTTCCCCGACGTCCTTCGATTCGACCTCGTTCTGGACCGCCAGGAAGAAGACCGGGAAGGTGAGTCCGATACCGAAGCCGAGCGGTATGAGCGGAACTACCACGCCGCCGACGGGCAAGAACCCGAACGCGAGCTGCCACGGCGGAGTCGTCGGAGAGATCCCGCGCAGCAGCAGCATGCCGACCGTGGCAGTGAGGAGCCCGAGGAGCACCTGCACCCGGTAGGAAAGCCGGGTCAGCAGCTGGCCCCCGATCGCCGCCCCCGCCACGAGCGGCAGGACCAGGGCGTAGAGGACGTCCCGGACCGTATCGGCGGAGCTCGCCCCGGGGGGGGTGAGCGCGATCCCCACGACCAGCGAAATGAACGTGGCGAGCGGGAAGAACACCGCGCCGACCAGGAACGTCGTCCCTCCGCTGACGCTCACGATCCGGTCGGAGAGCAGGCGCAGCGGAACGAGTGGCTCGGGAGCGCCTCGCAACTCCCAGAGCGCGAACACGGCTACGCCGATGACCGCGCCGAAGAGGAGGCCGAGGACCCGGGGGTCGCTCCAGGCCCAGCCGGCATCGGAGACCTGTACGAGTGCGTATTCGAGGGCGCCGACCCAGGTGACGAGGAGGGCCGCGCCGACGACGTCGAACCGTCGGACGATCGATGGGCGCAGTGGGCCGAGCGCATACAGGATCGCCACCGCGCCGAGAATCCCGATCGGGAGGTTGACGTAAAAGACCCAGCGCCAGCTCGAGTTATCCACGATCGCCGAGCCTAGCAAGGGGCCGGCTACGGTGGCGATCCCAAAGACGCCCGATAGGAGACCCGTGATCCGGGCCCGAGTGGCCGGAGGGAACGAGACCGCGACGATCGCGATCCCGACCGGGAAGAACCCGCCGGAGCCGAACCCCTGGACCGCTCGGAACACGATCAGCTCGGGCAGGCTCTGGCTGAGTCCGGCGAGCATCGAACCCACGATGAAGATCGCGAGGCCCCCAAGGAAGACGTTCCGGCGGCTCCAGATGTCTGAGAGCTTGCCGAAGATCGGGATGGCGACCGTGGAGGTGATGATGTACGCCGTGACCACGAACGTGCCGCTGTTCGGCTGGCCGAACTCTTTCAGGATGTTGGGAAGCGCGGTCAGCACGACGAACTGGTCGAGGGCCCCCATGAGGAGCGACAGCATGATCCCCGCGACGATCAGGAGTTCCCGCCGCCGGGATACGACCACGGCAGTGGGCGGGGCGACGACCGGGACTGCCGGGGCCCGCGCGTTCATTGCGCGGAACGGCCAGCGCGCGGGCGCGGTGTTCGGCGGTGCCGGGCCGCCCGCTCCGTACGGTCGCCGGTCCGGTGACCGCTGCTCGAAGTCGCGGACACCACCCTGAACCCCACCATCTCGGGGGCATCGGTGCGCTCCCTGGCCAGCTCCATGCTCACGGTTTCCGGATCGCTCGAGTACAGGGCATTCTTAACGGATGCGGCCTCGTGCGGAACCGATGGGGAGCGCGGGGACCGCGAAAGGAGACCGAAGGGGAGTTCCCGGGGCTGGTTTCGCCCCGGACCGGCCCAAACGGAATCCCCGGACTCTCCCCAAGCTTGAAGTATAACCCCTAACGTGCGGTGGCCGGCCGGGATACCTTTGCGGCGTCGGGACGCCCAACTCCTCACGGTCGTGGCCTCGATTGCGGTCTTGACGGGTTTGCTCGGAATCCTCCCCGATGGGAGCCCTGTTTCCGCGCCGACGGCGACCATCGGCGAAGTACATTCTCCTCCTGTCCTTTCGGCGGCGCCTACCCCCGGGCCGGGAGACTGGCCCACCTACCTCGCGAATCCCGAGCACACGGCCGCGAACCCGAGCGAGACCCTCCTTTCGGTATCCGACGCGAACCGGATCGGGACGGACTGGACCGTGCCCACCTCGGCTCCCATCTCTACCTCGGCAGCCGTGGTGAGGGGCGTGGCGTACGTCGGCTCCTGGAGTGGCTACGAGTACGCGCTGAACACTTCGAACGGAGCGGTGCTGTGGAAGACATTCCTCGGCGTGACCTCGAACACCTCGTGTCCGCCCCGCGGGATCGCCTCCTCCGCGACGATCTCGGGCGGCTCCCTCTACGTGGGTGGCGGGGATGGGAATCTCTACGCCCTCGACCCCACCGATGGGGCCGTCGAGTGGAGCTACCTGGTCGGCGAGCCCTGGCTTGGGTACTACAACTGGGCGAGCCCGCTGATCTACCGCGGATCGGTCTACTTGGGAATCGCGAGCGGCTGTGACCTACCGCTCGTCCCCGGTGGCCTCTTAGAGATCAACCTGACCTCGCACTCCCTCGTCAACGAGTTCCACACTACGCCCAACGGCGAACTCGGCGCGAGCGTCTGGGGCTCGCCGACGGTCGACCCCGCGAACAACACGATCTTCATCGCGACCGGGAACGCGGAGACCGGGGCCACGGGAGAGTTCGACGACTCCGTCGTAGCGCTCAACGCATCGACCCTGGCGCTCGAATCGACCTGGAAGATCCCCGCGGCCCAGCAAGTCACGGACGGCGACTTCGGGAGCACCCCGACGCTGTTCACGATCTCCTCCGGAGCGAACTGGGTGGGGGCCCTCAACAAGAACGGCTACTTCTACGCCTGGAACGCGAGCGACGTGGGGGCCGGCCCCGTTTGGCGCGATAAGCTCACGACGGGGCAGTCGGTCGGCTCCGCAGGGTTCGCCGACGGCATGATCTTCGTGGGAACGGGCACCGCCTCCTACGACGGGTCGAACTCGTCGGGGGCCGCGTGGGCGCTCGACCCGGATTCCGGGAACGTCCTCTGGGAATCCCCGCTCTGGGGGCGGAGCATCGCGGCACCGGCCTACGCGAACGGATTGCTCGCCATCGACGGCGGGAGCCATCTCTTCCTGCTCAACGCGGACACCGGAGCGAGACTTCGCGAGTTTGCCTGCCGGGCAATGTTCTTCGCGCCCCCCTCGATCGCGCACGGGAGGATCTTCGTCGGGTGCGCGGACGGTAACGAGTCGGCCTTCGGACTGCCCGGGAGCGGCGGCAGCCCGCTCACCATCACTTCTTTCGCGGCCGCGCCCAATCCTGTGGTGGTCGGGGGGACGACCGCGTTCACGACCGCGGTCTCGGGGGGCAGCTCGCCCTACCGCTACGCCTACAGCGGTCTCCCGACCCCGTGTGTGACCGCCAACAGCGCGTCGCTCTCGTGCACTCCGAACGAGGTGGGTACCTTCACCGTGACGGTGACCGTGACCGACTCGGCCGGAAAGAGCGCGTCCGCGAGCACGAGTCTCGGCGTCACCGGTACCGGGACGGCGCTCGAGTTCGTCGAAACGGGACTCCCGTCGGGGACCGCCTGGAACGTGACGGTGGGTGGGGTCACGCACGGGTCGACGACCCCATCGATCACCTTCTCCGAATCCGCCGGGAAGTACCGGTGGACGGTGGACCCGGTGCCCCACCGGGCGGCCAAACTTGAATCCGGATCCGTGACCGTCGGGAGTTCGAAAGTCACGGTATCGGTGACGTTCGTCTACGCCTACCCGGTCACGTTCGCCGAGTCCGGCCTCACCGCCGGCACCGTGTGGGCCGTCACCGTGAGAGGGGCTACGCTCTCGACCGCATCGACGAGCCTTCTGTTCTGGGTCCCCAACGGAACGTACAGCTACGCCCTCGGCGCCGTTCCGGGCTATTCGGGGTCGGGGTCACCGACGAGCGTGGTCGTGGCGCATGCGCCCGCGACGATCACGGTGAAGTTCGTCGCGGCGCCGGCGGTCTCGGTCAACGGGAGCTCCCTGCCGGCCGTCGGTCTCACCGCTCCGCGGCGACTCCCGTCCGCCGCCCACCAACCGAAGTGAACCGCCCTCCGCGGCACGCCGGTAGTGGAGCTCGCTGCGCCCGTGCGCTCCGGGCCCTCGCGGGGTGGGAGGGTTCCCCCGCTTACGACCCGGCCCCGGCGTCGGTCCCCAGCCCGCGACTCCGCGGCGCCCTCCCGTCACCGCCCAAGCGACGTTTGAGCTCGTGGTAGTAAGCGATGACGGGCGCCTTGTGGAGTTCGTAATGGCCCGGGGCGACCTTCTTCAGGACGCCCAGCTTGACGAGCCGCCCGATATAGACGCTGTTGATGCCGAGTTCGATGATCTCGCTGCTCCGCAGCGAGTCCCGTTCGCTCCGGGCGATCCTCACGAAGGCCCGGATGTCCCCATCGGAGGCGGTCGAGAGCTCGCGCTCGAGCCACGGGGCGGCGGTCTCGAGGGCGAGGGGCACCGCCCGCTCGACGTCGTGCTCCGTGAGTCGGGTCTCGTCGCGATACGCTGCGTGGGCGAGGCACTTCACCAGGTACGGGTATCCGTGGGAAAGATCGTGGATCCGCCGGACCGCTCCGTCGCTCCAGGTGCCCGTGGCGTGCGACGGCCTCAGCGCCGCCTCGAGGGCCTCGCGGGTCTCCGTGAGCGAGAACGCTTCCATGTCGAAGGTCGCGCCCGAGAACGCTCGCGCCACCGGCGAGAACTCATGGGTGGCGAGGCGTCGAACCATCTCGGGGCCCGCGGCCACGGCGAGCAGCACCGGGACCGGAGATCGGCTTTCGGCGATGGTCTTGAGAGTACCCACGCCCGCAGCGTTGAGGCGCTCCGCGTCATCGATGCAGATCGCGATCGTCGCCATCCCCTCGAGGGCTTCGAGACACTCTCGCCAGAGAGTCAGCGGGTTCGAGGAAGTATCCGTCGCACTGCGCTCAACGCCGACCCCGGTGCCGAGCACGCTGACATTGACGCTCTGGAGGCGCTCGAGGGCCGTCCTCCATCGGCCGCGGTCCTCCTTCCTTCGGCGGACCGCGCTGTGGAGCTCCTGCACGATCGACCGCAACAGGTCCGCGTCGGAGCTCGTTTGGTGCAGGGGGATCTCCACCGCGAGGGTATCGCCCTTCGCGGCTTCGGTCAGGGACTCGATCTTTCGGAGCGCGGAGGTCTTCCCGCTCCCGCGGTGACCGTGCACCAACACTGCCGCGGAGAACTGCTGGACCCGTCCCCGTTCGAGGTACTCCTGGGTCTGCGCGATCAGCCGCGCCCGACCCGCGAACGACTCGGGAGGGCTCGGTCGTTGCGGGTCGTACGGGTTCATGGAGGGACATTTTCTTTCGTTATATAAGATTAGATAAGGAATTGTTACCCGAGTCAGGTCCCCGGGATGACCGTCTCCGTTGACCCCCCCCGGGGGCGCTCGCTCGGAAGCGCCGGGAGGGTGGTTGCTACCCACCTAACACCTTCTGTGACGGAAGCTCCCGAACGGGAAAGGTCCTCGACTTCGGGCCCGAACGTCGGGTCCCGAAGCTCGCCGGGCTAGGCCGAGCTCGAGCCCAGCGCCGTCGCGATGAACGAGGGAAGGGCTTTCCCGAGCGCCGCAAGTCCGACGGCAGCCTGGGCGGTGCCCGGCTCGCCAGAGAAGGCGAAAAAGATCGCACTCGCGCCGAGAGCAAGGAGAAGGACGTTCTCGGTCGTGTTCGACCCGAGGCGGGTGGACCGGCTGGGTTGGCCATCGTCGTGCGATGAATCGGGCGTCATGGGGTCGTCGTACACGCCGGCCAGGACCCACAGCTCGAGGAGCGAGATGAACGCTTTCGCGGAGAACCCGAGCCCGATGAAGAAGAGGAACGCAGCGAATCCGATCCCCAACCCGAGCACCAGCAATGCCACCAAGGCTCCCGCGAGCAAGATCGAGTCGCCCGACACATCCCACCAGTCGCGCTGGGTTGGGCCGGGTCGCGCGACCCCGCCCTTGGAATCCCGGGGGAATGGTCCGGAGTGACTTGCAAACATCTGGCCGATCAGCGAAGGGGTCGCCTTACCGACCGCCGCCAGCATCACCGCCGCGACGATCGTGAACTGCGCATCTCCGACCGTCGCAGGGAATGCGGCCACGAGACCCCCTACTGCGAGGAGCGAGTCTTCGAGCTGGCTGGCGTAGAGGTCGCGATACCGCCGCGTCACGTAAGGGGGATCGACTACCGCGAACGCTTTCGCGCATAAGATACTGTGTCGGCGCGGACAGCCCCCGAACGATGAAGGATGTGCGGGCGTCGAATGCCGGTGTGATGGGACCTCGGTCGTCGCTCGCCCCGTGCCGCTGACGCCGGCTGCCTGAGTTCCGAAAGGCCTTCCGACCGGTCGATCGGTAACGTCCGATCCGCCTTGCGTGCGTTAGGGGGCTCAGTCAGCCTCGTAGGGGCCCAAGCCCGCGTCGCTGCCGACCCACGAAGTGGTATCGAGAGGACCGACCGCCGACGCCTCGAGGCAGACGGACGGATAGCTCGCTTCGCTCGCGACCGTCGCGAAAAGGCACGGCGCCCGCGGGGAGGTGAGATTCGTGAAGTCGAAGAAGGACGAAAGCACCGGCGCTCCGCAGTCCTGGGTGGGACGGGCCGGATTCACGCATCCCATCCCCCAGCGGTCTTCGATCAGCCGCAGCACCGAATCGAAGTAGCCGACCTGGTGGCTGATCTCGCCCTGCGGGGTGTACGGACTGATGACCAGGAACGGAACCCGGAAGGAGAGGCCGAGCGGGTTGAGTCCGGGCAGCTTCGGGGGACCGACGTGGTCGTAGAATCCGCCGTAGTCGTCCCACGCGAGGAAGATCGCGGTCGAGTTCCAGTACCGCGACTGTTCGACGGCGTCGATCACGTTCGCCACGAACGACTCGCCCTGCGTGATGTTCGCGGGTGGATGGTCGGAGAACGACGCGTCCGGTATCACCCACGAGACGTTCGGTAGTCCCACTCCGGGGCCTACGGGCTGGCTGAGGTTGTCAAAGAACTCCGGGGTCCGGTTGACAAAGTGGCTCGAATACCACGCGTGGTAGGTCTCCGCCCGGGCCGCCATGGGGTTCCAGTACGAGTACGCGGAACCGGCTCCGTAGGCGAGGCTCGCCGGACCGGTGATGGCCGTGTGGTAGCTCGAGAGGGACCAATCGTAGTACTTCCAGGTCACCGAGGGGCTCTGGTTGAGCAGGTCCTGGACCGTGCGAGTCCCGTTCGCCTGGTTGAGATACGCGTGCTCCGTGCTGACCGAGGTGAGGTAGTACTGCGCTCGGGCGGGATCCTGGCCCGCGATCATGTACCAGTGGTTGGGGAGCGAGTACGACGGGTCGGAGGAGAAGATGTGGTCGCCGAGGGCATACTGCTGGGCCAGATCCCAGTAGATCGGAATCGTAGAGCCATTGTAGCTCCCGAACGGAAGGTAGCGCTTGCCCTCCGCGTTCCAGAACCCATCCATCGCGGGCGGGTTCTTGAGGCACGAGGGGGAGGTCGTGGTGCCGCAGATCGACTCGACCGAGCTGGCCTGGTTATGGTTGAGGTTGAACGGGGTGAGGTTCTGGGGACCCAGGTTCCAGGTATCGATGTACCCCTTGGGGCAGGATCCGGCCGGGTACCCCGTTCCCGTGTAGCCGACCTCGAACTCGCAGCTCCCCGACGGCAGCCCATCGGCCGTGCCGTTGCAGTACGCGCTCTGCGCGAGGCAGTAGGTGGCGAAGTAGTTGTCGTAGGCGTGGTTCTCCATCACGACGAACACGACGTGCTGGATATGCTGACAGAACTGCGTCAGGAACGGAGTGATCATCGACGCGCACCCGGACGGGGGCGGCGAAGAGTTCGCCGGCGCGACCGCGAGGGCGAGCGCCGCCCAAGTCTCGATCGTCGATAGCGCGGCGGTGAGCGCGTAGGTACCGGGAGCGCCCGCCCCGAGGGAAAGGGCGGCGCCGGTCTCCTCGAGCGAGCCGGGGATCTCGTGAGTGTCGCTCACCAGGCTGAGCCCGCTGGTCGTACCGAGCACCGCGGGAGTCCCGGTCGCCGCGATGGCCAGGAGGAGGAGGTCGTTCGAGGAGACGGGGGCGACCGACGCCGCTACGGAACCGCTGTTGCTCCCTCCCGCTCCCGGCCCGACCGCGTCAATGGGATTCGCCGCCGCGCCGCGCACCACGACCACCGTCAGCACGGTCGGGGCTCCTTGGGCGAGCGCGATCGTGACGGTGAGCGCGTCGGAAGCAACGACCGTACCGGCGACCCAGACCGACAGCGTGGTCGTGCTACCGGAATCGACCGTCCCCAACGACCGGTACGCGTCCTTCGAGGAGTCCGCGACGGAGGAAACGGTCCGCAGGTAGTGAATCGCGGCAAAGACGAAGACCGATTCTCCCGAGTCCACCGGGAACGGGACCGGCAGGCTACCGGTCGTTCCCGCGAATCCGAAGGCGGCGCTTCCGACCACACTGGGAATCGTCGGAGTCGAGGACGTTCCTTCCCCGAACGCGGAGCTAGAGGACGTCGGAGAGATGAGACCTGGGAACGCGAGAGAACCCACGAGGAGGGACGCCCAGCCCACCACGACCCATGCGAGGAGTTGATGCGCCGGCGGACCACGCCTCCATCGGCTCCGTCGGGCGCTCAAGGGGAATCCGCGAACGAAGTACCCCGGTCGTTCCGAGGGGAACGACGGGAGATCTTCCGCCTGCGGAGCCCCGATCGGAATCCGTTCACCCACCGCCGGGCCTGCGGTCGCCAGAACGATCCGATCCATGGGGGGTGTCTGTACGGACGGGGGCTACAATATCCTGGCGCCACGCGTACGATGGCGCTGGAAGCCTCGAAACCGCGCCCAAGCTGGACCTCCGACCGCACCCTCTGGGGGGCGCGCTCCGGGGGAGGGATGAACAGCGTCGGCGGGAGGGAGCCGAAGCGCGGCGCCGACCCGGAAACGGCGCTGAGCCCTCTCGAGCGCCGGGTCTACCGACGTGAGTTCCCCGCCTCCATTTCGGTGGAGGGAATGGTGCGAAGGGCCATGCGGCGTACGCCGTCGCCGTCCCCTCACGGCCCGGCGGCTCCGAGCGACCGCCGAGAGGACCTGCCCCCCGGGGCCGGCCCTCGACCGGACGCGGAGCGCTCTCGACGCGAGTCCCCGTCCGAAGGCTCTGCTCGAGGCTGCGTCGCCGGGGAAACGGGCCCCGTCCGGTCAAGAGGGCCTCCGAACGATTCCATGGTCTGGCGCCGTCGCGCAACCTCGGCCTCGAGGTTGCGCGTCGTCGTCGCGAGGTTCTCGTGAGGGGGGAAGTCCTGTCGAGACCGACAGACCCCATCTCGGGGAGCGTCCGGGGACCGAAGGAGGTCCCTCTCGAGCACGGTTGCGCCCGACCTCGAGGGCACGTGGGTGGACCGTTCCTTCGTTATCGGATAAGCTCCCTTTCCGAGCGTTGGAGCCATTCGTCTCCGAGTCAGTACCGGCGAGTGGCGTAGCACACCGCCATCAAGATCACTCCTACGAAGGCCAAGAATGGCCCGAGACCGAAGGTCCACTCTCCGCTTGCAGGGTTTCCCTGTAGTACGTAGGTAATCGAGACTGCTGGGCCCGCAAGGGCCAACAGGAAACCGACGGCGAATACCCAGGGATTGAGTCGTTGTGCCAGTGCCGTCATGGTTGGGAGTTACCGGGCGATGAGAAGGGAACTACTTGATGTGGGGGCCCAGAGTGGCATGTACCCCTCCGGGTCCGGCAGCCAGGACAGTCAGCCGTCGGGATCTGATCTTCCCCCCGCCCGGGACCGGGACCCGGGGGGGAACGAACGCTGCCTCTGCTCTTGCTGCACGTGACGTGCGGTCGCCCGAAGGCTCCGCCGGCTTAGGTGTCGTTGGACCATGAACAACAACAGCTCCTCCGCGTTCGTGGTCCCGCTCTCCCGCAGCGAGGCGGCGGGCACGCCGGCCCCCGGACGACAGAGGAGGGATCGACGGTGCCAGTGGGAGGGATGCGAAGTCTGACCCCGGCAGCTGAAATCGTCCCCCCGTCACGGCGCCATGCTCTCGAAGGGGACGGGCTCCCGTCCGCCGTCCGCAAGGATAGCCTCCCAAGACGTACGCGAGACGATCAGGAGCTGGTAGAAAGGCTCGAGCGTCGATCGCTAGACCCCGTACGCTTCGTCGTGATGAGCGAGCCGGAGAAGACGCACCGTCTGTCGCCCGTGGACTGGCTCAAACATCAGCACGAACGAACCACCCACATGTACCCGGCGTACTCCTTGAAGCGGCGCGCGCAAAGGTCTGTAGTGGAGCGGGTTTTCGAGAATCTGCCTCACCTTTGAGTCAACCGCCTGCTTGAACGCGGCATTCCGGCCGCAGAGTCTTCGGTAGTCACGTTCGAACTCCGGCGAGACCTCGAGCTCCCAGCTCAACGGGACTCCCCCAAGACCTCTTCCAGTGATTTCATGCGTCGGAACTTTCCACGTCGTATTCTCTGAAGGTCCGCACCGAACTCAGGACGCAAAGCTGGATCGAGGATCTCTTGCTCGTAAGCAAGAACGATGCTTTCGATGGCCTCCGACTTGCCCTTCAATCCGTCCCGTGCTTTCACTACGTTCACAACGCGGTTGGCGTGCTCCGACAGTTCCACGACTGCCTTCGGCATATCTCGGAGTAATGATACGTAACTCGAGGAGATAAGCAGTGGCAGCCCCGGATTCCTTAGACCGTTCCCGCGAGAGGCTCGCGGCGGGCCGCACAAGGGCGTGCTTAGGATTGGGGGAAAACTTCCGTGCCTGGCCCCGGCATCGGAACCTCGACATCGGTGATCGGAGCCGTAGGTCTCCGATGGAGCTCTCTGCCGAGGAGAACTATCGATGTAGCGGTCGACCTAAGATTGATATATCGATAACCATATCGCTTAGCGAGAATACCTACGATGGAGACGGTGACTGTATCCTCGAAGTACCAGGTGGTGATACCCGAGAAGGTTCGCCGTCACCACGGCATACGCCCCGGGGACAAGCTCGCGGTGATCGTCAAACACGGGGTGGTGCACTTGGTTCCGGTCCGCCCGTTCGAGGCGTCGAAGGGCATGTTCAAAGGATCCAAGGTCGACCTTCGAGACCTCCGCGACCATTCGGAGCGTTTCTAGCGATGGGCGCAGTGGCATGATTAGCATCGATAGTTACGGGTGGATCGAACGGCTGCTCGAGGGCCCGAAGGCCCCGGCGTACAATCGCGTTTTCTCGAGCGTGGACCCCGGGGAAATCGTAACTTCCGTAGTCACCCTCTACGAGGTTTACAAGAAACTGAAACCGATGAAGGGCGAGTCGGCGGCCCTGAGCGCGGCGGTTCATCTTCGCGCAACCACCCTGGTGCCGTTCGACGACCAGCTGGCGCTAGAGGCTGCGGATTACTCACTCTCCCTGCGCCTCCACTTTTCGGACGCCATCATCTACGCAACGGCCCGAAGGTTCGGAGCCGAGCTCCACACGAGCGACCCGGAACTTCGCGGGAAGCCCGGAGTCGTCTTTCATTGAGATAACGGGCGGAAGTGGGGGCGTGCCCGGCATGGCATCGATCCGCGACGAACCGCGCGGGTGATGGAACGCGGACCCGCACGGAACCGAAGAATCTTCTCAATCCCGCCTCCGACCCGGGGCGCGTTGAGCTCTCTTGAGTACCCGATCTTGCCCACGGGGGCGGGAGGACCGCGAAGCTCTTGTAGGACGAACGCGGAGGTCGAGGGGGGGGTGGGCCCGATCCGTCCGTCGTGGCTCCGTGTCGGCCGAAACCCGGGCGGCGGCTTCGTCCTCGGCGGCGCGATGGTCCTGCTGCTCACCACCGCGGCGGAGGCGATCTCTCCGGGGTACAGCGTCCATACGGACGCGATCAGCTATCTCGGAGGCGCCGGAGCGGCGACCGAGCTGTTCTGGGACCTCCAGCTGTTCCTCGCCGGACTCCTCTGGCTCTCGAGCTCCGGCCTCCTCTATCGCTGGGCTCTTCGCCCACGACGCTCCCTCACCTTCTACCTGACCGGTGTCGGGATGATCCTCGTGTCGGTCGCCCCCTGGAACGTTCTCCCGTCCGTGCACGGCATCGGGGCGTTGATGGTCCTCCTGTTCGGGATCGGCAGCTGCGTCGTGGGAGGTCGGCTGACCCGCGGCGGCATGCGGGCCCTGTCCTACCTGGCGGCATCGATCTCCCTCGGGGCCTACCTCGCCGGCGTTCTCGGCGCGTTCGGGGCCCTCGGTCCGGGGGGGCTCGAGCGGATGTACTACTACCCGATCTTCCTGTGGGAGATCGCGTTCGGAGGGTACCTGCTGGGAGGGTTTCCGAGGGTAGGGCCCGAAGGGGCGTATAACTCGGAGACCGGTTCCGACCTCCGGGCCTCCGCGGTCCCCGGAGCGAGTCCTACGAGCGGAAGGACAAAATAGGGTAACCCTCTAAACGGTACCCGGGATGCCTTCGGAGCCGGGTTCCCCCGGCATCAGCATCGTCATACCGGCGTGGAACGAGGAAGACCGCCTCGCCCGTACCCTCGACCGGTACCTTCCCGCCCTCGAACGCCGCGGCGACCCGTTCGAAGTGATCGTGGTCGTCGACGGGGTGCGGGACCGCACCGCCGAGGTCGCGGCCCGGTACGCCGACCGTCACGTCCGCCTGCTCTCGTTCCCGACGAAGCTCGGGAAGGGCGGAGCGATCCTCGCCGGTCTACGGGTTTCGTGTTACGAGTACGTGGGCTACCTCGACGCCGACGGGCCGATCTCCCCGGGGGAGATGTACGGCCTCGTGGGCTACCTCGAGGACGTCGACTGCGTCGTCGCCTCCCGCTGGATCCGCGGGGCGAGCGGCGGCGAGGGCGAGCCGCTCTTCAACCGGTTCGCCGGCCGGGCCTGGAACTTCCTGACCCGCTCGCTGCTCTTCCTGCCGCTCTGCGACACCCAGGCCGGGGCGAAGTTCTTCCGCGCGTCGGTCGTCCGCTCGCTCCTACGGAGCGTGACCCTCACGAACCGCGCCTTCGACGTCGACCTCCTCTACCACGTCCGCAAGGAGGGCCGCCGCGTGAAGGAGGTCCCCGTGCAGTGGACGCACGACCCGGCGACCCGCATGCCGGTCGGCCGCGCGATCCCCGTGATGTTCGTCTCGCTGATCGGCGTCCGACTCCTCAACTCGCCGGTGGGAAGACGCGTCCCACCTCGGCTCATCGCTTGGTTCTTGAGCGAGTTTGGCGAGAATTGAAGAGTTCAAAGGATCGGTGTGCAGAGGGTGAGTTGATTTCTGGTCCTCTCCCCTCGCTGAATGGGGACGCAAGTTATTGAGCCGGTCTCGCTATGAGCGAACTTATACGAAAGGGAGTCAGCTCGAACCAAACGCTGTTGGTACTGGACAAGGTGATACGATAGATATGCGAGTCCCGGTTTATACCCCCGATGACAGCTCAGCCGTCATCGATTAGTTTTGTCAGATGATGGACCGATTGCCTCTGAACACCGTCGATGAAATCTTCCGCCATCCATCCTTTGTAGCGCAAGAGGTTGTTGGTTTCCTCTCAGTTCACAAGAGGCTCGCTCAATTTGCGCGAGTTCCCCTTGACACGTTGGTTCTATGGAAGAAGCAGCTGAAAGCAGCCGGCGGGCTACAGGCGTCCCTGCTCGAAGCACGCGAGAGACTCAGGCGCGATCGAAGCGACCGATACTCCATTGGCGGTGACGTTGGCCCGTACAACGAAATCCTGTATCTCCTCGTACGCGCGGCCCAACCTCAACTGGTCGTCGAGACCGGCGTAGCGCACGGATTCTCAACCGCGCACATCCTTCAGGCATTGGAGGACAATAATCACGGCTTCCTTTACTCAATCGACCTTGCCAACCTTAATCCACGCGGATATGTCAACGCTGGTGGTGCTGTTGACGCGGTTTTTGTGGATTCTGAAGAGGCGATTGGCAGCGTGATTCCCCAGGATCTGAAGACTCGATGGCAACTGATTAGGGACAAGTCGAATCCTGCGCTGGGTCGCCTGCTCGACGAATTGGGGTCAGTCGATGTGTTTTACCACGACTCCGATCACTCCTACCAAAATATGAAGTGGGAATTCGAAATCGCGTGGCCCCACATCACCCCCGGCGGCTTGCTTGTCTCGGACGATGTGACTTCGAGCCGCGCATTTTCCGAATTTTGCGACAATGTTAAGCTTGAGCCTTTCCGGTGGCTAGGTCGTAGTGGGAGAGATGCAGCGGTTCGGAAACCGCCGACTTCTCACTCTGCATGAAGCGGTTGACTCCCTCCAATCTGATCTGACTAGCCGGCTCGTTTGATGCGCTGACCTGTGAACACGAATCGGGCCATCACAACACAATGCCAGATCATGAACCGTGCGGAACCAAAGCGGACTTCGTTTCGGTATCGCTTCGAGAGCGCGGAATCCAACGCATGTTAGCACGCATCGGCCGAAGCCATGCCGCGGCCAGACCATGGATTGAGTTCGCAGTAGTCACGGGTTGGGGGCTCGCGCTCGCTCTCCTTGTTCTTCGTCAGACTCTCGCTTTGCCTGGGTTCCTCGTGGTCAGAGACACAACTCCAATATTCTACTCTCACAGTCTTTACATCGCATCCTTTACGGACCCCGTTTCAGACTCCATTTCCTATCTCGATAACTCCCTTGTGCCTCCCGGAGCACTACTCTTGTGCGGCATACTGTCACCCACCGCATTCCAACGTGTACTGCTCGTGCTGTTCCCGTTCGTCACTGGCACCGTGTCAATGTACTATGGCTGCCAATACTTTCTGACGAAGTACGCGACGCTTGGGCAATCGACAGGAAAACCCCGTACGGGACGGCTACCGCTGTCAGCGGTTTCGATAGTCATCGCATCACTCTACGTAATTTCTCCCAGCGCGCTTTACTATAGTTTCTGGTTCTTTTCTGCAGCGTTTTTTGCTTTTCTGCCTATTGCCTTGGCTTCATTTGATTTTGCCCTCACGCACCCGCCGTCCGGCCGGTTCAGTACACCCGCGTGGCGTGCTTTAATACTCGCGGGAGGGATGTCGCTCCTTGCAACGGATCCTCGGGGTATAACCTTCTCCATTGTCCTGGTTGGGACGTTCACACTTTTCGTTCTTGCGTCTGAGGGGATGCCCTCATTCGGTCGCCTCTGGCGTACGCTGCTTTCGGGTTTCCTGATTTACGTGCTGATTAATCTACGCTTCCTGCTGTTAGCCGCATACCTTGCTGGCCCGTACAGTGCTTTTGACTCCGGAATTGTATCGACTCAGCTCGGGTCGAATTACGTTTTTTTCCCACCACTGGACACTCTCTCCGGCCTAGGGCTCTTCATCCAATACGTGTCCTATGAAAGTCTAGTTCCGCTTTCCATCCCCCTCATCATCGTCGCGTTCTCGACTTTCCTTTACCGACGCGCACCGAGGCCCACCTATCTTTTCGCCGCGATTTATCTATTCGTAGTGCTAGTTCAATCCAATACACTTGGATTGACTAGCGCCACGTTCAACATAACTCAGGAGACTCCGCTGCTTAGCGGTATGTGGTTAGTCTTCCCGATGTACTTTTCCGAAATGCTGATGGCGCCGCTTATGTTGCTTAGCGGATTTGGCCTATTCTTTCTGGTCTCCGGATGCGTTGAAAGGGCTCCCCAGGCTGCCACGATCAGAACTCCATCCCGCCCCCTCAGCCGTCGACTTCGAGCACATAGAGTTCCCATTGTGATTTTCGTTGTCACCGGTATAGTCGCCGCCCAGTTAGTCTACAGTTCTCCCAGCTACCTCTACGGAAACTACAGCGGAACGTATCTCCCGGTTGATCCGACGCCCCAAATCACACACATTGCCCAGGAACTTGAGAACTCCACTGGATACAATCTCATAGTTGGAGCGGCAGCGTCGTACCCTCCGGTTACTCCATGGTCGCAACAAGAAGCGGTCTATCAATCGTACTTGGCCCTACCAAACGCGATCCATCGTCCCGTGAACTTCGATTACCCGAGTCTCGGCAAGGTGTTGTTCCAGTTCGGCAGCGAGAACATTGTTCTCGACACACATCACCCGCCATTCAATCTAGCTCCGACCCTTCAATACCTGCAAAACCAGAGCGGACTAGTAGAGGAGTACTCTAATGGTAGTCTCTACCTCTTTCATAATTCGTTTTACACGAGAGTAGCAGTTGCTTCGGGATACTACCTCGATTTGTCGTACCCCCAGGCCCTGGATACGATCTCAAACTTGAACTCCACTGTGGTGAGCTTACCCTTCACCGGGCAGACCTTCAACCAGGCCTTCGTTAGGGGAGTTGTCGGTTACGACTTGAACATTACCGACATTCGCGCTCTGTTTGTGCAGCCCTGGCAACTGAATCTCGCGAGCTATGCGCGAACCCCGCCACTTAATGCATACGATCCCAGCTCGTATTGGTCGATGCTGCAGGGTTACTATCCTGTCCAAGCGAATTGCCTCGGAATCAATTCCGCGGTGTCCCAGTCATTGAGCCTGGGCTCTCACACCGGCCGATATGATCTCTATGCGGAGGCGGTCACTAGTCCACAGATGGGTTCAGTGACTCTACTTTCAAGTCGTTGGGCAACTACCCTTAATCTTACAGCTCCGAACAACGTAGAGTGGTTTGAGTTCGATAATGTCACTCTTTCCGGGAGTCTGACGCTGTCCAATCGAGGGATCGGCACGCTCTGTCAGTTGGCGCTTGTACCAGTAACCGGCCAAGATCAGCTCAACGCGAACGCAAGCTCATTTCTCGATACTCACCAAATCATATCAGAGTACCCTAACAACCAAGTGCCAGCTTTCGTTCCGAGTTCAAGACTAGCACAGGTTGGGGACGGCTGGTTGCTCCAAGGTGGAGGTCGGCCGAAACCAGACTCCGTCACTTATTTGGTTCACCCCGTTGGTTCACTTTTCGGAAACCCTGGCGTGGTCAGTTCGCCAGACCAAATTCTTGCAAACCAGTATAGCAACACAGTCTACGACTACGTAATCTTGGGAACCAATTATTCAATAGCACCTTCAACTTCGATTGGGACTACTGTCGTCATTCTGAATCTCATCTCTATTGTTCCAGTCTTGGCGTTAGCGTTTTTCGCAGGCTTGGGTCGAAGGTCTCCCAACTGGATTAACCGAAATCTGCGAAAGTAAGCTTACAAGTGGCGCGATTCCCCGACCACCGTCGAAATGTGATCTGCAAACGAGGCAGCGATGTCTCTCCACCTGAACTTGGTCGCGACCTGCAGAGCTGCCTGGGACATTTGACTACGAAGTCCCTCGTCATCGATTAGCTTCTTCATCGCGTTAGATAGAGCGTGGATGTCTCGAACAGGATAGTATAGACCATTGTAAAAGTCGAAGACGAGGTCGCTGACTCCAAAGACCTCGGAACTTGTTGGTCGGGCTACTATAGCAGGAAGGCCGTGTGCGAGCGCTTCGAGAGTAGACCGTGAGAATCCCTCTCGGGCCGAACAAAGCACGTAGACTCGCGACAGATGAAGGTACTCGTTTCGCTGCTCTGACGTCACCGTTCCTGTAAAGAGAAGTTGGGGACCCAAACCGAGCGACGATGCTTCTCGACGGAGGGTTGACTCCTCGCTGCCTCCGCCTATAATCACTGCCCTTCCCGTCCAGCCGTATTCCCGCAGAACGTTGAGTGCTCTAATGAAATCGCTGTGGCGTTTGATTCGGTCAAGCCGACCCAACATAACGAAGTCAAAGGGCCGCCCTGCTCGATCTTGATTCTTGATGGATTCTCCTTCAGTGGTTCCCATATTCTCAGGAATGCCATCAGGCACCAGTAGAATTCGATTCGATGAGACCCCATAGTTTCGAATGAGGCTCTCTCTCGTCACCTTGGAGGTCACGGTGATGGCCTCGGCAGATTCTAACGCATGGCGGAGGCTGCGGCGCACTAGCGAAATTGTAAAGCGACTATCTCGAAGTCCGGGTTCACCTGAACCACGTACCCAGGCCTCGTTCACGTCTAGAGCGAACCTGATTGAGCGATCATTCAATACCCGAGTAAGTAAGGGAAGCTGAATGTAGGGTATGCTTTCGACTAGTGCGTAGTCTGGCGTCCAGCCCCGAAATGGATTGAAGGTAGTGGAGAGCGCGAATACACCCGACTCGAGAATGCTACGCCTATCATTAAGTCGGCCAGGCAGTAGCCTTGGAGATAGCCTTGTAAACACGACGCCCTCGGCGATTGCCGAAGGTGTGTTTAGGGTCGTGAAGACTTTGACCTCAAACCGCGTTTGCCAACGCTTCGCAAGCTCGAGGAAGCGTCCCTCGTACCCACCGACGTAGAATGGTGAGACTTTGTCGCAGATCAGAGCGATCTTTGGGTTCATCGAAGTAGAAATATAACGTGATACCGCGGGGACCTCAAAGGACCTCTGGACTGACTGACGCACTTCTCGATGGATTCAATGCGGGCCCGAATTGTAGGGTAACTTACCCAAGAACAAGATGTCGCAAAACCATTTCGCGTCAAGGAACGTCACGGTTACGGTCTAGTTCTCGCCGCACCACTATCGGGCTCGGTAACGCGGTCGCGTTCGAGAACACTGCGAAGTGCGAGCAACCCTTCGACGCTACGAATGGCGATTGCTCCAGCAAGGTAACGAGGCGCAGGCTCACGTACAAACGTCTGAATCAGCGCTTCCGCTTGCGTTCGTACGGAGAAAATGTCGCTAGAAAATCTGGGGTGAAGTTGACGAAGTCGATATAGTCCCTGCGCATACCTCGCCCTCTTTCGAAGGTACTCTCGCCACGTCAACGCTTCCTCGTGGTGCAGTAGTGGTGCCGCTGTTCGCCCGGTCTCTATTCCCGCCTCACGCAGTCGACTAGCAAACTCGAGGTCGTCGAATCCAGACATGTCTGTGCGGTAGGGACCGACCATCTCGAATACTTTCCTCTGAATGAACCGAGGAGACTCATTCAATCCCCGCGGAAAGCGGCCCTGCCTGTCCCAACGGCGAGTTCGAGCCAGGTATGTCTCGCCGACGGTGGTTTCCGGAATGAAGACCGCTGGAATGTTCATCTCAGCCATAGACACCAGCTCTCTGACGAGCTCGACAGACACTTCCATGTCGGAATCAAGAATGAGGACATAGCGAGTAGCCGTGGCGTCAACACCGGCGTTCCGGGCAGCCATGACTCCAGAAGGCCCCTTTGCATCAGGGGGCCGGGGCGCCCCCGAGAGAGAGATTATATTTAGTCCGGCAGAGGCGGCAATCTCTCGCGTTTTATCCGAACTTCCCCCATCCACAACCCACGTCGCGCCACTCGGTAGACCTGCAACTGCGAGTGATCGCAGGAGCGTCGGAAGGTGCTTCCCCGCGTTAAGCGTCGGAATTACGACGGACATTGATGATGCCCCTTCAACCGTCATGCTTGTCCTACACTACCCAAGGCTAATCTCGACTTTCACAAATAGTCCGAGACAGTAGGGCTCGGTCGCCTTCGACTGGAGTTACGGTGGCTCGCATGCTTCACAGAGAGTCTACGAGCCTTACACAACACATATGCTGTGTGACTCCTCTCGGAATGAGTTGCACATAAGCAGTAAAGCAACAGTCTAATCATCTTGATGGCAGTAGGTCAAGCTTGCCCGTGCCAATCAGTCAGAGACCTACTTTCACTTCCGATCCGATTTGGGGAAGAAAACTTGGCCGCGCCTCGGCTCTGATGCGACCTTGGGACTATCTTAGAGCCGCAGTAAACCTCGTTTTTACAACCTCCCGGCTGGAACGAACGTCTGAGACTCGGCCCGAGCAGTTTCGAGCTGCCCTCAGGCGCTTCAAGCGTGAGAGGCTCTTGGGTCCCACGTTCGAACCGTTCCGCGACACGGATCAGTTCAAAGCCCCGCTACTCTACTCAATATGCAAGACCGCCCGCCCCGAGGTCGTTGTGGAGACGGGAGTTGCGAACGGCGCCTCAAGCTTCGGAATCCTACTCGCAATGGAAGAGAACGGTTCGGGTCACCTATACTCCATCGATTTGCCCAACGCCACCTACCAGACCGACCGTGGGGGCACTTGGACCGACCACGCCCAGACCGGAGCCTTAGTTCCTGCGTCCCTGCGAAAGCGCTGGACGCTCAGGATTGGACCAAGTAGGGATGCTCTGGGGAGTATCGCTAATCTGAGCAATGTCCACCTTTTCTATCACGACAGCGAGCACACTTCGGCGAACATGACCTTCGAGTTGGAGTGGGCGATCGAAAGACTGATACCCGGGGGCCTAATCGTAGTGGACAATGTCAACTGGAACAGTGCGTTCAGCGACTTCTGCAAGCGTCACCAACTTCAATCGAGAGTTGTGTTCCCGTTTCTTGGTATCGCGCGCAGGCCAATTCCACCTTGAATAGCCCGCTTGACGCAAGGTATGAGCTTACGATTTTTTGGGCCCCCTCGATCGACTTCCGAGTGGGGCCGAGGCCGAGTCTTGCGACCTACCGCACCGAGGATCCCACTCGTCGCTCGGCTATCTTACGCCCCGAGGGTTTGCTCGGTAAAAGTTGAAGGTCAGGAAGCATGAGCCGAAGCAACGAATCCCTCCCCCGCGCCCTACCCTGGCTGCCGGCTAGGGAGGGGTACGCGTCGAATCCAGCTCGTACTGCTTGCCAGACTGCAAACAGTTAGCAAGCCGTCCTTCCAGGACAGTCCAGCCCGCTCGCCTCAGCCTGAATTCTAGGCCGTATACGGGACAGGTCCCTCCTCGGACCTCCTGATCCTCGCCGTGCCGGTTCGCCTCCACCGTCAGGTACTTCTACCCGCAATCTGTCCCGTACTTACGGGGCATATGGCGTTCCGGGAGGTCTATCGCAAGGGACGTCATTGGTACCTGTACGAGCGGGAGTCCTACTGGGACCCCAAACTCCGCAAGGTCCGCAAGCGCACGCTTCGTTACCTGGGTCCCTGCGACGCCCGCGGTCGCGTCATCGCTCCGCCGGCGGTCCGGGTCGACTCTTTCCACTCCTCCTTCCCCGTCGGATCCCTCGCGACCCTCTATGCGGCGGCCCGGGACCTCCACGTGGTCGACCGCATCGAGGAGGTGCTCGAGGTCGAGCGGCGGGAGGCGAGCCTTCTCCTCGCCCTCGGGCTTAACCAGGCGATCCATCGGCTTCCGTTGAGCCGCGTCCCGGGGTGGATCGCGCGCAGTCCCCTTCCTCGGTGGGAGGCGTTCGACCCGACCGGTGTCGACCGAGCCGCCCTCGATGCCGCGCTGGGGCGACTCTCCCGCCTGCTCCCGACTCGGGAGTGGGATCAGCGGGGCTTCGAACTCCAACGGGTGCTGACCCGAAGTTGGCGGAACGGGTCCCGGGAGCCGGCGACCTGCTACTACGACATCACCAAGCAGGCCTACTATGGCAGCGAGTGTCCGTGGGCCGAGGTCGGCCACGACCCGGCCATCGGAGCGATCGGATCCGTCGTCGGGTTCGGAATGGTGGTCTCCCGTGATCATCACCATCCGGTCCTCTGTCGCCCCCTACCCGGCTCCCTGAGCGACTCCGTGTCCATGGCGACGACCCTCGAGATGCTCCGAGGGTTCGGCCTCGGGCAGATCACCCTGGTCGTCGACCGAGGGATCGTCTCGAAGGAGAACGTCACTCGGGTGGTGGAGGCCGGCCACCACCTCTTGGGCATGGTCCGAGGATGGACGGACGAGACCCGACACTACGCGACTCGGTGGACCGAGGAAGGACTGGAGCGTCCGGAGTATGTCGTAGCTCGGTCCCACGGGAACGCGGCGTATGCGCGAGGGTTCACGGCGCCGCTCTTCGGGCAGCCGAAGGTCCGGGTCGTGGTCGTCTCGGACGCTCGGCGTCGGGTCGAGGAACGGCAGAGCCGGGACCTGTTGATCCAAGAGCTGGCGGGCCACCCTCCGAGGGGCCGATTAGGGGAGATCCGACACGAGCTGGGGCGTGTCGTGGTTCCGTCGGTGGGGCGCCGAGGGTTTCGGGTCGATCCGGTCGTCTCGGAACGGGAGCGGAAGCTTGACGGGCGGTTCCTCCTGTTCCACACCGACCCTTCGGTCTCGGCGAGCGAGGTCTTTCGGACCTACTTCCAGAAGGATGCGATCGAGAAGGTGTTTCGGACGGCGAAGGGGCCGTTGTCGCTCGGGCCGCTCCGATACCGTCGTCGGGATCGGATCGAGGCGTATGCGACGGTGGTCTACCTGGCGTATCTGTTGTGGAGTTGGTCGGAGCGCAAGCTCCGGTCGAAATACCCCGGGATGACGCTGGAGGAGGCGTTCCACACCCTCGGAGAAGTGGCGTGGATTCGGTTTGGGACGGGCAAATCGGTTCGAGACTGGACCACTCGGCCCACGGAAGACCAGGCGGGACTGCTCTCCGCCCTCGGAGCGACACCCTACCTACCTGTCCCGTAAGAGCTCAGAAAGTCAGGCTCAGGACTGGGTGCTACTGACATTGCGCCCAGAATCACCAGTTCGGGGATGTCCGACGCTCGGCAAGAGGGCTCATAGATACGCCTGACTTGCCGATGTCGCCGTCTGCCTCCACCTTTCACCTCGAACCAAAGGTCAAAGAACTGGTTGCCGGTTCGTCATCGGGGGACCCATTCAAATGAACGTGATCACGAGTGGCGCTACGATCAGGATGGTCACTCCTCAGGACCTCTTGGGTGCCTTGTCTGGGATAGAACTGAAGCATGCGCCCGCGACGTTGTACATCTCCGGGCGGCTGAAACTTCCTCTCCTGCATCCTAGAGTCGCAGTGGTTGGCACGCGCCAATCTTCTGATGAGGGACGTCGCATCGCATCGGGATTGGCCGCCGAGCTTGCCGGGAAAGGTGTCATCATCGTGAGCGGGCTTGCTCGCGGCATCGACACCGCTGCACATACTGCGGCGCTCGAAGCCAACGGCGCCACGATTGCTGTTCTGGGAACTCCTCTTTCCCGAGCTTACCCGGCGGAGAACGCGGACCTTCAGCATCGTATCATGACCGACTGCCTGGCGGTGAGTCAATTCTCCGAGCAGGCACCGGTTCGCCCCGGAAACTTTGTTATCCGGAACCGCACCATGGCCCTGATTGCGGACGCTTCGGTCATTGTCGAGAGTGGGGAGGGGGGCGGGTCGATCAATCAAGGCTGGGAAACGTTGCGACTAGGCCGTCCTCTCTTCATCCACGATCGAGAGTTCGAAAAGACCGGGCTTGAGTGGCCGGACAAGATGGCCCGTTACGGGGCGATCCGATTCCGTGAGCCGAGCGACATACTAGACCAACTCCCGAGCACCATCCCGAGCCCGGAATTTGCAGTCACTGTCTTGGAAGCGGCTTGAGTTCGCTTCGCTACTCGCCTACGCGCCCAGGCCCGAAGAGGTGCCCGCACCTGACCGGCGGGAGGCGCTACAATCGAAGAACTTGGTGCTTCAGTTGAAGGATGGCAGGTTGGTCGGTTCACCACCTGAATCAGTCTCTTCCCGTATCGTACGGCACCTCAGAACGGTTCCGTCTTCAGCGACGATCGTCTCTCCCATCCTCACCGCAACCGCGACGCTGGTTCCCGTTCCGAAGAGCTCCCTGCCTACGAAGGACGGACTTTGGGTACCCGAGCTGCTTTCGACGGGTCTGGTTGGGACAGGTTTCGGTAGGCGGGTCGCGCCTCTTCTTGCGCGCACGGAGCCGATTCCGAAAGCCGCACGAAGTCTCTCGACTGAGCGGCCGACCGCGCTCAAGAACTATCAGACTCTCACCGTTCGGAAGGATCTCGACACCCCGAGCGAACTCGTACTCATCGATGACGTGGTCACAGCGGGTGCGACCTTGCTCGGGTCCGCCAACCGACTGGCGGACGCATACCCCGACATCCCTATCCGAGGGTTCGCGGTCGCAAGAACCTTGACCGATCCGTCGCGCTTCCACAAGACCGTCGATCCGGTTGTTGGGACCATCACCCTGCGGCTGAATGGTCGCACTCAACGAGATCCGTAGTGTCGGTCCTTACCGAACACTCAACAGGTCACACCCAACCCCGATCTCAGAGCGACCGATCGGCCTACTCGAGTGGACTGGCGTGATTGTAAAGGAGCCTTAAGCCAGTCGTTCACCGGTTGGGGGAGGACCGTCAACGATTCCCACACTGCCCGCAGTCGAAGGGATTCCGTAAGCTCTATCTTTGACTTTGGCGTAGAAACTGCAGGTCACGGCTTTGAGGACCGCCCACTCGCGTGGTGTACGTTGGTCGGCGATTGCCATTGCTCTGGGAGTCGCTGTCGCGACAGTGCTGGTGGTGGGACTTCCTTCGCTGGCCAGAACGGTGACGACATGTTCACTCGGTCAAGGTGTCGCCTCCGCCTGGATCTGGACTCCTGGAGAACTGGTCAACGTTCCGGATGGCGGATCAGCAGCGGTGTCTGCGACTGCGGTAGCCAACACATTCACGTCGGGCTCGTTGACCGTTGGCGGCGTCCCGAACGAGAATGCGGGCGGCTTCGCCCTCTGGCCCGGACGAAACGAAACGGGGATGAATGGCGACTTTGGTCTCGCTCCCTGGGAATTCTTCCACGCTCAGAACGTGTCAACCGCATTCGGCCAGTCCGACGCCTGTGGGCAGCCTTTCGTCGCGGAGCAGGTGGGTCCCCAGATTTGTGGTGCAGTGGGAAACCTCTCAGGACTCTTGGTACTTCCTGACAATTCAAGCGACGCCGTCCAGCCCCATTACGTTCAACCAACTCAACCCTGCCCTCAGAACGCCACGCCTGGAGCCTCCGTGTGGTTCGACACGAGCTACCACTCTGCGGTCTCTGGAGGTACGAGTCAGACTGAAGTGATCGCGCTCTGCGGGACCTACGATTCGGGCCCGCTGAACGTTACCATCTCGGGGGTCGCGCGGTATCCCATTCTCGTTAGCATGCAAATCGGCGGCAGCGTGATTCGTGCTGCAGGATTCCATGCATGGGAGGGCGGGGGTTGGCCCGTCGACGGATCAGCCGCCTACACCTTACCATGGGGTTGGATCTGGAACATCTCCGAAGTTGTTCCAGGAGTGTTGCCCACGGTATCCAGTCCTGTGACGACATCCCTGCTGGCCTTTGAACGAAGTAGTTGTTAGGGCGCAAGCACCCAATCGGTGATTGAGAGCCGATCCAGGTCAACTTGAACGAGCTCTCCATCAAGAGGCACAACGCGTTCTCGCCGCCCAAGGTCGCCTGAGAGCCACGCTCCCTGCGAGGTGCGGGAGTAGGCGCGCGAAAGGGGTGGCTTGTGCACAAGGACCTCGAACTGGGTGGAACAGATCGGTCCGGGTCAGGTAGCCGGGCTGCGGCTAGCTGACCACATAAACCGAGTCCGTCCCGGCTCCGCATATGTACATCATTCCATCGGGAGGGCTGTAGGCCAACGCGTAGGCGTTAGCATCCATTGCCAGATGGAGTGCATAAAGGTGGCCCGAAGGGTCCACCTCCCAGACATCGCTCGAATTCTGAGTGAAACCCAACCAAGGGTTGGGTCCCCCGCCAGGAACAATGTAGATTCCACGGGTCGCTGGGGAATACGCGATTCCAGCCGCGGCGTGGAGACTGGAGATCGTCCGGTTGTAAAGAACCTCATCAGTCTTTGGTGAAAACACACAATATGTCCCCGTCGAAGTATCTCCGAAGTAGACGACCCGACTGGCCGGATCGAACGCCATTGCCCCGAGAACCTGTCCGTATAGATCGCACGGTACAGTGAACCACTTTAGGAAGGCGTACGTCCTCGCATCGAAAACGACAATCGGGTTCGGTGATCCAGCGAAGATCTTGCCGTCCACCACCGCGATCGAGTCATAGGAGGGACACTCCCAGCCGGCCTGACCGCACATCTCACCAGTTTGGCGTGTACCGTGGTAAGCCAGGATTCCGGATCCGTCTTGAAAGAGGTCAGAGACTAGGATGTCTCCAGTCAGAGGATCATAGGCAATCGAGAGTTCCCCTCCGAAGGGGTTCGTTGGCCCTCCGAACTGTATTCGGTGGATGATCTCGGTGCCACTGATGATGTAGACAAACGGAAGGCAGGAGTCGATGGCATACATCCACTGGTTCTCGGGATCGTAGGCGAGGCCGTAGGGACACGACCCCGCAGGGAGGGTAATCGTGTGAACCACCTTACATCCTGGCTCGATGACCGATATGGTCCCGTGGTGGTGGGGAGGCCACCCCGTGAGTAGATTCGAGTTTGCCACGTAAACATCCTTGTCCGCTGGATCGTAGGCGACGCCCATTGGGCCCTTCCCTACGCCACACGATGCGACGACCTTCGGGGCAGTGGGTTCGGCAGCCGAGGAAGAAGTCGTCGGACTGGTGGCAGAAGAGGTCCCGGACCCCACGTTGGTCATTATCGCGCTGGCCCCGCCGGATGTAATCAACACAACGATGACCGCCGTGGCCAGAGCAGCGCTGAGCCCTCTAAGCAGAGGTCTATTAGCGCCCGTACCAATGATACGCACTCGGATCGGGACGGCCATTCAGTCGTGGATTGAATTCGGGCCTAAGTACTTTTGGGAAACGGTTCATGGAGCACCGGGTGGGTCTGTTTCCTAATCGGTGCGGAATCCGGATCGAAACGGGTCCGTTAGCAATCGGAGCCCCCATCACCGTGAGCTGCACCCGATCGAGAGCTGGCTCACGGGGTTTCGGACCCTCCTGGTGACTAGATCAGTTGGTGGGAGACACTGACCCCGCGGGTGGGCCGAAAGCTGCACGACACGTGTCCACTTCTGACCTGACCTCCCGGCCTCTTAGGTAGGCTAGCCTACCCAAACCCCCACTTTTCTCTCGAAGATCGCCCGTTCCATGCACCCGCAAGTTCATGTAACAGCATACGTAATTACGTATGCTCATGACCCACCGGATCTACAAGGTCCTCGGGAGACACCGCTACGCCTACGAGTACGAGTCCTACTACGACTCGAAGCTCCGTCGCACGCGCCAGCGCATGGTCCGCTACCTCGGCCCCTGCGACAAACAGGGGAGGATCCTCACCGAGCCCAAGACCCGTATCGAGAGTGTCCACTCCGCCTTCCCCGTGGGGCCGCTGGCGGTCTTCCACGCCGCGGCCGAGCAGCTCGGGGTCCAGCAACGGATCCAAGAGGTGCTCGACGTGGATGTGGAGAGGGCCGCCACCCTGCTCACCCTGGGACTCAACCAGGCGACGGCCCGGGTCCCCCTCAACCACCTCTCCGCGTGGGTGAGGGCGAGTCCACTCCCGGGGTGGCTCTCTCTGGACGCGGAGAAGCTGACCCCGCGCTCGTTCGAGGATTCCCTCTCCGCCCTCTGTCACCTTACGTCCCAGAAGACCTGGGAGGACCGCGGTCAGCTCCTCCAGCAGGAGCTCACCCATGCCTGGCGCGGTTCCTCCCGGGAACCGGCCGGGGCGTACTACGACATCACCAAGCAGTCGTACTACGGGAGCCACTGCCCGTACGCTCAACTGGGCCACGACGAGCGGGGGACCGCCGTCGTGGTCGGGTTCGGGATGGTGGTCTCGAAGGAGCACCACCACCCGATCCTCTGCCGTGCCCTCCCCGGAGGGCAGAACGATGTCCTCAGCGTGGAACCCACCTTGGAGCTGCTCCAGGCGCAGGGACTGAAGCATCTCACCCTCGTGATGGACAAGGGCATGACCTCGAAGGCGAACGTGGCCCAAGCCGTCGCCGCGGGCTACCAAGTGGTGGGCTCGGTCAAAGGGTGGAGCAAGGAGGCCGTGGCCTATGCGTCTCGCTGGTCCGGAGAGGGACTGGAGAGGTCGGAGCATGTGGTGGGGACCTCCCACGGTGGCGCGGTGTACGCGCGGGCCTTCACCGCGCCCCTGCTCGACCTTCCGCGAATACGGATTGCGGTGGTGGAGAACCTCTCGCGGAAGTCGGAGGATCGGCAGGCGCGCGACCTCCTGCTCCAGGAGCTCGAGGGGCCGGTGTCGAAAGCGAGGCTAGCGGAGATCAAGGAGGAACTGGGGGATGTGATGGTCTCCTCACCGGGCCGTCGTGGGTTCCGAGTGGATCCGAAGGCCGTGGAGCGGGAGCGGGCGCTGGACGGGAGGTTCCTGCTATTCAGCACGGACCTCGCGCTCGATGGACCGGAGATGTACCGCACCTACTTCGCGAAGGACGCCGTGGAGAAGGCGTTCCGCACCAGCAAGGGAGATCTCTCGTTGGGACCGGTGCGCTACCGGCGAAAGGATCGGTTGGATGCCTACGCCACGGTGGTCTACCTGGCGTACCTCCTGTGGAGCTGGGCGGAACGGAGGTTGCAGGAGAAATACCCCGAGCGCCACCTCTCGGAGACGCTCCGCGCCCTCGAGAGCGTCTCGTGGATACGATTTGGGGCCGGGAAATCGGTCCGGGAATGGTGCACCCGACTCACCAAGGAGCAGAAGGAACTCCTCGCCACCCTCGGAGCGAGCGAGTATCTACCTGCTACCTAAACCCGCGGGAAGGCAGGTCAGAGCGTGGCCTCGGACGCCTTGTCCGACGCGGCGGACTTCCCCTTAGGTACATAGTCGAAGAATCGCTCAGTAGTACTCCCATGAGTCCACTCCGTCCGGAGCCGAGTCTTCTTGACGACACGCCGTAGCTCGTTGACGAGCTCGCGGTTCGCATCCCGCGCGCTCGGGGCCTCGCGGTTGAACTCTGCATCGAAACCCTCGGCCGTAGTCCGATACGTCCCCTCGAACCGACGGGAGATCTCGACGAGAACGGGGCGAAGCTTCGAGGCATCGTCGGTGCTGATCCGAGCGACCAGTCGCAGCTGCATGACCTCCCGTACCACGGAGGCAGTAAACCGCTTTCGTCGAAGCGTTGAGACGGATCTTAAGTCCCGGTCGTTTCACTTCGCCGCAGAAGGGGCGGCAAAAGGGTCCACCCGGCTCGGTGAAACCGCGGGTCGAACCCAGAGCCAAATGCCGTGGGAAGGAGTCCTCTCCCACTCACCGCGCTATTCGGAGGAAGCATATCCCTCGAACCCCTGCTCCCTCCACGTGATCATGGGGGTTCCCTGCGGAGGTCGCTCCATCGGGTCGAGGCGTCGATGGGTAACGGGAGGAGTCCGGCACTTCCGCCAGCGCTCCAGCTCAGGTCACGTTGATGCTCATGTCGTAGTAGCATCCCTGTCCTGAGCTGTCGGGCACCGAGACGTGGACCCCAAAGGAGCCACTGCTGTCCCAAGTATGGGTTACGGTGGACCCATACGTGTAGTTGAGATCAAACCCGGGGGGGAAGGGACCAAACTGCCACATGGGCTCGCCGGTGGTGTCACCGTTGGGTGCGGTTACGTTAGCCGTGAGTGTCGCGGTAAACGGGGCAGGCCCGGAGGTGGCCGAGGCATCGATGGTGACGGAACAGCGTGCGGCGGAGGAGATGCCGGCTGGACTGGACTGAAATTGCGAGGCCGCAAACACGACGGCGACCGTTACGAGCACTACGGCTGCAATGATCCCGATTCGGACGGCGTAGGAGGAGCTACCGCTTCGGAAATCGCCCTCGGTCGATTGGAGCGGCGGCTCTGGTGGGTGAGCAACCTCCGCGGGAGGGGTGTTCCCACGTTGAAGTGGGGGCGACTTCGAGACGTCGGCGCGAACGCTGCAGTACTCGCAGGTAACGAACCCGTCTGCTCCGGGACTTGGCAATGGCGCGCCGCATCGAGGGCAGGTCAACGTTGATTCCCTCTGAGCCGCAGAGGGGACGGTGTCCTCGACCATTCCTTATGAGGGAGGTAGTGAGGGGCAACAAGGCGCTCCGCAATATCAGGTTCGCGCGGAGCCGGTCGGGCCAAGTCCACGGTCGTGAGGTTGCTTGCGACCCCACGCTCAACGGCCGCTCACTCTTCGAACCGGGAGCCGCAGTTCGTGCAGAATAGGTTCTCCTCGTCTTCCACGATCGCCCCGCAGTCCGTACAAACCAGGGGTGCCTCGCCGGACTTCTTGTTCAAGGCTGCACCGCACATCCCGCAGAAGTGATGGCCCGGCCTCACGAGCTTACCGCATCCCGGGCACTCTAGCGCAGCCGTCACGGTCCGGAAGGGGGTCGGCGCGCTAAGACTTTGTCGTCGAGCTCGGGGTTTAGGGACAGGTGGCTTCCCCCATCCACCGTGCCGTGGACGACGAGGGGGAGCTGTGCTTGGTGTAGGTGAAACGCCTGATGCACCTGCTAGAGCGTGCACTACCCCACGAGTGAATTACGTAAAATGCCTTATACAAGTGAAGTCATTGCAGGCTCATGCCGAACATGACCTTCGCGGTCCCCGAAGAGCTACACAAGGAGATGCGACGGCACAAGGACGTCCGATGGTCAGAGATCGCTCGGCGCGCGCTGGCCCGGGAGATCAATCGCCTCCACATCTACGATCGGATTCTCGCGGACTCTCGCCTTTCTGAAGCCGATGCTATCGAGCTGGGTCGGGCCATTCGTCGTCGTCAACCTTCGAACCGCCGTTGAGGAGCATCATTGTCGACGCAAGCGTCGTCCTGGCCGGGCTATTCGAGGATGGCACGGTGCGTGACATTCTGATCAATTTCGAGGATGCAGAGTGGGTCGCGCCGCAGTACCTCCGGTCAGAGGTTGAGCGCCACCTGGCCGACGTGGTGCTCAGGTCGAGGAAGCCGGAAGGGACGGTCCGGGCGGTGCTCGAGGACGTGCTCGCCGCCATCGACATAGTGCCCGTCGGGGCCTATTCGAGCTTGATGGATAGGGCCAGGGACGTAGCGAGACGAGCAGGGGCTCAGGGCGATGAGGACTACATCGCCATGGCCCTGGCGCTCGAGGCTCCCGTGTGGACGCTGGACAAGGACTTCGTGCGGGTCCCCGGCGTTACCATCCTACGTACGATGGACATCGAACGGTCTTAGGAAGCTGCGTCTTCGACGCAGCGGTGCCCGCCCGCGTACACAGGCTAAGCCGTACGCCCCGGTCGACTACTCCGTGGGCGCAGCGCCGCTTTCACCCGCTGGTACAGTTCCTGGATCGCCCGTGAGTTGCTCTACCACCCTCGGAGAGTCGCCCGTAATGGAGACAAGCTGCGTCTCGAGTTGGACTCCGGCCGAGTGTTCGACTTCCCGTTGAAGCGCGTGGCGATCTCCGACGCTCCAGTTGCGAAGGATTGGTACACCATCGGCCTGCCCTCGGGAAGATTCACTCCTACGTTCTACGCCCCCGAAATGGTCGCATCCGCTATCAGAGCAGGGAAGCTGAGCGGCGTCTGACCGACTTTCATTCTGCCCCGGGCGGTGCCTGGAGCAATTTATTCGGGGGCCCGCGGCTCGGAGCGTCGGGCGATATGGTTCAGCGCTTCTTGAATTGGAACACCGCCTATGTCCGGCTGAGCCGATCCGGGGCGAAATCCCTGCACCGCCAGTCGCTGGGAAACTCGTCGGCACAGTAATGCCTCTACACTTGTAGAAATCTTTAACTGAGTGACAATATGTAGAGGCATTGATGGCGACCGTCAGGACCGTTGTTCGAGGCAAGAACCGGTACTTTTACTTGGTTCACACCTATCGATGGGGCGGAGTTGTGCATCGGAGGGAGCGATACCTCGGCTCGGTACTTCCGCACGACCTCGAGCGGCAACGCGGGTCCCTGGAGCGCGAGGTTTGGCAGGTCACCTGGTTCAGCGCGTTCCAGTCTATCCGCGATGGTTACCAGTCACACCTTCGGACACTGCCAACCCCAGCTGTGGACAAGGAGGGGGAACAGTTCATCACGGAGTTCACCTACGATACGAATCGAATCGAAGGCTCGACTCTAACGTTTCAGGAAACCGCAGATCTCCTCGAGCACGGAATCAGCCCGCGCTCTAAGCCGATGAGGGACATCCGCGAGACTGAGCTCCACGCCTCATTGATGCGCAAGCTCCTGGCACATCCTGAACCGGTCGACTTGCCCCACTTGCTTGCGTGGCACAAGGCGATTTTCGGAGAGACTAAACCCGAGTTCGCGGGAACGTTTCGGGACTTTGAGGTGGGGATTCAACGAAGCAAGCACGTCCCTCCTGTGCCGCTCGAAGTTCGACCCATGCTGACCGAACTATTGCGCTGGCTCCGACGACATGCAACGGACCTTCACCCGGTGGAATGCGCGGCCGAGTTCCACTTCCGATTCGAGAACATCCACCCATTCGGAGACGGGAACGGTCGGATTGGCCGTCTCGCCATGAACTTGGTGTTGCACGAGAGTGGGTACCCCATGCTGAACATCCAGTACGGAAAGCGAGCTGGATACTACCACGCTTTGGAGCGATCCTGTGTAACTTCGGACCGCCTGCCGTTCATGCTTTGGTTCTTCCGACGCTACGTGCGAGATGGAAGGCGATGGATTCGTGGGACCACCACAAAGTGAGGACGTCCCTCAGGTGGTGGGTGTGTTCGCTGTACAGCCCCTCGTTTCGCTGGGGGTATGTGTTCACGCTCCCCAGTAGCCTGACGGTCTGAGGGTAGGTTCTTCTCCACCGCAAAGTGGGAATCCGGCCTCGCTCGCTCCGAAGGAGCGAGACACGCATGGCCGTATCGAGCGCGAGGCCGTGGAAGAAGAGCAGGAACGGCACGGCGCCGCCGAGGAGCGGGCTCGGGAGATCGAACGGCTGCGGAGAGAGAATGCCGAGCTCCGCCGACGCCTTCAGGTCCACGAGAACCCGAACGCCCCTCCGAGCGTGCGCAACCATTCCCCCGGCTACACTCGGACCCATCCTCTCGTTCCGTCGGTCCAGCGCAAGAGGCCCTGCGCTCGACCGGGCCTTGACGGCACTACCCGCGAGCCGCTGACCCCGGACGAGAGGGTCGCCCTCAATGCGGACTCCTGCGACCGATGCCACGGTCACCGCCTGAAGTTTCGAGGCAACGAGACACAGCAAGAGGTCGAGGTGGTGCGCAAGCGTCGGGTGACCGAGTACGGCGTGGCGGGCTACGGGGCGAGAATCCCGCGACACTGCTCTTCGCCACGCCCAGTTGACTCCTACCCCTCTCGAGGCCGAACAGGTACGGGACGCTTATATCTCGGGTTCCATAGCGAGGGCCGATGAAGCTCCGAAGGCTGGCCTGGGCGGTCCCCGTTCTGGTGAGCCTGCTGGCCTTGGTGCCGGCCACCTCCGCAGCCGCCCCGACCCACGTGGCCAGCGCGACGACGGCCGCCGCGGTCCCCGCTCCCGTCCACGGGAAGGTGACGAACTGCACGTCGATCTACGTCTGCGCGTTCGCTTTCAACACCTACAAGGGCACCGGGTGGGCCAACGCCTCGTGGGTCTCCGGTTCGACGGAGAAGCTGGCGATCCAGTTGCCGGGGGAGGCGAAGGCCTCCTACGGTCTCCCGTACTCCACCTACATCGCGCTGCTGACCGGGACGTACACCTACTGGACGGTCGGTTCCTTCGTCGGAACGGACCAAAACTCCGGGAACGTCATCTACGGGACGACCAACACCAACTACACGATCACGTGCCACGGCCACAGCGGCAAGGGGGGAGGCTGCACCTACACCTACACGACGGACAACGGCACGATCGTCGTGAAGTTCACCAACGCCGAGCAGACCACGACCGCGATCTCCTGCAGTCCGACCACGGTGAGCGTCGGCGCCAAGACGAGCTGCAGCGTGACCGTGACGAACACCTGGAGCAGCTCGAAGGTTCCGACCGGGACAGTCCGGATCTATGACGGCCGGTTGGGCTCGCTGTCGAACAAGGGAACGTGCACGCTCACGAGCGGGTCGTGCACCTTCAAGTTCACGCCCTACGACACCACCTGCGGCAGCGCGACGCTCTTGGCGTCGTACGTGGGGACCTCGTCGTTCTACAAGAGCTCCGGGTCGGTCACGGTCACGGTGACGAACGGCTGCTAGTCCCGTAGGAACGTTCGGGACGGGTAGGCGGCGGAGCCTCCGGCCCGTCGGACGGCGCGATCGATCCGCCGGTCCGCGCGCGTCGGGCTGTTCGGCCGGCTAGAGGGGAGCGGTCGAAGGGACCGGGGTCGGGGGAAACGGCTCTAACTCCCCCGGGATTCGGGGAGCGTCGGGTAACTCTCCCGGTAGCGGTGCCCATGGCACGGGTCGCCGATCGATTGGTCGACGCCCTGGAGGCGGCGGGGGCCGAGGCCCCGCTGACCGGACAGTTGGCCGTCTGCGCCGGAAGTTGTGGTCCCGGGAACCTCCAACTGGTTTCGCGCCGGGACCGAACCCCCCCGGTCTGGGGGGGGCGGAACGGTGTCCGAACAGACTTGTAGTGAAAGTGAGTATCGGATGGACATGACCGACCCCGGGGCGCCACCAGGTATCGAGGAGATCTGCCGAAGCGTCCTGACCAAGACCCTTCAGCTCCGGCGCGGGGAGAGCCTGATCATCGAAGCTTGGACGCACATGCTGCCGTGGGCGAACGCGCTGGTGCTCGAGGCGCGTCGGCTGGGGATCCGGACCACGCTATTCTACGAAGACGAGGCGACGTACTGGCGCTGCGTCGAGGAATGCAAGGCAGTGGATGTGGGAAGTATGCCCGGTCCCGAGCTCGGAGCGATCGCAAAGGCCGACGGGTATGTCTTCTTCTGGGGACCCGAGGACCGACCGAGGCTCCGCGCGCTCCCGAAGGCCCAGCTCGACTCGCTCACGTCGTACAACGCTCGTTGGTACCGCGCCGCTGAAAAGGCCCGTCTCCGCGGATGCCGGATGGAGATCGGTCAGGCGACGGCCGCCGCCGCCCGGTTCTTTGGAGTCAGCGCTTCCAGCTGGCAGGAGAGCCTCTTGGACGCGAGCCGTGTCGACATGAGCGCGATCGCCCGGGACGGTGCTCGATTGGCCGCCCGACTTCGCAAGGGGAAGCGGCTCAGGGTGAGCCACGCGAACGGCACCGAGCTCGAGCTTCAGCTGGCCGGTCGCCCGCCCCTCGTCGACGACGGCATCGTGGACTCGCGGGACGTCCGGTTGGGGAACAACATGACCACGTTCCCGGGGGGTGCAGTGTATGTCGCGCTCGATGAGAAGGTCGCGACGGGCCGATGGATCGCAAATCGATCGAGCTATCCCGCGTCCGGGACCTTGGCGGGCGGTCGGTGGACTTTCCAAGAGAACCACCTGGCCGAGTACGAATACGGGTCCGGTGGGGAACGTTTCAAGGAAACGTTCGACAAGGCAGGGCCGGGAAAAGACCGGCCGGGCTTCCTCTCCATCGGCCTGAATCCCGGTATCCGACTCGCCCCGGGCTTAGAGGACTTCGAGCGGGGAACGGTCCTGCTCGGGATCGGGGCCAACACCGCGTACGGAGGCAAGAACAAGGTCGCCTTCCAGTCGTGGCTCGGAGTCGCGGGCGCGCACCTCGACGTGGACGGGAAACCGGCCGTGGCCGACGGAGAGATACTGTAGGCGACGTCTGCGCCAAGGCCCGCCCGAGAGAGTGATCTGGGGGCCGGGGTCCGCCGCGTTCGAATCGGCGAGCGGCGAATCATGTCGCTTTCGTGTTTTGGCGCGGGCGCAGGTGCGGTCGCCCGTCGGCCGCCCGGTCGGGCCAACACGCCCCCGCGTCCGCAACCCCTCGCGCGGGTATGCGAAGGGGGGTGCCCGTCGCTCGACCGACTCGTTCGGCGCGCCCGCCGCCGCGCCTCCATCGGAGCCGCGGGGGAGGGTCCAAATCGAAACTAGTCAATCCCTAGTCGGGTCGACTTCGTGAGAGGTGAAAAGGAGGCGAGATCCCGCCACGTCGTAGGTCACATCGAACGCCCGGAGAAACCGATCCCCCAAGAGTCCATCATAGATGATCTCTTGGAACATCACGGCAGGATCGGACTGAGCGACACCGGGTGCCGCACGAAGACTTACCGAACCCTGGACTGCGGCCGAGTATCGAACAAAGTGGTGGCCGGTCTCGTCCGTGCCTTCGCGTTTTTCGACACCGGGACCTCCGGGATGTACCCCAAGCCTCTCCATGAACCGAGCATCGAGAATCAGAATGTCCGACCCCGTGTCGACCTCCGCGCTGATCTCGGTCCCGTCCGTCAGCCTCAGGTCGGCAAACAGAGAGACCGAGGGCCCAACCCAGTCGACTCGCATTGGAACCACATCGGCCGTCCGCAGTCGAACGGCCATCGAGTCCGCGTCTTCCAGCGCGACCCAGCGCGCGTGTCGGCAGATGGTGAACGGCACTTCCTCGAAGAAGCTCGGGGAGAGGAATCCCTCGATGAAGTTCATCTCAGGGGGGAGGTCCATGTCGAGCATTCCGACCGTCAGATTCTCGCGTCGGCACGGTCCGACCGACAGGGAGGGTAGTTCCAGCAGGCGAACGGAAACCTCCTGACCGGACATCCGCTTCCCGACGTGGACCTCACCGGTCGCCTGCAATCCGAGTCGCTCGGCAAGCCCGGCCGAAACGAGGTTCAGGCCGATGCCGGTGTCAAGGATGAACCGGGTCGGGGTCGGCCCGCCGACCTGAACGGGAACGTGGATCAGATGGCCGCCGATTCCTTCCGCCGGCACGAGGACTCTCATCGAGTGGCCCCGTTGGAAGTGCCCGGCCTAAAGAGGTACATGCGCTCCCTGGGAAAGACTCGAGCCATTTGATTGGCGGAGGGACGCGTACTACCTCTTGGGAGGAATGAAGCGTGCTCGGGCCCGGGTCGCAACCAGGCCCGTGCTCGAAAACTCTCGCGGGCGACCAGGAGAGGACGGCACCTTATCACGCGAGATTCGGAGCCGAGGAGGGAAGGTTCCATCGCGGAGTAGCTATCGCGAACCCCGGAGCGGGAACGTCCGGACCGGGCGCTGGACTGACCCCTCGTCCCACACCAGCGCGATGTTCTCAATCGAGACCGTCCAGCGGTACTCCTTCGGGTTCAGCAAGCGAAGGACCGTGCGAACCTGTTCCTCGGAGAGCGGGGCGGCGTTGCTCTCATCACCGTGGGCCAGCGTGATATGGGGGGTCCACGCCTCTGGGCGGTAGTAGGGAACGATGTTCCGAGCGTAGGGAAGGCACAGATTCCATACCTGCTCGTGCATGGCCCGAAGGCGAGTATCCATCTTCACCGCGACGTAAACCACGGGCCGCGGCCCTTCGAAAGTGGCTAAACCCGTGGTGCGAACCTCGAAAGGGGCAGTCATTTCGGCGAACTGGGAGAGGGGTGTCTCGAGGGCGGCCCGGTCGTACCCTCCTGCGATCTGGTAACTGAAGTGAGGGTATGGCATTATCAAGACGCCGCGCAGACCGAGCTAACGCTCGAGCTTCTCCCATGTCTCTCGGATCCGCATCGTGGCCCCCGGATCGAGCATGGATACCACTCCATGCATGCTGCTACGGACCGCGGTCGTGGACATGCGATTCCCTGACTCCCCCGAGGGCTATTAGAGGCCTTGGAGAACGACTCGTAAGACTTCATTCAAGGAGAGACGGGCGGGGAGAAGAGCGGCGGTCACGTGGCCCGCGGGAACGCGTGAAGAGCACCCGCGTGATGGTCTCGAGCGCGCACGGGCTCTCGGGCGTGTTCACGAGCGACGGGCAGAAGGCGGCACGAAATTACGCGCGGTTCAGTACCGTGGGGGCAGTGCCAGGATAGGGCGTCGTCTCGCGGATTCCCGGATCGCGGGTTCCCGATGGCAACCGGAAACGACTCCGGGTCGCTCACTCAGGGTACCGTGGGTAGATCCAGATCGACTTGTTCTCAACGTGACGGAAGCCCATGTTCTGATAGACGGGGAAGCCCATCTCCGTGGCCCAGAGGTGGGACGCGCGGGCGCCCCTGTCTCTACCCGCATTTACAACCGCCCACGTTATGGCCGTCCCCATTCCCCGCCCTCGGCACTCGGGGAGAGTCGCAATCGCCCGAATCCCGGTTATTTCGTTGAAAGTGAACCCGAGACCTGTGGCTACGGGTTTCGCATCAAGGTACCCCACGAACAGGTCATACCCGGGCGCGTCCAGGAGCGACTTACTCTCCCAGAAGCCGCTCTCCGGTGCCAGATTCGCGCGCGAGAACGTCTTCTGGAAGGTCTTCAAGGCGGACATATCCTCCACTCGCCGACAGTCGGATTCCACGGCCGTAGCTTGTCTTTCTTTGATGCGGAGGATCATCTCGGGCATGTCCTGACTCCATTCCAACCCGGCCCTGCGACAAGGCTGTACCATCAGGGACTGCCACTCCGGAGGACTCACCAACCTCCATCGTGGGGATCGCCTTTCGAAATACCCGAGAGCCTGCTCGACAACTCTATCGGGATTCGAGGGCTTGGCCGTCAGGTGGACTTCGTTTAGGAACTCGGTGGGCAGTGGGTGACTCTGAACGTAGCAGTCTTCGAACTCCTCGAAGCCACAGCCGGGAAAGATCCCGGCCATCGATCGGGCTGCCTTGCGGTTCATTCTTTCTGCCGCGACCATGACCTTTCGGTCGGCCGACGAGGGATCAGTCGGCGCCGGCGGCCATGGGGAGCCCATCATCGGCACCCCAACTGCCACCGATTGGAAAATCTTGCCGCGTGTCCGAGCAACAAGCGTCGGGACTTCGTGGGGGTATTGAACATGACCGTGAAGGTCTTCGTTGGTTAGTTCGGATGGTTCCAGGTGTCGTTTGCATCGTGATCGTTCGCGGCAATCTGAGTCCGGGGCTATCACCGTCGTCCACCGCGATCACCATGGACAACCTCAACCACAGCACCCTTTCCCCCTGGGGCGTGGACATCGAGCCCGCAAACCCGGGGGTAACGGGTGGTCCTGTGAACCTGACCGGGTGCACCGGGAAGCGGCGGCTCTCGGAGAATTAGATATCGGCCCGGTCCTCCCTGCCGTCGTGCAGGAGTGCTTCCAGGTCGGTGCCGGGCCCTTGCGACTCCGAGACCATCCTATGCGGCCTGCCAGCCTGACGCGCTCCGCTCACTCCCTCGGCACCACATACACTCAGGTGGCGCTGCCAGCCTTCCGAAGCAGGGACCAGTTGATCGCCGCGAAGATTGCCCCAACCAGTACGAGGGTCGACCCGATTCCGCCGATTGCGGACAGCAAGGCCGAGGTAATCGCAGAAGGCCCGGTCGGGGAGTCGATCCAGTATCCGGTGGAGTTCGCCCAGAGTTCGAAGGAGACAATGCCGGCTGAGAGGATGACACCCGTGACGAGGAGAGCGAGACTGAGCTTGAAGTCGCGACGAGTCTTGGAGACGCTGAGTTGAATCTGGTCCGTCATGGCAACCGGCTGCGCGGTCATGGAGCGATAACGGGTACTTGCTCCAGAACGAAGAACCCTTTGACGTACGTTCCAGCGACGACCGGCGTGATCCTCCGCCCTCTCCGGCGACGGATTCTCGCTCCCCCGCACGGATTATGGCCTCTTCATCGGGCGCGCGCTCGCACCCGAACGCGTGCGCTGTAGTTCGTTCTAGCGCTCACGCGGCGATGCTGCCTTTTTTCGCGAGTGCCCGCGCCGGTGACGGCCCACCCTCCCAAGCCCGCGTCAGATGCCCGCTTCGAGCGTCTCCCGAGCGGGCCCACGGCGGTCTCCCCGCGCCGACGACGCGAAGTCACGCCGTTGGATGCAGCCGGATGACCAACGACCCACCTCCCCGGGGTCCAGAAGGAACCATTCGGCCGGAGTCTGACGTCTGCCCATTGCAGTCGTTCAGGGAATCCGACCGGTTCGGCGGAGGACAAGTCGACCAAGGCGCCCGGGCGGCACCTAGATATGTCGCGATTCCATCCCGGGCAGTGAGGCGGGGGCATCCGGCGGTAGATCATGAAGAGCAGGACACGACGCCTTCTCCGATCGGATCGAACGGTCCCGGTTCTGCTATTGGTGACCGGGGCATTGCTCGTCGCGTTGCCCTTCCTGAGTTCCGCGAGCATGCTCGACTCGGCGCCTGGGGGCCCCAGTGCGAGTTCCTCGGGGCCGGGTTTGGTGGCTACCTGTACCGTAAGCGGCGCAGGGAATGCTCTCTATCCCGCGTACGATCCCGTTGACCATCAGGTCTACGTCCCGACACTGTCCGCTCTGGTCATTCTCAACACGTGCGCGGTGGGAAAGGTGGCCCTTCCGCCGGGAGATGCCCCCGCGGCCGCGGTGTTCAACCCTCAGGATAATGAGCTGTATGTCACGGACGCGAACTCCGAACAAGTCGACGTTATCCAAGGTTCGAACGTCGTTGCCACCATCGCAAGCCCGAGTTTCAACATTCTGGGGCCGCTCGCATTCGATCCGGCGGCAGGTCTCGTGGCCGTATCAAATGGGGTTTCGAACACCGTCGTTTTCATTTCGGGGACGACGGTCATCGGAAGCACCCCGGTCGGGGAGGATCCCGGAGCGATTGCCTACGACCCTACAGCCAACCGACTGCTCGTGACCAACGCGGCGAGCGACAACGTCACCTCGATCGATGCCGCCCATCCGATCGGCACTCCGCACATCGACATTCCCGTCGGGGGCTCGCCCCAGGGAATAGTGTTCGATGTTGCGAACCACCTCGACTATGTCGCCAACAGCCTGAGTGACAACGTCTCGGTCATAGATGGTCTGGGCGGCGAGCACGGGAGCATCACTGTGTGCGGAGCCCCGTTCGGAGCGACCTGGTCGCAGGCGACGCTGCACGTGTATGTCACGTGTCTCGGGGTCTCCGGTCCCCCTGGCGTTTCGGTGATTTCCTCCCTCTCGGTCGTGAAGACGATCGCGGCCCCGTCTCCCTCGGACCACTTCGTGGGCGCGGTCTATGACGAGTTCAATGATCGGGTCTACGTCACCGCAGTTGACAAAGTGTACTTGGCCAGCTAGCGCAGGTTGGGCTCATTAGGCCCTTAAGGGATCGATTCCCCTTCGCCGCGATAGCTGCGGGGGGATCGTGCAGTTCCGGTCGCGAGGGATCCGGCCGGCCGCAACAGGACCGAGTCCGTGCGGTCCGCCGTCCTCTTCCGACCTTCGGGAGACTTTCCCCGATCGATCTCCACCCGGTCCCGCATGCATCCCCCCCACCCCGATGGGACTGACCAGGCCGGCCGGGGGTTTCTTCACGCGCGCTGCTCACTGTCTCTCACCAGGAAAGTCGATGAGGGGGGACACCAGGATGATGCAGTGGGCGACGCGCGGTCGATCCACCGGCAACGGATACGGGAGCCAAGGACTCTCGTTCGTGGCGGACGTGGGTTAGGACTGATGCCCCGGCACGTCTCGCAGAGACGCTGCCGACGAGATGTACGGGACGTTCGTGGTGGGTTCAACGGGATTCCGGGACGCTAGTCGATTACCGGTGCCGTCGGACGGTACGGTGGGAAGCGTCCCACCGGACGGACGAGCGATGCTCAGGAGGAAGTCCCGTCGGTCGAAGTCAGCGAGCGGGAGATCGCGTTCGTGAACTCCGTCTTTGCCCGCTTGAACTCGACCGACGGAGCCTCGAATGTCACCTCGGGAGCCGGGCGCGCCAGGAAGTTCCCCGAGCCATAGGCCGCCCGGCCGTCGCCCACGTCGATGTAACAGAAGCCCTCGCCGGTGAACTCCGCCGAGGGTCCGCCCCCGATCGCCGCCGCGATGTTCTCCGCGACCACGAGACCCTCCTGGAAGGCGAAAACCCCCGCCATCGGAAGGAAGAGTCCATTGTGAAGCCGAACCGCAGCGGCATCTCCGATGGCGTACACGTCGGGGAAACGAGTCCGGAGGGTCCCCGCCGCAACTGGGACCCATCCGCTCGAGTCCGTGAGGCCCGACGCCCGGAGCGCCGCGGGAGCGATGTGCGGGGGAATCCCGAGGAGGAGGTCGTACTCGGCCTCGTCCGTCTCGAAAAAGAGCCGACGCTTCGCTCCGTCCACCTTGAGGACCATCTCCTCGGAGTGGAATCCAATCGAACGCTCCGCGAGGAGCCGAGCGACTTCGGCTCCGACCTTCTCGCCCGCGGCCAACATCGGTTGCCACTCCGGCGTGTAGAGGTCGACGGCCACCGCGTCGCGGATTCCGCGGTGACGCAGGATCGAGTCGGTGAGGAGCGCGAACTCGTACGGGGCCGCCGGGCACTTGAACGGAGTGCGAGCGATCAACACCGCAACGCGTCCGCGCTCGAGAGTGGCCAGGACCTCACCGGCCCGCGTCGCCCCATCAGCCTCGTAGAGGTTGATCGCGGCGTCCCGGAAACCGGGGACCTGCTCGGGAGCCAGGTCCGCCCCGAGGGCTACCACGAGGTAGTCGGCTTCGAAGGACCCATGGCTGGTCTCGACCCGTCGCCGTGCCGAGTCGATGAGCCGAACATCCGCCTCGACGAAGCGAACGCCTTTTTCGGCAAGCGCGCCGAGGCGGCCCGCGGCTCCGCGCGCGTCGATCGTCTCGCGCGTGAGGAGTTCCAGATTGTGAGCGCACTGGTAGAACGTGGGGTGGCGGTCAATGAGGGTCACGCTCGCCCCGGCGCCGACCCGGTCGGCGAGGTGCGTCGCCGTAGTGACGCCGCCGATGCCGCCGCCCAGCACGAGGACCGACTTCGAACTCATCCGAAGGTCACCACCCGGTCGGCGTCCTCGGTCAACGCCACGAGGGTGTCCATCGTCGACATCGGGCACGACTCGCTCGCGCCCATCTTCCGCACCTTGAGGCACGTGCCGCAGCTGAGGGCTTCCCCGCCGAGTCCGAGGAATCGTTCCACGACCTTCTTTACTTCGAATCGGGAGTTATCGATCGAGTCGACCTCTACCGCCGGACCGAGCAGAAACACCGCGACCTTGTGGCCTCGAGAGAGTGTCGCCGCCGAGAACCGGAAGGCGTTCCAGGCCGTCTCGGGATCCTTTGAGTTCAGGATGACCGCGTACTTCATCGACCGCCTCGTACGACCGAGAGCACCGAGCGTTGCCGTTCCGCGAGCGTGCGGATCAACAAGCGACGCATGGCGTCGAACGGCTCGAGAATCGCGGGGTCGTGGAGCGCGTACGAGGCACCCTCGCTGTGCGGGCGACGGACGACAACTCCGACTCTCCGCATTACGCTGAGATGCTGGGAGAGGTTCGACTGCTCTACTCCCAGTTCGCGGGCCAATTCGCCCACCGTCCATTCGCGATTCCGCAGGGCGTCGAGGATGCGCAGGCGAGTCGGATGACCGACGGTTCGACAGAGCTCGGCGTGCAACCGATACGCCTCTTCCGAGGTATCCACCGACGTGGTGATGTGCTAATATTACAATAATCTCACGGCCGGAACGAGAGAGTCTCCAAGGCCGCGTTCGTTCCGCGTCGGCCGACCGTCAAGGTCCGGGGTGTGCCCCGGTCGTCGAGGGTTTCCTTCTCGTGAGAGCTCGCGGCCGACCTTTCGGTCCCGAGCGAGGACGGGGAATACGACAGCGCACTTCGAGGTCCCCCAAAGTACCCGGTAGGACCCTTCGACGGCGCCCCCGTTACCTGAGAGGAAACGATACCCGAGCGCGTAGCCAGATCCTGGTTGGCCGAGTCCGATTCCCGGTCGATCCCGAAAGACCGCATTCGGCTCGAGGCGTTTCGGGAGCTCGATCGCGCCCCCGAAGTACCGTATTTTCCGGGTCGTGGGCGTTCACGATCTTCACGATGGCGTGGCTCTGACGTTCGCAACCTCTAGTATAGTCTCCTGAGCCCTTTCTGGGTCCGCAGGCAAGTGTCTCAGCCCGCGGAGCGACATTCCGGTCGACCGAACCCCTCTGGTACTCGTTTCCGATCTCGGTTACAAGCCACCGATTTCAATCGGTGGTCGTCGACTCGCCCTTGAGTATTCGCCGAAGAGAATCGCAATAACCTCGCTCGCCAGTAAGATCCTGCACGAGCTCACATGCTTCCTCCAAGTCGAGATCAATCCCCTCGCACTCCCCATTGAGAAAACACAGTTCGTGCAGGTTCGCCCCCGCGGACGCGAGCCGCCCGGCCAAGTTCCGTTCACCGAGAAATCGTAGGCGGTCTAATCGCTGAGCGATGTAGCCCGAGACGAGCTGGCCTTGGCCCGTGATGTACTGGTCCGCCGCGTGGGAGACCGCTAGCCACATCTTCTCGGCGCTCTGCTGAATCTTCTCGAGGTCATGGACGGCGGCCCCGTGCTTGTACTCAACCGCAGCGTCGAGGACATTCCCCGCTAGCGAGGCCGAGCGGGACGGCCATGCCATGCTTCAGCATGGCGCGCCTAGACTATTAACGTGCCGAATTCAGGCAGCCGGTGATCGGCCCGGGGAAGCACGGCCATCCGCTTCGGTGTCGTGAAACGGTTCTGCTGTCGTGAGCCAGCTGGACTCCCCGCCCCGAGTCAAGTCCTGAACTCGCGACGACCACGTGCGCTGACCATTGCGTCTGTGGCATCTCGCTATCGTGAGATCCCGCTCATGTCGCGGAAGATCGAGTACGGTATTCGCCAGACGGAAGCGGGGCCACTACTCCTCCGGCGGCCCGCGTCCACCGGTCCATGCCGTCGCTCAGTTCGGCACGCGGTCACCGTGGCTCGGTCCGCCCTCTCTTGGAATGCCACCGAGTCCGGGGCGCCATCGGAGCCCGCCTCCGCCGCGCTGCCCGCGGGGCCCGCTAAACGGCACGCCCTACGAGACCGTGGGACCGGGAGGTCCTCCCGCCCCTGGGGCGGCTCGGCTAGGGGTAGAGGATGGGGAAGTTGCCCAAGAGCTTCAGCGTATCCGGGATCGACGTGACGAGGTGAAAGTCACAGTCGAGGAAAGAGCCCAACCCGGACATCATGACCACGTCGCGAACCGCTTCGGCGCTCGGAGCCTCGAATAGCATGAAGGCCTTGTGATTCGGGTCCAGATGAAGATCGAGAACGAGCTTCGCCTTGTGCGTCGAAAGCATCTTCTCGAGGCCGGCGTAGGCCTTCATCGCCGCCTCTCTCGCACCTTTGCTGGTCATCGGGCACCCGTTCGCTTCGTGCCGTCCGATGATGGCGTACTGGGGCATGAGTCTCGGCAGGGGATCCCGAGATTAATCATTCCTTTCTGCGCGGGTTTCCCTCTCACCCGGCGATTTTGGTGCCTATCCGCTGCCTGCCGGTATCGGCGACGAGTGGGGGTCCGGGCTTCGACCCTTCTCTCCGCGATACTCGAGTCCCTCGTCCACCAGGGCTGCAGTGTCTAGCCGCGGGGTGGCCCTGTCGTCATCGTAAGGAACGGTGTAGGTGCCGTCTCCGCATTCGAGCGGCGCACTCCCTCGTGACGTCGAGGAGCCCCCGAGGCCACATGGCCACGACCCATCCGACCCACAAGGCATAGTTGATGTCGAACAGTCCCCACCAGGCAGCGTAACCATGCGGTTGGAACGGCTGCGTGGGGCACCCTGGCGGGATCTGGAACGTGAGGGCCTCGCACGTGAATGCGCTCGGGTCCCAAAGAAAGAACGGGAGGCACAGGGCGATGAGGAATCCCGTCAGCGCGGCAGCACCCCGCCAGTCCCGTTTGAGCAGTCGACGCACCACGGCCACGGCGGAGGCAAACTGTTTGAAGCCGGCGGCCAGATACTCCGCCCACCATCCCTTTGCCGAGTACGAGTACGCGAGGCTCAGAAGCAAGAGGGGCGCCAGATCGCCGAATCCGTTGACCGCGAGCAGCGCGACGAACGGAGTGGCGACGAAGAGTCCGGCGAAGCGACTGCGCAAGACCCAACACATCCCGATCCAACAGAGCAGCATCGGCACGGCGTAATCGGCGAAGGGCCACGCGAAGACCGCGGTCAGGGGAAACTCCCACATGTACTCCACATTCTGGAGCTTCCCGGTTTGCGGACTGTAGACGTAGTGAAGAGTCGAGTACGGATTCAGACCGTGCCACAACAGCGACCCATCCGCCGGTAGGGACCATCGTTCGTCTGTCAATCCATTGCCAAAGCCCGTGACGACCGCCAGCAGCGCGAACGCTGCGGCGACCCCGAACAACAGCCGAAAGGCCGTCCGTCGATCGAGCTTCCAGCGCACCACCAGCCCTGCGGGCACCAGGGGCGAGAGCGCCACCGCGAGGTCGGCGTACGGAAACACCGGCGCACTGATGAAGCTCAGCCAGAGCAGCACCGGAGCGACGGCCGCTACGGCGACGATCGCCCACCTTAGGGCGCTGACGGTGGTGGCTCCTCGGAGCACGGCGGGGCCCGCCACGCTTCGGGAGGCTAAAGACGCCTCCCGGCTCGCCCCGGAGGAGATCGCGTTCGGGGCGAGTGGAGGACCTCCAACGCCGTTTCGATGGAATACGCGTACCCGCCGGTATCTGCCTCCGTGTTACGTCGAAAGAGAGATGCGAAGGTTCTTCTCCTACCACTAAATTCGGGCAACCGGCGAACCGGGTCGATGAGCGCGAAGGGCCCACTGAGGGCTACCTCTCGACGACATTCTGGGCTGCTGGCGATGGGGGTCGCCGTCCTCCTGCTGGCGATCATGGGTGGGAATCCCGCCACTCTCCTCTCCTCCGTCTCAGGATCGAGCGGCCCGCACTCGTCGTCTCCATCGTACTCTCCCCTGACCCAGTCGGGCACGATCATTCAGCCGCTGAACCCCTATGATGGGGTTGTGGACCCGAGCTCTGGCCATATCTTTGTCTCAGAATGGGGCAGCAACTCGGTGGCGATATACTCCAACGCCGGGCAAGTCCTCGCGAGTGTTGCGGTCGGCGTGGCCCCCTTGGGGATCGCGATCGACCCGATCACGCACGACGTCTACGTCGCGAACTCCGGAGGGAGCAATCTCACGGTGGTGCACGGGTTGAAGGTGAAAGCGTCCATTTCGGTGGGCCCGAACCCGGATTGGGTGCTCTACGACCCCGTGTCGAATCGCATCTATGCTACCACCGGAGATTCGAACCTGACGGTTCTCTCACCCTCCACGTATGCGATTTTGGGACGAGTCGCCCTGGGCAATGGCTGCAGCCCACAAGAGATGGCGTATGACCCGAGTGACGCGCTCGTCTACGTGACTCTGGCGAACTGTAATCGGGTCGTCGCCCTGCACGCCACCGATGCGACGATCGCGGGGACTGTCACAGTGGGGAACGATCCGGTGGGGATCGCGTACGACTCGTCCAACTCCCTCATCTACACCGATGATTTTTCTGGTTATGGCGGCAACAGTTGCGGGGCTCTGAGCGAGGTTTCCGGACTCTCGCTCGTTCACCGGTTCTTCATCTCTAACGGCTGCGACAATTTCTTCGTGGGATACTACCCGGTCACCGGGGTAATCGTTACGACGGGGGAGTACGGCGCGGGGGCGGAGGTCTACCGGGGTTCGACCCTCGTCAGTACGATCAACTACATCAGCAATCCCCAGGTTCCGTTCTACGATGGGTATAACGGGGCCATGTACGTTCCGGACTATGGCAACAACGCCATTTACGACATCAACGGCATCGGGCTCGCATCCGTTCAGAAGCTCTTCACGGGGGATCCTTCGGGTATCGTCACTACGCCCACCGGTTCGGAGCTCATCGCCCGATATGGAGCGGGCCAAGTAGCCGTGGTCTCAGAGGCCACGAACAAAGTGATCCACACGATCGGCGTCGGTTCCGGGCCGTACGAGCTCGCGTACGATTCCAGCACGCATACCGTCTACCTCAGCGATTCGCTGGCTGCTCAGGTCACCGCGATCAACTCCACCACGTTCCACGTTGTCGCGACCGTCACCGTGGGAAGCCAGCCGGAGGGGATCACCTACGATCCGGCGGATCATGCGCTCCTCGTGGCCAATTTCGCCTCCAACACACTGAGCGTTATCGACGACCGAAGCAATCTGGTAGTCGCCACGGTCGCGGTCGGTCACGGACCGCAGGGTGTCGTCGCGAGCGGCGGAACCGCGTACGTTGCGAACTCCTACTCGAGCGACGTGTCCATTGTCCGGGTCTCCAGCCACACCGTGCTCGGCACCTATCCCGTCGGTGCGGGGCCCGACCAACTGGCCATCGCCGACGGGGACCTCTTCGTAGCGAATTTCGGGTCGGGTAACGTGAGCGTGGTCAACCTGACGACCGGCCAATCGGCCGGATCGTTGGGGGTTGGCGGGAACCCCACGAGCCTGACCGTCCTCGCGGGGACCCTGTACGTCGCCGACCCGGCGAGCAACGCGATCTATGCGTTCGCGACCAGCTCGCTCGCCAACCTGGTCACGCTGTTCTCGGATCGGACTCCCTACTTCGTTGCGGAGGACGCCCAGTCGGGCTACCTCTTCGCCAGCGATTTCCTCTACAACAACGCGGTCTATCGCTTCGCCATCCCTCCGGGCTGACCCGCGGGTTCTTACAGACGGCCGGCCATGGCCCACCGGCGCACGCCCCCGGAACAGGGGGAAGCCGTGGCTTCCGAGACGGTCGGGCTCTGGTTCGGAGTCGCGTTGATCGTCGTGGGAGTATGCCTGCTGGGCGTTACCTGTGTCACGGCCCACGACATCCTTCGCGACCTCTCCTCGTTCGTGCTGTCGCAGCAGTCGCACTACGGGAATGGGAGCTCGAGCGGCAGCTCGGGTTCGCTCGCCTCGTTCACCTAAACCTCGCAGGATTACACGCTGACGCCCCTCGAAACCTCCGTCGATGATTCCTCGAAGATCACGAGTTGGGTCTGGGGCCTCGGAGACGGCTCGACGTACCTCGGGGCAAGCCCCCCACTGCACGTCTACAACACCAGTTGCGGCCTTTCCTGCTTCGAGGTCGTGACCCTGACGGTGACCGACCGGGCGGACCACCAGGCGCAGGCCCAAGCTTCCGTCACCGTCCAGAAGTCGGGCAGTGCCGGAGGGCTCTGGACCAGCGCTTCGCTGAGCTCCCTCTTCGGTGGGTTCAATCTCGGGAGCGTCACGCTCGGTCGGACGGTCGTCGGGGGGAGCCCCCCATACCGTGTCGAGCGCCGCCAGAAGAACCCGACCGCGGTGGCCGGCGGCCACCCGGCCGCACGGGGGGTCACCCCGCGGGTTGGACGGCCCCCGCGGCGGCCGTTGCCAACCGGCCGGCGAGCGACCGGCGGGCCGGGGACGTAACCGGGGCACCCTACGGGCTTTTATTGACGGTCCCATCCGGTGGCGTGAGTCCCTCGTCGGCCGGACCGCAGACTCCTCGAGGCGCGCCCCGCGTCCGATCTTGGACGCGATGTTTCGGCCGCTTTCCGCGGACTTCGGACCTGTTTTCGACCCGTCGCTCATGGTTCGCCCTTTCCGCTGCCGTCGTCCTGGCTCTGATTCTGGCGCTGCCCGGGGTACCGGTGCCCGGTGGGGCAGTCCCCGCCGCGGGACCGACCGCGGCGCCGCTGAGCCCGGCGCTGACTTCGTCCTCGGTGAGCTGGAGGACGTTCCACGGCGATCCGACCCTCTCGGGAGTCACGGGCGATCTCGCGATCTCCGCGACCAACGCGACTCGCCTTGGCCTTCGCTGGATGGCGCCGATGGGGTCTCCGGCCGTAAGTTCCCCGGTCACGGGATACGACGCTACGCTCAAGGCAACGCTCGTCTACGAGGGAACGACGAGCGGATACCTCGAGGCGCTCAACGCGCAGAACGGCGCGATCGTCTGGTCGGACAGCCTCGGGGTGCCGATTCTGGGGAGCCCGACCGTCTACCAGCACGATCTGTGGGTGGGTACGTACGTTTCCGGTCGCCTCTACAAAGTCGACGCGTTGACCGGAGTCGTGCTGTGCCAACTTTCCCTGGGTACGGGCACCGACCTCTCGAGTCCCACGGTCGCGACGCCCCCCGGCGGCCGAGCGGCGGTCTTCCTCGGAGTGCAGGATAACGGCATCGAGTCGGGCCCGATCATGGCCATCAACGAGTCCACCTGCAAGGTCGAGTGGTCGGTCATCCCCTACGCGCAAGAGTCCGGCAGCTGGAACCCCACTTCGTTCGCGGTCGATGCGACGGGGGAGCCTCTGGTACTGGCGGGAAGCGCGAACCCGGATTCGACCGTCTATGCCCTGGATGCTCGGACCGGGGCCACGGTATGGTCGAACCGCAACCTGCACCCGCAGTCCGACGACGTCGGCGCCGGCATCACGCTCTCGCCCCCCGGAGCGAACGGATTGGCCGACGGACGAGCGTACTATCCGGGCCTGGACGGGATCCTCTACGCCATCGATCTCACGACGGGCGCCACCGAGTGGACGTTCAACTTCGCCGCCGCCACCACCCCCTCCGCGTACAATGGGGGGCGGTCGGCCGCCGCACTGTCGGGGACGTCCCTCGTCTTCGGGACCGGCACGGGAGTGATGGCGGTTGACGCCGTCCGCGGGACCGAGATATGGGACTCGGCGAAGACCGTCGGTCCCGACACGGAGATCATCTCCTCACCCTTGATCGCGGGTCCGCCCGGGCAGCAAGTGGTAGTGTACGGGGACATGAACGGAAGCGTCCGCGTCCTCCGCCTCTCGGACGGGAGCCTGCTCTACTCCTTCCCGACCCACGGATACATCATGGCATCTCCGGCCGACTCCGGGGGCCGAATCGTGATCCCCTCGAGCGACGGATTCCTCTACAGCTTCGGGATCGGTGGCGTGAACGCCCCCGTGTACCCGCGGACGACCATCACCCGACCCACGGACGGCTCGACCTTGAAGAATCCGAACTCGGCGACGTCGACGACCGCCCTCGTCCCCCTCGCCGGAACGGCGGTCACGACCGGACCCTCTCCGCACGCCCTCGTCGCGGTCCAAGCGGACGGCGGCACGGGACCCTGGTGGAACTCCGCCCTCTCGAAGTGGCAGCCGGGACTTGCCTGGAACCGCGTGTACGTTTCGTCCGCGGGGCAGTGGAACCTTCGCGTGCCGGTCGGCCGTGCAGGCGCGGTCTGGCAGGTGCTGGCCCGGGCCCAAGACCAGAGCGGGGTGGTCGATCCACAGGGCGCGAACGCGGCCACAACGATCCTGCCGGTCGCGAGCGGCCCTCGGCTGGCCCTCCCGGTGACCTGGGGCTCCCCGACCGCGCGGCTCAATGTGAGCGGACAGGGTTTCGGAGCGGAGGAGACCGTTCAGCTGAGCCTTCCGGGCGTCGTGCTCGCCAATGTCACGACCGGCTCGTCCGGCGCGTTCGCGACGACGCTGATACAGCTACCGCCGCGGTTTCCCTACGGGCTTACCGCCTTGACCGCGGTGGGCGAGCACTCCGGACTGGAGGCCACGGCGGGGGTGTACGTGACCTCCCCGTGGACCCAGTTGGGGGAAAACCCGGCGCGGACGAGCGCCCTCCCCAATGACGTGGTGCTGAGCAGCGAGGAGGTCCCTGATAAGATCTACCGGATGGTCCCCAGTTTCGTCCTCGACTCCGGCGCTCCGATCGCCTCCTCTCCCGCGGTCGCGAACAAGGTCGCCTACTTCGGGACCACGACCGGTCTCGTGGAGGCCGTGAGCACGGACACCGGACGTCTCGCGTGGGAGGCCACGACCTCCGGCGCGGTCAACTCCTCTCCGTATCTCGACCTCGCGGGCGGACGACTCGTGGTGGGATCGTCGGACGGATACGTCTACGCCTTCGACCTCTCGACGGGCGGGCTCCTGTGGAAGACGGCGACCGGCGGTGCCGTGGTCTCGTCACCGACCGAGGTGAACGGAACCGTCTACGTCGGTTCGGACGACGGACGCCTCTACGCCCTCGCCGGTAGCTCGGGAGGCGTGCTCTGGACCGCTTCGATGGGAGCGGCGGTGGTCGCTTCCCCGGTCGTGGATTCGAGCCGAGGCGTCGTGGTCATCGGTGATACCTCGGGCCACATCGCCGCTTTCTTCACCGGGGGAACCGCGCCCGGTAGCGAGGCGTGGTCGCGCCAGCTCTCGGCGGCGGTCGACGGTGCCCCGATCCTATCGAGAGGACTCCTCTACGTCGGTTCGGCCGCCGGAGAGGAGTATGCGCTTACGGAGAGTACGGGGGCGACCCAGTGGGCCGTTTCCCTCCACGGAGCGCCGAGCGCCACCTCCGCGCTCCAGGGAGGAGTGCTGTTCGTCGGAAGTGGGAATGGGGACCTCTACGCGATCGCGCCATCGAACGGCTCGGTCCTCTGGACGTACCATACCGCGGGCCCCGTCACCGGGGTGTCGGCCACGGACGACCTCGTCTTCACCGAGTCCTCTCAAGGCACGCTGAACGGATTCCGCGTGAGCGGCGACAACGTTTGGTTGGCCGAGGCCGGCCCGACGCTCTACGGCACCGCCGCGGTATCCGACAATGCGGTGATCGTGGGCGCCGGCGACGGGGGGCTCTACGTCTTCACCCCCTACGGCCTGCCCATGCAATAATAGCCCGTCCGGGCCCCCCTCGCCTGCCCCGTACCTTCGCCGACCGGCTCGATGCGACCGCCCCGGTGGTCCCCCGAAGCGAGCGCTACCGGTGCGCATCCCTTATGGGCGGGCACCGAAGTGCATCGAGCATTGTTCGCCCCCCGTTCGACCGTCGCGAACTCCGGTGCGACGGAACCCGTCGTCTTCGCGGAGGCCCTTCGGCACACCTACGACCGCCGGCGGTTCGCACTCGACGGGGTGAGCTTCACTGTACGGCGCGGCGAGGTCTTCGGGCTCCTCGGGCGGAACGGCGCGGGGAAGTCTACGCTCATCAAGGCGATGACGACGTTGATCCGCCCCACCTCGGGGACCCTACGGATCCTGGGCTTGGACCCGGCCCGTGACGGGCGAAAGATCCGAAGTCGGATCGGGGTGGTCCAGCAGAGCGAGTCCTTCGATTTCACGACGGTCCAGGGGAATCTCGACGTCTACGGCGTTCTGTGGGGGATCCCCACCGCGGAACGGAAGCGACGCCGCGAGCAGCTCCTCGCGCAGTTCGACCTCGGAGAGGTCCGCAAGCGACGGGCGTTCGACCTCTCGGGAGGTCAGAAACGACGGGTCCAGGTGGCCCGGGAGTTCATGCACGACATGGAGATCCTCTTCCTCGACGAACCGACGGTCGGCCTCGACGTGATCATGCGACGCACGCTACTCGATGCGATCCGCCAGGAGGTGCGTCGGGGTCTCACCGTGGTCTTCACGACCCACAACCTCGAGGAGGCGGACTACCTCTGCGACCGGGTCGCCGTGATCGACGAGGGCCGCATCCTCGTCCTCGATGACCTCGAGAACCTGAAGCGGCTCTACGGAGGGAAGAAGACCATCGAGGTCACGGTGGGCGACGGGAGCGCCGCCCGGTTCTTCTCGTCGCTGACCGAGGGGCTCGGGAGCCGGGGATCCGTCCGGGCCACCGGCGGTTCGGCCGTGATCCTGACGGACGACCCGAGAGGGGCGCTCGCGACGATCGTCGCGTTGTCCCAGTCGCTCGGGGTTCAGCTGGAGTGGCTGAACGTGCGGGTCAACACGCTCGAGGACGTGTTCCTCCGCTCGGTGCAGCACGGAGGTGACGCGCATGGCACTGCCTAACCTCCTGCGGCTCATCTACCGCAATATGGCGGTCAACACCGACCCGGGGAGCCTGGTCATCCTGATCGGGCTCCCCGGGATGTACCTCGTCTTCTTCGGCTTCGGGTTTGCGTCCCTCGCGTCCTCGAGTCAACCCGGCACGAGCTACCTCTCGTTCCTCACCCCCGGCATCATGGCGTTCCAGGTCGTCATGGCGGGCACGGTCGGCGGCGGCATCCTCTGGGCCGACCGACGCTGGGGGATGCTCTCGCAGCTCCTCTCGGGCCCGTTCACGCGACTCGAGTACCTCCTCGGCATCATGCTGACCTCGTTGCTCTTCGGTCTGGGGGGCGCACTCGTCATGCTCGGGATCGCGGACGCGCTCCTCGGGTCCGTCCCGATCCAACCGCTCGCGCTCGCGGTGATCTTCGGGTCGATCACGGTCGGCTCGATCTTCTTCGGGGCCCTCATGCTGCTCCTTGCCGCGATGTTGAAGTCGAACACCGCCTACAACAGCGTACAGATCTTGCTGATCTTTGTCGTGAACTTTGCGAGCACGGTCTTCTACCCGCTTTCGAGCGGGCTTCCCCTCGCCCTCCGGATCCTCTTCGAGGTGAATCCCCTCACGTACGTCTCGGACGCGGTACGCGGAGCGTATCTGGGCACCTTCTCCGCGATCGACGGGTTCCAGCTCCTCGTCCTCCTCGCGGAGACCGGGGCGGTCCTGTTTCTCGCCGTGCGATCGTACATGCGCTCGGACCTCTCGTACGAGTGAACCGGTGCACCGCTCGTCCCCTACCCGTGGGACGGACGCCGGGTCGTGGGGGGGGGCCGGCGGGGGCGATGACCCGGCAGCGGAAGAGGTCGAGCGCGAGGACCGGAACCTTCACTCCGTCGCGCGAACCGCTTCCGCCGGAGGAAGACGCGCGGCCCGCAGGGAGGGCCCTGCGATCGCCACCAACACCAACCCGTACGCCACGATCGCGATCTCCCCGACCGTAGGCCACGGCGCGACGAAGGTCTGGATGCCCGCGGCCGAGGCGCTCGGGCTGGTCGTCAGATTGTAGACGATGAGCAGGCCGAGCACGACGCCGATCCCCACCCCGAGCAGCGTCACGAACGAGTACTCGAGGACGAACGCCCGGAGGACCATCCGCTGGGTGAAGCCGGACGCCCGCAACATGCCGATCTCCCGCCGCCGCTCCACCACGGCCCGTAGGGCCAGGATCCCCATCGCGGCAACGCCGACCGCGAGCCCCAGGCCGACGAAGATCTCGAGGAGCCCGATGAACCCCTCCGTGGTGTTGATCGAGCTGGCGAGCAGGCCCCGGAGGTCGAAAAGGACGAGCCCCGCCGCAAAGAACGCGCGCTTCAGCTCCTGCGAGGCGTGGGTCGTGGAGACCCCGGGGGCGACCGTGAGGAAGTACGCGGTCTCGTTCGTGTAGCCGAGCGCCGAGGCGGCGAGCGGGTTCAGCCAGACGCCGGAGACGATCGACTCGGTCAGGATGCCGATCACCGTCACGCTCACGGCCGCATTCCCTCGGAGCGACGCGACCGAGATCGTCGTCCCCGCCGAGAGGGTGGGATGGGGCCCCCCGGAGCCCCCGGAGACGGAGGAAGTCGCGGGCGCGTAGGAGTCGTCGACCACGGCCACGGAGCGGTTGGTCGCGAGTTCCTGGAACGTGGCGGCTGCGCTCCGCCCGTCGAGGGTGGAGGCGAACGAGAACCCGTTCGTCGAGTAGAAATCGGTCGGCCCCGCCGGGCGAACCGGCGCGGAGTACAACCGGTCGGAGTAAGGGTTCGCCGAGTAGCCCGGTACGTCGACGTTCACCACGCCCGCGGTGAGACCGACCGCGTTCGTGAACAGAGCGGAGAGGGTCGAGTTGTTCGCGATCTCTCCCCAGAGGTTCGGGAGGGGCGTCTGGGAACCGCCAAAGAAACTGTAGCCGCCCGACTGGTTCGCGACCGCGTAGTTGAGATTACCCTGGAGGGTGGAGCCGAAGGCGGCGGTGGCGACCATCGTGAAGATGACGAGTGCGAAGATGGTGAGGCTCACGACGGTGCGGGTCGGCTGGCGGGTGGGGTAGTCAAGGCCGATGCGAACCACCGGACTCGAGTCGACGCGCGTTCCGAGCAGTCGACGTAGCACCGACGGAACGTAGCGCGCGTTGAAGACGAAAACGAGGAGGACCCCGCCCACCATCAGGATCCCCTCGACGAAGACGATGAAGATCCCTCCGCCGTGCGCGGTGCCAAAAAGATAGGAGTGGAGGGGCTCCCAGCCCGCCCAGAGGAGAAGGGCCACGCCCACCGAACTGAACACGAGCCGATTTCGGAGGAAACGGGCGGCAACGAGTCCGACCCCCAAAATGACCATCGAACCCGTGAGGATCGGATAGGAAAGGTCGGTGGTCCCCCGATAGGTCTCGAGGAATCCGAAGAGTCCAAGGAGGAGCAGCCCGGCTCCGAGGTAGGCGAGGAACGTGTACGTACGGACCGGGGGGGGAGGCTCGGGTACGTCCCGGATGGCTCGCACGATATTGAGACGGCTCGATCGGCGAGAGGCGACGAGGACGGTCCCGAGCGTCAGCAGGAAACCGGCGACATAGGCGATGGCGAGGCTCTCCCCCGAGACCGTGAACGACTCAAGGATCGCATTCGCAGGTAGGCCCTGGTTCGTGAGGATGAAGCCCGCAAGATAGGCGAGGAGGTACCCGACCGCGACCCCAAGGAAGGTGCCCGCGGCCGCGCTGCCGGCCGCATAGGCCACTCCCTCGAAGTAGTAGGTGTAGACGAGCTCCCTCCGACGCATGCCGATGGCCCGGAGCATGCCCATCTCCCCCTTTCGCTCCTCGGCGAGCATCACGAAGATGCCGAGGATCAGCATCGCGCCCGCGACGATCGAGAACAATCCGAGCACGAGGAAGATCGTCAGGGTGCTCTGGCTGCTCTGCGTCGCTTGGTTGAGCCCGGTCTCGAGCGGCGTGGTGATCGACAGCCCGTACGGGGCGAGGACCCCGGCCAGGGTCGAGTTGAGGGATGCCGCCACGGCCGGAGACGCCGAAGCCCCCGCAGCCTGCGAGCCTGAGTTCGTGATGGCGATGTAGTTGATAGCCCCCGTGGCGTTCTCGAGCCGCTGGGCGGTGGAGAGCGAGACGAAGAGGTTGCCCGGCTGGATCCCCCCCGTGATGAAGGCCCCCCGCACATTGTCCTGAACGATCGCCTGGACCCGAAGCGCGACCACGTTCTGCGCGTAGACGACGAGCGAGTCCCCGGTCGTAGCGTTGAGGGCGGACGCCGCCTGGTCGTCGAGGAGCACGCCGCCCGGAACGGGACCCGAGAGCTGGCTGCCGTTGTCCGCCACGAACGGGCCGAGCGCGGTGCTTTGGTTGGCGTTCACGCCGATGAGGTTGAGATTCGTCTCGGGGATCCCACTATTCCGGTCGTACGCCGATGCGGCGTCCACGATCTCGGGAGCGACGCCCGCGATCGACGTGTCCGCGCCGATCGCCGTGACCGTTTGGCCGTACACCGCATACGGGAAGTACGACAATCCGCCCGAGCTCGAAGACCCTGCGATGGCCTCGTCGACGTACCCCGCACCGAGGTAGGTGTAGTGGAACGAGAGCTGTTGGACGGTGTCTCCGACCACGAGACTCCCCGAAATGATCGTGGTTCCGACCAGGAGGCCCGCGATGAGCAGCGCGGTTCGGGCCCGACCCCGACGGACATTGCGCAGGGCGATGCGGAACGCGAGCCGGTGGCGGATCGACAGGAGGGCGGTGACCGCGGCGACCGCGACCAGGATCAGCAGGAGGCCCGCCACAAGGGAGCTTACCATCCCGAGCCACCTCAGGGGAGGAACCGGCCGTCGCGCATGTGAAGCGTCCGGTCGCACGCGGCCGCAACATCCGCATCGTGGGTCACAACAACCATCGTCTGGTGGAACTGACCGTTCAGCTGCCGTAGCACGGTGGCGACCTGGCGGGACCCCTCGGCGTCGAGGTTTCCCGTGGGCTCGTCGGCCCAGACGATCGCCGGATGCGCGACGAGCGCGCGGGCCAGCGAGACTCGCTGCTGCTGACCCCCCGAGAGCTCGGCCGGTCGGTGCGTAAGACGGTCTCCGAGTCCCATCTCGGTCAGGATCGATCGCGCTTCGGACCGCGCTTCCTTCGCGGACCGGCCGCCGATCAGGAGCGGCATTTCCACGTTCTCCTCGGCGGAGAGGATCGGTAGCAGGTTGTAGGACTGAAACACGAACCCGGTGCGCCGGGCGCGATACTCGCTCTTCTTCGTGTCGGGCATCGAGTGGATGTCGGTCCCCTCGACCGTGACGCTGCCCCGAGAGATGTCGTCGAGCCCGCTGAAGCAGTTGAGGAAGGTCGTCTTTCCACACCCCGACGGACCCATGATCGCGAGGATCTCCCCTCGATAGATGTCGACGTCGATGCCCTGCAGTGCCGGCACGGCCATGTCCCCCGAGCCGTACACTTTCCAGACGTCACGCCCCGCCACTACCGTCTCGGCCATGTCCGGTTCCGGAGTCGCCCAGCCCCATTGGGTATATGGAGACCCGCGCGGCGGGAGTGGGGCGCCGGCGAACGGCTCGCGAGAGGTCCGCGTTGATCGGCGCGGTCGGACCGTGCCGCGCCCCGCCCGGAGCGCGTCAGGGCGGTCCGCTACCTCACGGGGGATGGAGGACGTCCCCCGATGGGTCCGAGGTCGCAGACCGTCGCGCGCTCTAGAATCGATCCGCGGCGAGACAAATGAATCGGGGGTCCTCGGTCGCGAACTCGGCCACCGCCTCGCGTCGGGACCACTCGCGACCTAGGGCGTTTCCCATCATGCCATACCACCCCAGGGGGGCGGCGACGTAGTTCGGCCCTCGGAAGAGCGCGGGGGAATCGGTGACGGGCGTATGCTGGAACGCGTAGGGCACGCCCCGTGCGGACCGGCCGACCTCCGCCACGAGCGCCCGGCGGATCGACTCCGAACGCGCTACGAGCTCCCCGCAGATCACGCGGCGAGGGCTGCGGTCGAGCTGGGCGTACCCCGCTAGGTCCTTACCTCGCCGCGCGACGAGGAGGTTCGACCCGGGGTCGATCCCGCCCCAACGAACTTCTGCGAGCGAGAATCCGTGCGGTCGTCGGAAGTACCCGAGCCGGTGCGCCGCCAGGGCATCGTGCAACCGGTCGATTCCCTCGAGGTCGCTCGTACGGCCCGCCCCGACCCCTCGGGGAGGCGCGCGGCGAGAAGCTCGTGAGGCCGAGGCATGCACGGCCCAGGGCGACGAATAGACGTCACGGTAGCCGAGCTTCTCGTAGAGTCCGTGGGCCCCCCAAGAGCGATTGGTCCACAGCGCCGAATAGCGGATGCCGGAGTCGCGCTCGCGTCGATGGACTTCCATCATCAGCGTTCGGGCGATGCCCCCGCGGCCATGATCGGGGCGCGTCCCGACGGCCGCGATACCGCTCAGTGTGTCGGGACCGTCTCGAAACGCGTACGGGATCCGGAGCACGAAGACCTGGCCCAGGACCTGGTTCCGCTCGACCGCAAAGACCCCCACGTAGTCAGCGAAGCTCTTCGTTCGACGCCGCAAGAGCTCCACCGCGGCGCGGGGGAACGTTCCTCCGAACGCCGCGAGGTGGACCAAGCTGCGATCGAGGTCGAGAGCCGCGCTGAGTTCGTCGAATACGAGGATCCGCATCGCGATGGCCACCGAACCGCCCGGCCCTCTTCACGGTTCGGAATCTCCCCACGTCGAGTCGGGCGTGGCTTCCCCCCGAAACCGCGTCGTTGGGCGATCCGCTCGCGGGACCCGACCCAAGGGACGGGTGCGCGCCAAGGGAGAACGTTCGCTTCGAGCCTCGGGACGGCAGCTAGGCCTATAGCGGTCCGAGACTGGGGCTCGCCCGGGCGGGATGCGTTCGATGGAGTGCGTTCGATGCGAGCCGTGATCCCGGTGACAAATCGCGAGACGGTTCAGATGCTGATCGACCACCCGGGGCTCGTTCGTCCCGGGGACTGGCTCACCATCAGCACCGGGGGGGTGGACCGGGTCGCGGACCCGACGAAGATCCGGGAGCTCGCGGAACTGCTTGGAGCGGCCCACCCTCACGCGAGCATCTATGCGTTCACGAGCGGTTTCGCCAACGTCGAGCGCCTAGCCGCGTCCGTGGGACCGCCGGTGGTGGGCATCTTCTACGACTACGAGCCGAACTTTCCGAACGAGCCCGAGTTTAGCTTCGACCCCTCCGCGGCGCTCGCCTCCATCGCACGGGCAACCGAAACCACGCGCGCGCGGGGATTACGTTTGGTCGCCTACCTTACTGGCCAAGCCCTGCTGAACCCCGCCCACGAGTGGGACTACGCTCGGTTTCGGGGCGTGGCCGACGAGATATGTGTCCAGACTCAGGCCGCCCTCCGCAGGGGGGCCTGGAAAGATGCGATCGATCGGATCCAGCGAGACTTTGGCACCGCCTTACCTCACGTCCAAGTCACGGTCTGTCCGGGACTACCGAACACGGTCGACGTCCCCCAGGCGCGGGCCGCGTGGGGCGACCTCGACTCCCGTGGATTCCCCGGTTGCGTGGTCTGGTGGGTCCCTCGGGGTTTCACCGAGCTCGGTCTGTCCCTGGAAGCCCGCGTCGGTACCCGGCACCCGTAGGGACCGAGCCCCTCCCCACAAATCGTCGCGAATCCTAGCCATGCGCCTTCCGCGATGTATAACTACCTGGACGCGAGTGCGCGATTCCGCATCGGTGGGCGAGGGACGGGCCGGGTGAAGGGGGGTAATCGCACAGTGGCCAGAGCCCACTCTACGGTCCGGCACGGACGATTTCGCCGAGGGGCCACCGTCTTCGCGCTCGCTGTCCTCGTCACCCTCGTGGTTCAAGGGCCCTCGTTCGGGAGCCTCGCCCTTTCGCCCCGAGGGGACGAGCCGAACCGGACCGTCGGCTTCCTACAACCGGCCCTGACCAGCGCGCCAAGCGCCTCGCTTTCCTTCGCCCCCGCACCGTTCGAGTTAGCCTCCACGTTCTGGGGGACGACGGTCTCTCCGATCGCTCCGCTGCTCCCGTACGAGGCGGCGGCCGTCGCGGCGACCCCCGCGCGAACCGTGGTCTGGCCGGGAGCCACGATGGGAGATGCCTACGACCCGCTCACGAACCAGATCTGGAAGGGCGCCGCTGCTGCAGAGATCGCGCCGACTTCGGAAGCTGCGTTCGCGGAGTGGTGTCGCTCGGTAGGGTGTACCCCGATCCTGCAGGTACCGGGCGAGATCGACGACCCCGCCATCGCCGCCCAGATCGTGAACTACTCCGAGAACGTCCTCGGACTCCACCCCGTGGCATGGGAGATCGGTAACGAGCCCGGATTCTGGAGTCACTGGCGCCAGCCGTGGGGGAGCTGGAACACCACGGTGCCCGCGCCCAACTCGATGGAGTACGCTTGGGAGGTCCATAACTATACGTTGAGCATGCGGCAGGTCGACCCGACGGCCCGCATCATCGGGCTCCCCGCCGTCGGCCGGACGCCGGCGAACGACGAGATCGGCAAGTGGATCGCCGCCGTGATCTCCGTGGACGGACCCAACATCAGTGCGATCTCGATCCACGTCTACCCCGACCCCGCTCCGACCAACGACACCTTGAGCGAGTTCTATGCAACCCTTAGTCCTTCCAATTCCCTCTCCGTCCCGGCACGGGTCCCGTATCTCGAGGGGCTGATCGCCAACCTGACGGCAAGCTGTGGCTCGTGCGGGCCGATCGCGCTCACGTTTACTGAGATCGGAAGCGCGATCACCGGGCGGCCCGACGCGGACCACTATTCGCTCGGATTCCCGGGGGCCATGTACATGGCGGCGCAAATGGCCCAAGCGATCGATTTCAATCTGACCAATGTGGACGCCTTCGCCGCCGTCCTCGATACGGCCAACTCTTGGTTCGCTATCTCGGGGAACGCGCGCCCGCTCTTCGTACTCCAGAGCGACATCCTGAGCCACCTGGGCCGGGACGCGTACCCTGTTTCGTTCTCCGGCGGCTTTCCCGGCCTCTACGGGGTCGCGACCCGCGACCCCTCGGACGGGAACCGCTCCGACCTCCTGGTCGTGAACACCAACCTATCGCAGAGCGTGCAGTTTGCCCCCTCGTTCCCGGGAGCCGCGCTTTCCGAGCCCACCGCGGCGTGGAGCTGGTCCAACAACTCGACCGAAGCGCCGGTGTCGAACTACTTTCCGGGTGCGCCCGGGTCCTACGTGCTTCCCCCCAACAGCCTCGTGCTGTTCGAACAGCGACCGTCGCGGGTGGTCCCCGTGCAGTTCACCGAGAGCGGACTGGCGAACGGAACCCGATGGTTCCTCGGCGTCGGCGGGAGGGAGTCCACCTCCGCGTCGACCAGCATCTCGGAGTACCTGACCCCCGGCACCTATCGGCTCGTTCCGGGGCCCGGCGCGGGAACGCCGCTCGCCCGCCCGCACGAGCGTTGGCAAGCCGAGCCTCCGATGTATGTGACGGTGGGGCAGAACGGGACGAGCGTCAGCGTCCCCTACTTCCTTCAGTACTCCGTGAACCTCGCCGCCCGCCCGAGCTTCGGCGGGTCGGTCCGGCCCGACGTAGCGTGGTGGAACGCCGGTATCCCCGTCACGCTGACCGCAGCTCCGGCCCCCGGTTGGGTCGCCCGTGGATGGGTGGGGGGTGGAAGCGGAAATTACACTGGTCCGAACTCTTCGGTCACATTGATCCCCCACGGACCCCTGAACGAGACCGCGTTGTTCGCCACTGGGTACGTCGTCAATTTCACCGAAACGGGACTCCCGACCGGCGCTCTCTGGAGCGTGCACGTAGGGTCGCAGGTTTTCTCCGGAGACGGACGCTCCTTGCTCGCGCTCGCGGCGAACGGAACGCACGCCTTTACCGTCGGTCCCGTCGGCCGTTACGCGTCCCTTCCGGACCAGGGGACGTTCACTGTCGAGGGCGCCCCCATCAACCCGATCCCGATCAACTTCACGCTCGCGCCGTCGGGGTACGGGGTGCAATTCGAGGAGGTTGGCCTTCCGCAAGGGACGAACTGGTCCGTCACCCTGGGGGATTCCTCCTCCTTCTCCTCGAACCCTACCGTCTCGGCGTACTCCGGCAACGGGACGTACGCCTACTCCGTCGCACCCGTCCCGGGGTATGTTCCGGCCCCACAGGGGGGCGAACTCTTGATCGCAGGCTCGGGCGCCCGGGTGCCGATTTCGTTCTCGGCGGCGAGTGGCAATCGTTCAGGGTACATGGTGGAGTTCGCCGAGAATGGACTCCCCATCGGCTACCCCTGGTCGGTGCGCGTAGGGGATTCGACGATCAGCGGAACGGGGGCGGACCTCGCGCTCCCCGAGCCGAATGGGTCCTTTGCGTACACGGTAGGGGTTGGCTCTAACTACACCGCCCGGCCGTACTCGGGGTCGTTCACGGTCGCGGGTCGGAGCCCCGCGGCGGTCGCGGTCGACTTCGTTCCCGCCGCGGACACCGACCCCGAGTTTCCCGTCGTCTGGCAGGAGTCCGGACTCCCCACGGGAACCGAATGGTCCATCTCGCTTCGGAACGTGACCTACGGGTCTACCACCTCCGAGCTCGTCCTCGAGGAGCGCCACGGGGCATACATGTACAACGTCACTCCGATTCCCGGTTTCTTCGGGTCCCTCGATCGGGGAGGGTTCACGGTCAACGACTCCGCTCCCGCTCCTTTCCCGATCCGCTTCCTGCGAGCCAGTACGCTTTGGGTCATCGCCCGGGGACTGCCCGTCGGGGCCCACTGGGCGGTGCGCATCGGAACGGCTTCCTGGGTGGCCCATTCCTCGAACGTCGACCTGCTCGTGCCCGTGGGCACGTACACGTTCTCGGTCTCCGCTCCCGATCACTTTTCCCCGGACCCGGCGAACGGAAGTCTCCTCCTCTCGGGAAGAGCGACGAACCTCACCATCGAGTTCACCCCGGTACACTCCGGGAGCGCCCTCGGGATCCCGCCCATCGCGGCCCTCGCTCAAGCGGCCACGGTCGCGACCGTGTTGGCCCTCTCGGGCGCCGTGACGTCCGCCTTGCTGATTCGCTCGGCGCGCCGGCGAGAGCCCGACTCGCCTCCCTCCGCTTTCCGTTAGGGGCCGTCCCCTTGGAGTCCAGCGAACGCCCGGGAGACGAGCCGCGCCGGACGCTGCCCCGCCGTCGGCGCCGCCCGAGAGCCTCGAGGTTGCCCTGGCGGCACGGTCCGACCGGTGTCGGGGCATGACGAACTTCGGAGCGCTCGCGGAGGGTCGAGCGAGTTTCGCCCTCCATGGCTCCTCGCTCAGCGGGGGGTGGACCTCCATCGGCTCCGTCGTGATCGGATGGGTTCGCGCGATCGGCCTCCCGCTCGGAGCGGTGGTGGTCGGGGTGTTGCTCGGCGTGGTGGTCTTCGAGCTCGTTCGCCTCCTCCGACGCCATGCGTTCGCCCCGGAGACCGAATCCTTGGGCCCTGCCACGACGGTTCCGACGACCGTCCTACCGGCTCGGGTCTGGACCCGGGACGGCTCGCGGGAGGTGCGGATCCCGAGCTTGCTCCACGAGCCTTCCGCCGCCCCGCGGCAGAACGCTCGGTTCGTGCTCACCCTGGTCGTGGTGTTCACGGGCGTCGCCTCGGTGTTCCTCTCGGTCTACCCCGAAGTATTCGGCCGGTACGACCGCCTCGTGGGCATCGTCGGCGCGTTCCTCTACTGGCCCGCGCCGTGGCCGGGCGTCTATGGGGCCTCGGGCGGAGCACCGCTCGTCTACGACTTCATTTTCCCGATGTACCTCGCGCTGATCCTCTCCTGGATCGCGGCCACGTCACTCCAGCCGCGACGCGCGCGCCCCCCGGCCAAGCGGTGGGCGCTGATGGCCGGGATCGTCGGGCTCTATCTGGCTGCCGAAATGGTCGTGGATGCCCTCTTCTTCACGGTCCCGGGACTGCCCGTTCGAAACCTTTCGCTGATCGTTCGCGCCCTCATCGGGGGGATCTTCCTCACGATCGTGATGTACCTCACGTTCGGATTGCCGGCTCCGCTCGCGCGGATCCGCGCCTCCGCTCCGCGGGACCGACGCGCCGTCCGGCGATTCTTCGGCTACGGCATCGTAGCCATCGCCTCGAGCGGCGTAGGGCTCTACTTCCTCTCGGTCGGGCTCCAGCTCCACGGCATCTTTCCCGCCTTCACGGTCTTGTTGCTCCTCCCTTCGCTCGCGCTTCCGATCTGGGCGCTGCTCAATCGGCCGGCCTACTTCCGCTACTGGAAGGACCGACCTCCTCCGAGCCTCGAGGAGTTTCACCCCTCGGTGTCGGTCCTCATCCCCGCCTTCAACGAAGAGGCGGAGCTTCGGGAGGCCATCCTTTCGGCCGACCGAGCTTCGGCACGATACCCGGGGCTCGTTACGATCGTCGTGGGGAACGACGGGTCGACCGACCGGACCTCCGAGATCGCCCGGGCGGCGATCGCCGAGCTGGAACACTCGACGGGGGTCGTCCTCGACCTACCGCACGGAGGAAAGTCGCAGGCGCTCAACTCGGCCCTGCTCCTCGCACCGGGAGAGATCGTCGTCCGCCTGGACGCCGACAGTCGCATCTCGGAGCGCACCGGGTTCGGCCCGGCGGTCGCCTACCTCGCCGACCCGTCGGTCGGCGGAGTCCAGGGGTACCTTCAGCCGCGCCAGAAGGACGGCTGGCCGCGGAAGCTGCGAGCGATGGAGATCGCCTGGCAGCACCTGTTCCTCCGACCCGGCGCCATGGGCGCCCGGGCCGCCGAAGTGATCGACGGGGCGTTCTCGGTGTTCCGCCGCGACGACCTCCGGCGGCTCGGTGGTTGGGTCGCCTGGAACGGGGAAGATACCGAGCTCTCGCTGCGCCTCCAACGGGGGGGCTACCGGATCTGCATTGCGTTCGGGGCCCACGGGTACGAGGACGTCCCGGACCGGTACGCCACCCTTCGGAAGCAGCGCATCCGGTGGACGCGGGGTGGGGTCTTCGCGAACTCGCGAAACTATCCCGCGCTCTTCGAAGGGCCGATCGAATTCGGCGGACTGGCGATCCTCTTCTACTACCTATTGGTCCTTCGCGCGGGGGCCCGCTCTCTGGTTTTCGTGTACCTCGCGCTGCTGACGGTGTTCCTCGGCGTCCCCGGGATCCTGCACGCGTTCTACCTCCTGCTCGTGTTGTTGGCTCTACGGACGGTTCCGCTCGCGTACTTCCTCGTGCGGATGCGTCGCTACGACGTGCTTCCCTGGATTCCGCTCTGGCCCGTCTTCGGCATCATCAAGTCCGTCTACCGGTTCGAGGCATTCGGGACGGTCCTCTACGGCGTCACTCCGGAATTCTTTTGAGACGCCCCCCGTCGCGGCGAGCGTTCATCCGGTGGCGAGGGGGGCCCCGATGTCGCTCAGGATCACCACGCTCGCCGGAGGAACGGTCCAGCCGGTCGCGCCCCCCGGCCCCACCGTTTCCGATATCGGTAACGCGGCAGGTCCGTCGAACAGCCAGGCCGTTCCCCCGGAGGCAGCGGGGAAACGCGCGCTCAGGTTCAGACGAAAGCCGAACGTCGTGTTCGTGTTCACCAGCACGAGGCTGGTGATCGAGCCGGGCGACGCCCCTCCTTCCGCTCCGAGGAGGCCGGAGGCCGCCGCCGTGAGATTGATGCCCTGGGCGAATCCCCCAAGATCGCTCTCGAGCGCTCGGTAGAGTACATAGGCGGCGGAGGGCTCGCCGGCCGAGTTCAACCAGGCCCCCGGGGTCGCGCTTTGAAAGTTGTAGTAGACAAGGCTCGTGAGCGGGAGCGTGAGGGATTGCACGATCTCCGCGGCGATGTACGCGGCCTGATACCCTCCTGAAAGGCTCGTGGCGCTCGTCAGGAGCGTGCCGGTCTGGAATTCGTCGGCCAGGAGTTCGAGGCGGCAGCTGGGGCAGGCCCGGGTCATGGATCCGAGAGCGCTCTCGACCCGGTGGGGCAGCGCCGAGCGACCTTGGAGCGTCGCGAACCAGAGGGGGATCGACGCGGACGGGAACCCGCTTCCGGCCGGGTAGACATGGATCGCGATCGCGGTGAGATTGGGCCCGTTGACCGATACCGTAGCCGAGATCCAGGAAGACTGGGGGGACGCGCTGCCTCCCACTCCCCCGAGACCGATGATCCCGGTCGACGGATCGATCGCTCGGATCGCTCCGACGTAGGTGTGTACCAGATTGGCGTACTCCGCGGGGGTAGGCGTCAGGTTCTGGCTCAGGTTCCACCGGTCCCACGGGACCGCGTAGTGAGTCCACAAGGCGGGTTCGTTGCCGACCTCCCAGTACGCGGGAAAGAACCCGAGATCGTGCTCGGTGTAGTTGACGATCGCCGCGGCGAACGAGGGGTCGTCGATCTCGGCCGGCAGGGTGACGATGGCGCGGCAGGAGACGGAGCGGCACCACTCCACGAATTCGGCGAGGGTCGTCGCCGGCGGGGTGCTGATTCCTGTATCCGAGAAGATCGACCCGCTTCCTCCGTTCGCGAGCGGGTCCAGCCGGTCCCCGTCGCCGCCTCCCGGCCAACGGACTACGCCAACCCCCGTCGCGTGGAGGGCCGATTGACTCGCGCTCGAAAACGGGACGTCGGCCCGAAGATTCACTCCGAGAAGGCTCGGATAGAACGGGATCACGGACCCGTTGGGGCCGCCCAGCGAAGCCGCCACGGTCGGAAACGTGGGACCCGGTAGCGGCGAGGGCGATGCGGAGGGCACCAGCGACCAGAGCACCGGAACGGTCACGATCACCGCGACGGCGAGTACGACCGCGAGGAGCAGATGGGCCCGCCGCTTCCGGTTCGACCCCGGCGGCCGGCGAAGGAGGTCAGGGCGACTCAAAACAACCCTCGCTCGGCCCCACGTCGGCCGTCGGGACGTCCGAGCGCTCTGGGACGTTCATTGGTCGATGGGATCTTCAGCCCCGATCCTCCCCCGGCCCGGGATTCTACCAGCGGGAGGGCAGAAAAGGGCTCGCCCTCCCTCCACGGCCCAGCGGATCGATGGGTCTCGCGGTCGTTCACGGAGGTGGGCGCTCCGGGTCGGGCAAGGACGCGAACGGAGCCCCCGAAACCGTTCGGCGCTGTCGACCTTGGCTCCGTCGGTCACCGAGCCCGTGGGTAGGTATTTATCCCCATGTGTGCGTATCGAACTCACCGACTCCCGTGCGCGGGAGTCGTCCTCGAGGGGGAAACGAGACCGATGACGGAACCCGCAGGCACGGGACCCGTCTCGGAGCGCGGTTCACTCGCGGGGTATTTTTCGACCAGCGCCCACGCGACTGCTAGCCCCGCCCGGGTCGACGGCTGGTGCCAGGAGCGCCGTGCGATTGCCACGCGCGGCGTCCCTACCGGGATTCGGCAGGGCGGTCCGTGGGGCTCGATGACCTGATCTGGTGGGCCGCCGCCACTTCCGCCGCCGCAGGGACCGCGCTCGCGCTGTTCTGGACCCTGCGCTCGAAATGCTTCGTCAGTGTGCCATCGAACCGGGCGCTCGTCATCCCCGGCCGCGGCCCGGCCCCGACCGGCCCGGGGATCGCCGCATCGAACGTGACGATCCACCGCCCGCGCATCATCGTCGGCGGAGGGACCTACGTCGCGCCGTGGAACCGGGCCGTGAACGAGATCTCCCTCGAACCCGTTTCCGTGGAGGTCACGGTTCGCTCGGTCCAGGCGCTCGAGAAGTCGCACGCTTCCGGCTGGGAGGTCCGGCTCCACGTCCAGGCAAAGGTCCCGGCCGACCCCGGTTTCCTCACCGCGGCGGCCGAGAACCTGCCCGGGAAGACGGACGAAGAGCTCCGGGCCATCGTGCGTCGGGCCGTCGAGAGCGCCGTGCCCGCCGTGCTCGCACGCCTGACTCCGGAGCAGGGTGAACCGGATTGGGATCGGCTGGCCGCGGAGCTCCAGGCCTCGGTCGCCCCGGACCTGGTGCCGTGGGGTCTCGCCGTACGCGCCCTTTCCGTGGTCGAGCTCCGGCGGCTGCGGCCCCCGGAGCCGCCCACTGCCCTCTCCACGACCCGCTCCGTTCCCTCGCTGGAGCCCTCGGGGGGCCGCGCGAGCCTCGGGCTCCTTCTTGCGGAGATCGAGGTTCGGCTGTCGAAGACCGAGCGTAGCCTCGGGATCCTCGGTGCGGAACTCCTCCGGCAGGGGGAAGGGCGGCTGCCGTCACGGGGCGAGGTCCGGGACGTCCCGGTGCTGGACCTTCCGCTCGGGTGGGAAGACCGGCCCTCGGACGAGGGAGGGGAAGGCACGCTCGCGAGTCTTCACGATTCCATGGGGGGCGCACGCTCGCCCCGATTCCGCCCGTCGCCGCACGGCGTCGAGCGGGAGGTAGAAGGGTCCGAGCTTCGGCCCCCCATGGACTGAACGAAGGAGTGGAAACAGAACCATGTGTCCGGCAGCGATCTTGGGCGACCGAGCGTGCGGAAAGACGACCTTCCTCGGGCTGCTGTACGCGGCCCAGGTGAAGTACGGTACGAGAGTCACGGACTCGTTCCGGTTCCATGCCCCCTTGCAATCCCTCCGCCTCATGAGCCAGGTCTACGAAGGGATGAAGGACGCGCGATTTCCGGGGGCGACCCTGAAGGACGAGATGACCGAGATCGGCTTCGTCTTCGGGTACAGAAAGCCCCTCTCGGGCCGGCTGCCTGCGTCGCTCAAGGACAAGAACTGGGTGAACCCGTTCGCCAAGCTCTCGTTCGCGGCGTACGACGTCTCGGGCGAGGATGTCCAGGAGTTCATCGAGACGGGCGTCGCCGCGAGCCCGATCATCCAGCAGCTCCTGAAGAGCCACGTGGTGGTCATCCTCGTCGACTGCAGCAAGATGACGACCGAGATCGACTCCCCGGTGTTCCGCCAGATGCTGAAGTATGACAGCGAGGTCGCGTCGCTGCTCGTGTCGCTGCAGACCTACAAGAAGCAGGAGTTCTCGCGCATGAAGTCGCAGGGCCTGAGCGCGGGAAGCCCGGTCATCTATCCCGCGATCGTGCTCTCGAAGTTCGACAGCCTGCGGGACGAGGTCCTCGTCAAGCTCGGCCTCCACCGCGGCGTGCCGAACGGCGACCAGAAGCGGAAGCGCAAGGAGTACGCCGAGGCGCTCCTTCGGGTCTTCATGCCCCAGACCCTCTCCCAGATCCGCGGCGGGAAGGTCGCGGGCGTCAACTTCGACCAAGCGGCGTACTTCTTCAGCTGGGTCCGGACCGAGACCGCCGAAGCCGGCATGCAGCCGCTCGGCGTCCCGCGGATCGTGCGGAAGGGCTTCTCGGCGGAGGGTGGGGCCGACCCGGACTTCTCCTACGACGACTACGTCGCGTTCATCGAGCACTTCCGAGATGTCGCGAACAAAGTACCCGACGAGATCGTCGAGCAGACGACCCTCCAGACCCCTCCCGCGGTCGCCACGGCCTAGCGGACGGCGGGGACGGGAACGCGGTTTGCACAGGGAGGAGGCGTCCACGATGAACGAGGGGGATTTGCTCGAGCTCGAGCACTGGATCTACGGGGCGAGCCCCGAGAAGGGGTACGGTACAAAGGCCGAGTCGCATCGGCTGAACGGCCCGTTGTACATGCGCTACCTCGACAACCACTTCACCCCCGTTCGCGTCGAGAAGACCGCGAACGGAGGCACGCTGATCGACGCCCGGATGATCCATCCGGCACCGGCCAACGACGAGGTGCTCCTGTCCATACTCGGACGGGGCGTCGCCGACGAGTACAACCGACCGACGATCGCGAACCACACGGTCGTGATCCCGGGAGGACCGATCCGCGCCGGGCGTCTGCGGTTCGCGGACGTCGAGGCCGCCGCGCTCGAGTTCGACCGACGGAATCCGAAGGGGCTCGGAAAGGTCGACCCGATCTCGGTCACCCTCCGGAGCCCCGAGGAGACCGTGACGCTTCCCGGCGAGGGGATCCGCCGCCTGATCACCAAGGCCGCCGTGGACACCCTCGCCAGTCGGTTCCTCGCGGACCACCAGGGCCGTACCCTGGTCCTCTGCCGCGGGAGCACGAACCAGTATCGGAACGATCTCCTGTACCGACTCGTGGAGCTCCTGCACTGCGCGGGTGAGATCGCACTGTTCCCCGCTATCAGCGACGCTCCCACATTGAGCGCGATGAACCACTTCCGTCTCGCCATCTCCTCGCGGGGGGTCCGGGCGGACGGAACGTGGACGCTGCTCGATGCGAGCATCGACCATGCGGCGCTGCCCCCGGTCCGGGGGAAGAGCCCGGTATACGGTCGCATCGCCGAGGCGTTCGCGGCGGCGTGAGGGTGGTCCGGCGCGAGGGCATTCGGGACGTGGAGGAGAACCCACCGTGAGTTCCGCCCTCGTCGTCGGGGATCGCGGCTCGGGGCTCACGACGTTCGTCGGACTGCTCTATGCGGCGCAGCTGCGCCTCGGGACCGAGGAGGAGGACGGCTTCCGCTTTTCCGCGGAGCGACAGACGATCCGCCAGCTCGAGGCGATCTACGGCGAGCTCGCCGCCGGCCGCTTCCCCGAATGGGACGTGAACTGGGAGGAGCACCCACTCTCCTTCCTCCTCGCGTTCCGCGCGAGCAAGCTACGGGGCATCGGTGGCCGGGGCGTGGGCGCGGACGGGCGGTTCGACACCGTCGAACTTCAGGTCGGGGGCATCTCGGTCGAGGAGATTTCGGAGTTCGCCGTTCACGACGCGATCCTCGAAGAGTCGACGCGCCGGCTCCTGCGCAGCACCATGGTGTTACCCTTGGTCGACGCCTCCCGTCTGCCCCCGGCGGCCCAGGGAGGGACCACGGGCCCGATCGCTCGATACGACGCGCGGCTCGTGACGACCCTCGAGCAGGTCCGGCGGTGCCTCGCACTCGAGCCCGGTCGCAAGGCTCGGACGATGCATCCCCTGTTCGTGGTCACGAAGTTCGACCGCTGCGCGCCCCAGGTCCTCGAAGCGCTTCGGGCCCCTCCCGGGCCCCCGTCGGCCTGGCCGTCCGGAATGCGGGACGTGGTGGGAACCCGCATCCTCGAACGGTACCTCCCTTCCACCGCCCACTTCGTCGCGGAGGCGGCGAGGGATCACGGCTCTCCGATCGCGTCCCCGCGGTGGTTCTATAGTGGGCTCCAGATCGTTCCACAATTGAACTCGACCCCGATCGCTCGACGGTCTCGTATTCCGCGGGGAGGCTGGGAGCCGGAGTATCCGTTCGAGGAGTACCGGGATCTCATCGAGCAATTGGGCAAGCTCGCCCACGGGCTCCCCCGCGCCGCGGCGAGCCCGTGATCACGGCCCGCATTCGGGCCGATGCTGAGCCCCGACGAGGAGTCCCCACGCTCGTCGGTCGAACGTCAGCCCTCGTGCGTCGCGGTGTACCGGAGCCCTTCCGACCGGGAGCCTTCGCGTACGATGGTCCATCCACGGGCCTGCCAACGGCCGTCGGGAGGTTGCCACTCAGGATCGCCCTGGACCAGGTCGCCCAGCTCGGCCTCGAGGTACTCGTGGTCGGTCGCCACTTCGGGCGCGAGGGTCCCTTTCTGCAATAGAGTGGCCAGCAACGGCACGCCCGACGGCCGACCCCGCCACCGGACGGAAAGGAACGATAGACGCACCGCAGAGTCGTCCAGCAGGAGGTCGCGCAGCACCTTGTATGCGGGGCGAGTGCGGCACTCTTTCGGCGGGGAGTCGAGTCGCTTCCGCTCCCGGCGTCGTTCACCGAGGATGCGACGCCAGGTTGCCGGTTCGACGGTCTCCGCCTCCCACACGGAGGCCGCATCGACCTCCTCCTCGTCGGAGGAAACGGGGTCGCCATCACGCGCGGACGGGTCGCTCTCCGCCCCACCGGCCGCCCGCCCCTTTGCCGGTCCTTTCCGGGCCGCTCGGCCGGGGACCAGGCTGAAGGCCAGCGCGGCCCCGGAGGCGCCGGCGGTCGGAGGCCGAAGCACGACCTCAGCGCAATCCGGGTACCGGTTGGGATGCAGTAGCACGAACGGACCCGACTCGGGGGCGCTGAACAGGAGAGCGAGCGCGTCGTTGATGGTGGTCACTTGCCGACGGACCGCGAGTTCGCTCAGCCGGACCAGCGGAACGGGTAGCTCGCCATCGCGCGGGTGGGTGGCGAGGTCGTCGAGCAGCGCCTGCGCGACCTCCGCATGGATCTGCTGGCTCGGTGTTCTCCCGATCGCGCTGACGGCCTTCCGATCCCGGGACAACCCGCGCTTCAAGCGGTGGCCGAGCGAACCGGCCCGAGCGGCATGGTCCCGCAACGACCAGAGCCGCTGGTTCAACCATACCTCGAGCCTCCCACCCGCGGCCCGGGATTCCGCGAAGAGCCCCGCCCAGCTCACCGGCATTCGCACGGACCAGTCGGCGTCCGTCGGGCTCTCTCGATACCATCGAAGGACCTGGTCCCGCAAGAGCGCCCCGGCACTGAGGGGGTCATCGACCTCCTGCTTGACGCGCACGATCAGACGGTCAGCATGTCCGGCGATCGTCGCGAGCAAGTTCGGGTCCGACGCCGCCTCGCGGAGGAGGGGGGGAAAGCGGAGGGAGTTGAGGCGTTGAATGTCGAATCCCTCGCCCGGATCGATCGCCAGAAACTCGGAAACGGCGGGTGGACGAACGGCACCTCCGATCTCGCGGCTCGAGGGGGGACCGGGGATTGCGCTCCTCGCCCCTGAAGGCAGGACGGGCACCTGGGCGGAGTCGAACTGGGAGGGGACGACTCGCACCCGCGGGAGAGGTTCCCCTCTCGTACGGGAGTCGGGGAGCTCCGCGGAGCCTTGAAACTCGAAGACCTGGAGGCGGTCGAGTCCCGCTTGGCGGTCGCGACGCTCCCCCTCGATCCGGAGCCGTTCGAGCGTCTTTCGCCGTTCGCGGTCTTGCAAGATGCGGAGTGCGTCGGACTCGTCCGTCATCGATAGGGAGCTGTTCGCTCCCCATCCCCAAAAAGTGGCGGCCCCGGGCATTAACAGTTTCGGGCAGGGCGGCCCGGGGGGCGGATACGACCCGCGGCTCGGGCCCACGTTCGCGGCCCAGGAATGGGGCGCTGCCATCGGAGGCGGAGGAGAGAAAGTGAGGCCCCACGTGCGGGACGGCGAGAACGCGGCCCCGCGCGCCTCCCGGTGCCGTCGTACCGTAGTCCAGGTTCCGCCGAGGCCCCCCCGGGCAGGATGCGATGGTCTATATGCATGAAAAACGCTCGAACGTCAGGTTACCGCGCCATGACGAGCAATAAAGCACTGAACCGGATCGCGATCGTGGTACTCGTAAGCCTCGTCCTCCTTCTCGTGCCCTTGAGCGCTACGTCGCTCGGCGCTCCGGCCGCGGGGTCGCATTCGGCGGCGCCCGCGTCCGTGGCGAGCTCCGTGAGTTCGACCTCGATCGCGAGTCACTCCATGCCCTCGAGTTCCGCATTCTCGTCTCCCACGACTTCCGCACTGTCGTCTTCCCATGTCTCGCGATTCCAATCCCCTCCTCCGTCCGTTCTCGGCCTCCCCAAGGGCACGCCGATCGACGCGACGTCGGCGTCGCAACCCGCATCGGGGACCGTTAGCCTCGACTATGCCTCGGCAGCCCCCCTCGTCATCTCAGCGGCGGCGGGCTACCGCGGCACGAGCTGGCAAGTGAGTCTCGGCGCCGGGATCGCCATTCCTACCACCTATACGATCAACATCACCAACGCCACCTTCGCGGGAACCTGTGGCTTCTCCTTCATCGGCACTCCCCCCTCGTCCCTAACGGTCTCCGGGACCCCGAGCTCGGCCGCTTCGGGAACGGCCGCGTTCTACGAATTCTACCTTAGTGCACCCGCTCTGCCCGGAGTCATGGTGTTCGCCTTCGTGGACAGCGGTACCGCCACGCTGCTCTACCAGCAGACCTCGTCGCCGACCTGCCTGGTCTTCGGCAGCTCGGCGGGCGCGATCCCCTCGAACGTCATTGACTCCCCCACCGCCCTCGCCTATGTGAACGCGGCGGGAGGCAGTGCCTTCCTCGCGGCGAACCCCGGCGCCGAACAAGAGTGGGCCGTCTACGGCGGAGGTTACTCCTTGAGCTCCAATGGAACATGGTACTCGAGCCCTCCGATCTGGGAGGTCATCTATGGCTCGGGAGGCTGCTCGTTCTTCCGCGGACCGGCCCAGTCTTCTCCGGGTCACGAGTTCTTTGGTGAGGTCGAAGGCCTGACCGGAGCCGTGCTCGGCACGTCCACTGGCAATTGCAGCACCGTCACCTACCCCCTCACGTTCACCGAGACCGGGCTGCCGAGCGGCACGTCGTGGTCGGTCGAGCTGAACGGCTGGAACACATCCACGACGAGCACGATCGGATTCGACGTCGGGAACGGAACGTGGTACTACTCGGTCCCGAATGTCGCGGGCTACACTCCCGCTTCGACAGGGGGATCGGTGATCGTCAACGGAACCGCTGCGAACGTGACGGTCGCATTCACCCCGTCGACGACACAGAACGTCACCTTCACCGGATCGGGCCTCGTCTCCGGGGCAGCCTGGTACGTCTCCATGACCGATTTGTCGAACTTCTCCTCGGTCACCCTCTCCGCCAACGGGAACGTCTCGGTCAACTTCAACGAGACGCCCGGACTCTACAGCTACAACGTCGGGGCTCCGTCGGCGTACAGCGCGACTCCCTCATCGGGGTCGATCACGGTCAGTGTCTCCCCCGTGGCGGTGCCGATCGTGTTCGTGCGCGCTCCTACCTACCTCGCGAGCTTCAACGAGAGCGGACTGCCCGCCGGGACGCTGTGGGGAGTCTATGTCTCGGGATTCGCGAACGGCACGTTCTATAATTCGGAGGTCCTCTCCACCAATTCGACGGTGAGCACGAGTCTCCCGAACGGGACCTTCAGCTTCGAGGCGGGATCCGTATTGATCCAGTACGGTCCTTCTCCCTACGCCGGCAGTATCACGGTCAATGGGGCGTCGGTCCAGACGCCGATCGCGTTCTCCCACCGGGGCGCGTACTCGGTCCGGTTCACGGAGACGGGGCTCCCCACGGGGACCCCCTGGTACGTCGAGTACCCGGTGTACGTCCAACTGAACTCTTCCACCACGAACGAGATCGGTTTCCTGGGAGTGAACGGATCGGCCGGGTTCGACGTGGGCGGAGCGACCGGGTACGTGGCCACTCCCGCCTCCGGCATCGTGGTCCTGAACGGTACGTCCGTGGTCCAGCCGATCGTGTTCGTGCCGACGGGAACCACCTACGCCGTCACCTTCAACGAGACGGGTCTCCCGAGCGGAACGGCGTGGAGCGTGTCGCTCAACAACATTCCCCTCTCGAACACCTCGAGCGCGATCGGCTTCCGGATCGGCAACGGGACGTTCCCGTATTCCGTGGGCCCGGTCGTCGGCTATGCCTCCTCGCCCTCGTCGGGCACGGTAACGGTGAACGGCACTGCCGTCAACGTCACGATCGCCTTCTCGGTCGGGTACGAGGTCACCTTCCACGAGACGGGTCTCGTCTCGGGAACGAACTGGTCGGTCACCCTCCACTCGGTCACGGTGAGCTCAACGACCAGCTCCATCAGCTTCTTCGAGGCCAACGGTAGCTACGTCTTCTCGGTCGCGACGGTCTCGGGATACTCTGCGAGCCCGTCGGCCGGATCGGTCCAGGTGGCGGGGGCGCTCGTCGTCGAGAACATCACGTTCACGCCGGGTGCGCAGTCGAGCTGGTCCGTGACGTTCCTCGAAACGGGCCTACCCAGCGGAACGAACTGGTCGGTGACCCTCGGGACCTCGGTCCAGTGGTCCATCACCCCGACGATCGTCTTCACCGAGGCGAACGGAAGCTACGGTTACTCCGTGGGCATTGTCGTCGGATCCACGGCCTCGCCGGCGAGCGGCACGGTGACCGTGAACGGTGCCGTAGTGCTGACGACCATCGCCTTCACCACCCTGCCGGCGGGCGAATTCTCGGTCGTCTTCACCGAGACCGGCCTCCCCAGCGGGACCTCGTGGTCCGTGACGATCGGTAGTCAATCGGTCTCCTCGATCGCCGCGAGCCTCGCGTTCGCCGAACGGAACGGGAGCTATTCGTTCACCGTGGGCGCGGTGTCGGGCTACCTCTCGACTCCCTCGGCCGGCACCGTCAACGTGACAGGCCGGGCGACCTCGACGCCCGTCAAGTTCACCGTGACGTCCAGCTCGTCTTCCGGTGGCACGTTCCTCGGCCTCCCCGGGATGGACGGGTACCTTCTGATCGGTCTGATCGCGGTACTGCTGATCGCCGGGATCGCTGCGGCGATGATGCGCAGCCGCCGAAAGAAAGGCGGTGCTCCTCCGCAGGCCTGGAGCGGACCGACGGCTCCCGCCGAAGGCTCCCCGGCCGTTGCGCCTCCGCCGAGCGGTGGGCCCCCGCCCGGCGCGCAGTGATCGCGTAGTCGGACGGCACGCCCTCCCGGACCCGCGCAAGGGGCCGGGAGGCGGAACCCATTCCTGTACGTGGGCCGGGGACGACGAGACCTGTCGGGCCGGAGCGAGGTTCGCCGTCGTCGTGGCCGGCGGGTAACCGCCCCAGAGGGGACTCGCGGCCGAAGCAATACGGTAGACCGCCCGCCGTCACCGGTCCGGGGAAGAGGTCTGAGCTGGGGGAGGACCGATGCTCGGCCGGAAGCGGCGCAGCTCGGACCCTACCCTGGAGGTTCGTCGCGGAGCAGTTTCGCGAGGATCGGGCGCAACTGCTCTCGCAATTCCGGCACGCGCATGGCGAACTCGAGGTTGGTCTTGATCCAGAGGAATCGGTCCCCGATGTCGTGCCGGGTACCGCGGAACGTGGTGGCGTACACCGGCCGCTCTCGAGCCAGCAGCTGTAGGGCGTCCGTCAACTGGACTTCCCCGTTGGCCCCGGGGCTCGTCCGGTCGATCGCGGAATAGATCTCGGGGGTCAGCACATAGGCGCCCGTGATCCCAATACGGCTCGGTGCGTCGTCCAGCGTTGGTTTCTCGACGAGCCGCTCGCAGCGGTACAGGCCGGGCTCGACCTCGGGTCCATCGATGATCCCGTAGTCCCGCACCTTCTCGTCCGGCACGGGTTCCACGGCGAGGATGGGCGCATGGTGGCGCTCGTACCGGGTCCACAGCTGTTGCAGCAGCGGTGGGTCGCAACGATGGATCGTGTCCCCCAGGAGGACCCCAAAGGCATCCGACCCGGTGTGGTGCCGGGCGCAGGCGATCGCGTCGGCAAGACCTTTCGGTTCGCGTTGGCGGACAAAGTGGATGCGCGCCTTCTGGCTCAATTCGTCGAGCGTCCGGAGCTCGGGCCGGTCGTTCCACCGTGCGAGCTCGGGATTGTGGTCGAAATAATCCTCAAGGGCTCGCTTCCCGCGCCCCGTCACGATCAAGATGTCGTTCGCGCCCGCGGCGACCGCCTCTTCGACCACATACTGGATGATCGGACGGTCCACGACCGGGAGCATCTCCTTCGGCTGGCTCTTCGTCGCGGGCAGGAAGCGGGTCCCCAGTCCGGCGGCCGGGATGACCACCCTCATGGTCCCGCCGGAAGGAGAGAGGGCCCGGTCGACGAGCGGCGTTGTCCGGCCCCGAGCCCCACGACGTCCAGTCCCGCGCGGCGCGCCCGGGCGAGGTCGGTGGCCCTTCGAAGGTCGAAGAGCAGGGGAGTCTTCATTCTGCGAGACCACGAGGGGAGCCAGCGCGCGTAGGCAGGCCAGTCCGCCTGGAGGATCGCCGCATCCGCGCCTTCGAGCGCCTCCGCGAGCGAATCGAAGACCTCGGGACGGGGGGTGCCCGGCGCGTGAGTGGAATCCCACTGACGCAGAAAGTTCCCGCCCGCCACGGGGTCGTGCCCCCGGAGGATCGCGCCCGCGTTCAGGAGCTCGTGGGCGAGGAGCAGGGCACGAGATTCTCGAACGTCGTCCGTGCCGGCCTTGAATGCGAGGCCGAGGAGCGCGATACGCTTCCCGGCGAGGGGGCCGACCCCCGCGCGGACCTGGGCGAGCACATACGCGAGCTGCTCCGCATTGATCCGAAGCGTCGCTTCCCCGGACCGCAGGTGGACCCCGAGGTCCGTCGACCACCGTACGAACGCGCGGAGGTCTTTTTCAAAACAGCTCCCCCCGAAGCCGGGCCCGGCCCGCAGAAAGCGGGCGCCGATCCGGGGATCGTGGCCCACCGCCGCCATGATGTCGTCGATGTCGACGCCCAGGCGATCGGCGAGCCGGGCGATCTCGTTCGCGAAGGAGACCTTGAGGGCGAGGAACGCGTTCGAGGAGTACTTCACGAGCTCCGCGCCCGCCGGTGTGAGCGGGAGGACCGGGGCTCCGAACGGTCGATACGCGCGTCGCAGCCAGGCCAGCGCCCGTCGATCGCTCGTTCCGATCACGATCCGGTCGGGGCGCAGGGAATCCTTCACCATCGTGCCCTCCGCAAGAAACTCGGGGTTGGAGGCGACACCGACTTCCCGCGGGCTCCGGCCCGAGACTCGCTCGACGATCGGAGCGACGACGTTCTCGGTCGTGCCGGGCACTACGGTGCTCTTGACGACCAGCAGTCGATACCCCTTCCCTTGGCGTAGGGCTCTGCCGAATTCCTGGGCGCTCCTCTTGAGGGGCCGTAGGTCGATTCGACCGCTGGGGAGGCTCGGAGTGGGCACGCAGAAAAAGATCCCCTCCGCGTGCTCGACGACCTCCTGGGGAGACTCCACCACCCGGAACCGACCGGACCGGACCTCGGCTCTCAAGAGCCTCTCGAGGCCCGCCTCCTGGTAGGGCGCCGTACCACGGGCGACCGCGGAACGGATCTCCGGTTTGAGGTCGTAGCCGAAGACCGGTAGCCCGTGCGCAGCGAATGCCAGGCCGGTCGCGAGCCCCATGTACCCCAGCCCGACGATCCCTACGCGGGGCCGAGCGGATGAGCGGGACTTCATCGGGCCCCTCTCGGGCTTCCCGAATCCCGGGCATCGCCCCTCAGGGTTCGGACTGGGGCGGCCGAGATCGAGAGCCACGACCGGTGGCGCGAGCCTCCGACCGCATCCGCTCCCATCTTGGAGACTCCCGACGGACCACCCTGACGTCTTATTTATAAGTCGTCCCGAGACCGCGCCCGGGGGCAGGGTCGAACGCCCGCAACCGCCTCCGTCGGGTCTCCGGACGGGCCCGGCTCGCCCAGCGCGGCGAACAGATCGCGGGTCACCGGGAGAAGCGCGGGATGGGTCCGTCTCGAACCACGACTCGGTTCGGGAGGTCGGAGTGATGTATTCTAGGCCGTTCGGGACTTCCGCTATGCTGGCCTCTAAGACCCGGCTCTTGACCGCCGTGCTCGTCGCGATCGTTCTCCTCGGTGCCTCGATGGGGCTCCTGTCTCTCGCATTCTCCGCATCCCCGGCGGGAACTTCGATCGCTGCGTCCGCGGCGGTGGTCGCGGGGTCGTCGCCCTCGGGACCCTCAACCCCGGTCGCGCCCCACGCGCCCAGCTACCAACCCGTCGCGCCCGGTCCCTCCGCCGAAGCCCGCCTCCAGGCACAGATCCAAGCCCAGCACGTGGACCTGCGCAAGATCTACCCTCCGAACCTCGAGTACGCGCCGACGCTCCGCAACGGGATGGTCGTCGCACCGAGCTACCCTCAAGCCCCCGAACCCGCCGGGCTCGCCGACTACGGGGTCATGAACAGCACCGGAACCCCCACCCCCTTCACGATCGACACCACGAGCTACCGCGCAACGGTGGGCCTCGCCTCGGTCGCGCCGTACTATCTCGCGAACGGGGTCCCCGAGGGGTTCACCTCCCAGCTTAACGTCGTCCTCGCCAACGTGACCGTCCACGGCCACTCGGACTATACGTTCTGGACCCAGAACGTGTTCTTCTACGACGCGTACTCCTCCCAGCTCTTCATCGAGAACAATATCTGGAACTTCTCCTCCGCTCCGCCGTCGCCGCAGCCGGTGAACACGTTCTTCTACCTCCCCGGTTACACGAACGGCTCGGACAATCCCTCGATCGGCTACTACGCGGCAGGGACCCCGACGTTCAACGGGATCTCGACCCCGTTCTCGATTGTCTTCTACATCAATGCCACCACACTACTCTACCAAGGGTCGGCCTACACTGAGGTGAATTTCGCGTTCGACCTCCTCAACGGGGCCGGCGGCCAGGTCATGTCGGACCAGTACGACCGGGCCCTGTTCAACAACACCGGGGGCTCGGCGACGATCCCTCAAGCCCACTTCCACGTCGACGGCACTACGCTCACTCCGACCGGGTTCATCCCGTACGATGCCGAGGTGATGCTGGGCGGACCGGGCGGCGGGAGCACCGCGACCTTCAACGCGATCAACGCGACGATGACCCTGCAGCACTGGAACGCAACCGCGAGGCAGTACGTCAACGAACCGTCCGCCTGGAGCTCGGGATCCGAGACCGGTGAGACGGCGGTCGGAGTCGCCGAGTACTACACCGCGGGCCAGGTCGCCCACCTCAACGGGGGACCCGAGTTCATTCAGCCGTTCTGGAACTCGAGCGCGACGCCCCTCGTGGGACCTTCCCACCTCCGGGCGACGATCGCCCCCTCCAACTCGTGGGCGTTCGTCACCGACCGTTCGACCTACAACTCCTCGGAGGCGGCCTGGGCGCCGATCCCGGTCTCGGGAGCGGCCGACTGGCAGCTCACGAATGGGGCGTACTCTGTCAAGGTCATGGAAAGCGACTACACGGCCGTGATCGCTGCGGGGCTCGCCATCACTCCCTCGACCGGCGCCGCGCTCACGGTGTCCCTAGTGGCGAACGCCAGCGCCGGCGTCTACACCCCGCTCTACGCGTACTCGAACAGCCAGCTCCCGGCGATCTCTTCCGGCGGAACCGGGGCGATCGGCAACCCGTACCGACTCGTGAATAACGAGTATGGGCCGCTGGCACCGGAGTTCGCCACGTTCAACGACTACGCCTTCCCCTCCTACGCCGGGATCTCGCTCGTCAATACGAGCGCCTACGTCCTGATCGCCAACCCCGCGCCGTTCTCGGTCGACTATTGGGGCCCGTACGCGGTGTTCGCCCAGCAGTACTCCGTCCCGACTACGAACGAGCTGTCGATCTGGGCGTTCCAGACCTCCCACGTCTCGGTCCTCGGCGGAACGATCTCGGGCTGGTTCAGCGCAAATCAGGCGGGCTTCCCCTTCGCGAACGTGGTGCTGTGGAACGCGACCTCCTCGCTCGTCGCCGGAGTGACCTTCGACGTCGTGTCGAACGCCCTTTTCACCTACGGGGGTACGGGCAATACGGTCACGGCGAACACGTTCCAGAACTCGGTCCTCCCCGGCAACTTCATGCCCGGGATCATCGCGCCCTACGGAACCGTCCCGCCGGGCCAACCGCTCGGGGTCTCGGAGAACGAGGGCGGCGACCTGTTCTTCAACAACTACTTCGCCGCTACTCAGCCGGCGTTCCAGACGAACTACAACGTCTTCGATGACCTCTACGCGACGGTTCCGATCACCTACTCGAACAACTGGAACCTGACCAGCCCGATCGCTGCCGGTTCGAGCGTGACGATCAACGGTATACCGGTCCCGACACAGTCGGTGACCGGAAGTGCTACGCTCTGCGGCAACTTCTGGTGGAACTATCAGCCGGGCCTGCCGCTCCCGTTCAACAGCCTCGGGTTCATTCTCAACGGTGGGGACGCCTGTCCCGCGGGCCCGACGCTCTTCCCGCTGCCGGTGGTAGAATCGGGGCTCGCCAGCGGCTCCTCCTGGAGCGCAACGGTCGTCCCCGCGCCGTCGGAGACCCTGCCCTTCGGAGGGACCGTGACCGGCGCCGGGTCGCTCTCGTTCGAGCTCCCCGCAGGTCAGTACACGATCGAGTTCGGGTCGGTGAGCGAGTACACGGCCATCCCGACCGTTGACTTCTTCACCATCGAGCCGATCACCGGGAAGATCGTCAACGCCTCGGGTCCCATCTCCGCGGAAGCGGTGACCTACGCTCCGATGACCGGCCTCGCGATCTTCGCAGCGGCAGGGCTTCCGACGGGAACCTCGTGGTCGGTGACGGTGGCCAGCACGACGCTCTCCGGGACGAGCGCCGCGCACTCGACGTCGCTCGCCTTCGGAACCTACGCCTACACGGTGGCCACCGTTTCGGGCTACCTAGCACTCCCCGCTTCGGGCACCGTCAGCGTCCCGGCGGGCGGAACCGTTACGGTGGACATCGGTTTCAGGGCAGCGACGACCGCCGGGACCCTCACCGGCACGGTCACTCCGAACTCCGCATCGGTGACGATCAACGCCGTGGCCGTGTCGGTCACGAACGGTACGTTCAGCGTTGCGGTCTCGCCCGGGACAGTCGCGGTCGAGGCGAGCGCCGCGGGTTACTACACCTACTACAACAACGTGACGGTGACGAGCGGGGGTACAACGACGGTCGGGATCGCCTTGAACCCGGTGACCCCACCTACCGGACCGAACGGGCAGATCATCCTCCTGGTGTCGACGAGCGGATCGACGGCTACCATCGACGGAACGGCCGTGACGCTCGCGGGCGGGACGTTCACGGGGAGCTTCGCTCCCGGGGTCCACGCGGTCGTCGTCTCGGCGCCGGGCTACTCGACCTACTACAACAACGTGACCGTCACGAGTGGTCAGGCGACCACGGTGAACGTCGCACTGAACCCGACCGTTGGGTCGAGCTCGTCGAACGGCGGCACGATCAGCAACACGGCCTGGGCGATCATCGGAGTCCTCGCGGTGGTCGCGGTGATCCTGTTCATCACCACGCTGATCTTTGCGCGACGTGTCCGACCGGTCATGATGCACCCGGAGGAGACTCCCCCCCGCCCGTAGTCCCTCGCGCGGGGGCGTCCCTCACGGTCCGCCCGCGCGCGCCGACCTTCCGGGAGCGTCGGCGAGGCGAGCGACCCATACGCTCCTCCCCTCCCGAGGCCCGTGGAGGGCCCGGACTGTCCGCCGAGGCTCGACCTTGCACTCGGGCGCTCGTCGGCGGCCGAGTCCGGCACGTTGGCCCCACCTTCCACCTCCCTTCGGGGTCTGTGATCTTAAGCCGTCCGCATCCGACCGTGGGAGGTGCCTCGGCCTAAGTCGCCCCGTGGCCGGCGATCCCGTCGGCCCCGCTCGCGGAGCGGCGCAGCCGACCCTTGGGTCTCCGCGCTCGACGAGTTCTCGATGGGACTCACCTCGCTGACCTCCGTGGGAGAGTTGTGGCGACGCCGGATCCGCTACGAGGTCGCGCGCACCCCTGCCCTCCTTCTCCGTATCGGCGCGCCGGACCTTCCCACATCGCCGAGGGAGGTGACCCGCGAACACCTTTCGGGCCTGCGCCGCAGCCTTCCCTGGTCCCCCGGGACCCTCGCGCTCCACTTCACGGCGCTGCGTAGGTTCCTGCGGTGGGCCGGCAATCCCCTCGCGGACGTGCCGGACGCGTGGTCCGTGCCCTCCGCGGCCCCCACTCACCGACGGTGGCTGAAGACGGAGGAGCTCGCCCGTCTCTACCGCGCCGCTCGTGGTCGGGAACGGGTTCTCATCTCGCTGGAGGGGTTCAACGGGCTGCGACGCATAGAGGTCCTGCGCCTCCGATGGCGGGACGTCGACCTCCCCGCCCGCCGTCTTCACGTTCTCGGCAAAGGCCGGAATGGGGGCAAATGGCGCGTCGTTCCGATGTTCCCGGCCACGGAAGAGGTGCTTCGCTTGGCGCAAGATGGGCAGAGGCCGGGGGACGCGCCCGTCATGGACCTCTCCCGGTCCGGTGTCGACCTCGTGCTGCAACGGGCGGTGCGTCGATCCGGGCTGCCCGACATCGGAGTCCGGGTCTCGCACCACGACCTTCGTCGGACCTTCGGTCGCCTCGCGAACTCGGCGGGCATGGACCTCGTCCAACTGAAGAATCTCTACGGGCACGTCTCGCTGGACCAGACGGTCCACTACATCGGGATCGACGAGGACCGGATGCGGGAGGGGCTCGACCTCCTGGCCCGGCTGATCGCCCCGCTGCTCCACCACGAACCCCCGTGAGCGACCCCGGACGGTCGTGACCCCCGCCGACGGGGCGCTCCGCGACGCCGATCGCTGCCCCCGCGGCGCGACACGGGCTCCCTCCGTCGAAGGGAGGCCGTACGGCTCGCTTCGCCTCGCTCCGGGCCCACAAGGATATTTCGCGGGCCCGCTTCGACGCGAGCGGGGGAAACCTGTGACGCTCGGAGATGTAATGGTGGAGGTCTGGAAGCAGTCCCTCGTCGACGCGCGCACCGAAGTCGAGTTGGACGGCCGGCGATTCCGGGTGAGCCGGACGCGAGCCCAGCAACTGCGCGTCGTCGCGTTCACCTATGGGGAGAACGTGCTCGAGGGGATCGAGCAGAACCCGCGCACGAAGTCGCGATGGGCGAAGCTCGCCCAGGAGGGCAAGCGGATCATGCAGTTCTCGTGCCGCCATCGGTACGTAGCGAACGTCTCCGAAGGCGAACTTACCCGGTATCCGGCCTGGAAGGGTCAGGGTCTCCCCGAATAGCGCGGCCTTGCTCGGCCGACGGACGGCGATCGGGCCGGACCCCTCGCGAAGGTAGCGACATTAAGAGCGTGTCCGCTCCGTGCGGGCGGCAGAATGCGGGACCAGAACGGGCGTTCGGGGCGTTCGGCCCTGGTGCTGGGCCTGAGCTCGCTGGCCCACTTCGTGAACGACGGCACGTCGTTCTTCGTCCCGGTCATCGCGGCGCTGCTCGGACCCCTGCGCGGCTTCCCGCCGGTCGAGGTCACGGCCCTCTTCGTCGTCTACTACGTCACCTCCTCCATCCTCGGACTCTTCATCGGCTGGTGGGCGGACCGCCATGGTCGTCCCGTCGCCTTGATGGGGGTCGGCATCGGCCTACTGGCCGTCGGTCTGCTCGGATTCTACCTAGTGCTCTCGGGGGTCGCGGGCTCGCTCGGTTTCCCGGTGGCCCTCGCTGCAGGGGCCATCACCGGCTTCGCGACCTCGTTCTACCATCCGCTCGGGGCGTCGCTCATCCAGCGCGCGTTCGGGGCGGACCGGCGCGGGGCGGCGCTCGGCATCAACGGCGCGTTCGGCAGCCTCGGCCGCGCGCTCTACCCGTTCCTCTTCTTCCTGACGACGCTCGCCCTCGTGACCAGCGACTCGCTCCTTCTCTTCGCCGCGATCGGCCTCGTGTCCGCCATCCTGATTCAGTGGGGCACCCGATCGGTGAGTCCGCGGGAGTCGACCGGTTCCCCGCCGGCGGCTGGCGGAGCCCGGGACGCCCTTACTCCCGGGATCGTCCGCCTCACGGCGCTCTCGTTCCTGCGCTCGATGGCCTCGCAGGGTGTGGCGGTGTGGATCCCCACATACCTCACGGTCTCCCGGGGCGCCGGCGCGGGCGGCGAGCTCGGACTCGCGGTCACCGTGATGTACGTCGGCGGGATCCTCGGCCAGCCGTTCTTCGGGGTCGCCGCGAGCCGGTTCGACCGTCGGCTCTTGATCGGGATCAGCTCCGCCGGGTCGGCCCTCGCGACGTTCGGTTACCTCTTTTCCGGTGGGGTCGAGGCGGAGGTCCTCCTCTTCCTCCTCGGATTCTTCACGTTCAGTGCCTTCCCCTTACTGATGACGCTCTCCGCGGACTACAGTCCGAGCGGTTCGTCGTCGTTCGCGAACGCGCTGGTCTTCGGGCTCGGCTCGGGGGGCGGCGGGACCGTCGGGCCGCTCGTGGTGGGCGGGATCGTGGCGGCGGGCTATGGGCTCCTTCCCCTCGGGTTCGAAGTGATGGCCGTCCTCGGCCTCGTCGCGGCGTGCCTCGTAGTACTCCTCCCGCGGGGCGGCCAGACCCGACGCGCCCCGGTCCTCTTCGGCTGATCGAGGGGACCGGGGACCGCGGCCCTGCGGATCGACGGGAACCCCCCCCCGCGATGGCAGCGGACCCGATCTATCCCGCGAGCGACGGCGACCGCCGACCGGACCACTCCTTCGACCCGAGACAGGCCCGGCAGGCGGCCACCCCCACATCGAGCGCCCCCACCGCATAGAAGAGCACCTCACGATGGGAGAGCACGTGGCCGCAGCTGACGCACGTCGCACGCTGTACGGTGGAATGGGCCCCGGTCGCTCCCGCACGCCCGGCCCAGGAGGTGGCGCTCGGGGCCGGTGAGATCGATCCGGCACCGGCGGGGGAGCCGACGGTCTTCGGAGTGCGGGCGAACCCGGGGTCCGTGAAGAGACCGAGGAGGGAGGCGCGGAACATGACGAGGTAGCCGGGCAGGAGGAGTACGTAGTAGCCGACCCAGCCAACGAGACCGACGCGTGCCGGGGTCCCGGCCAGCATGGGGAGGGTGAAGAGCACCGCCGGAAGGGCGGTGATCAGCACGGAGAGCCAGAGCGGGATCAGGTGCAGGCCGAGGAGCGCCCAGGGGAGGAAGGCGAGCGTCGGGGTCACCACGAGCGAGTTCGTCCAGGTCAGTAGGAACAGGAACGAATCGATCTTCTCGATCGCGGGGACGTTCGGGGAACGGAGGAACGACCCCCAGTGGCGTCGATACTCCCGCACCGTCGTGGAGGTCCAGCGGGTCGACTGCGTGAAGAAGACGCCGTAGCGCTCGGGGGCGATCCCCCGACCGACGATGCGGGGGTCGTAGACGATCTTCCACCCGGCCTTCCGCAGTCGGAACGTCGTGTCGAGGTCCTCGTTGGCCGTCGAGTACGGCGCGAGCCCGCCGATCGCGCGGACCGCCTCGACCCGGTACGATTGCACCGTTCCCTGGACGCCGACGAAGCCGTGAAGTCGGTACCGGCCCGCCAGGAGAGTGTTCGCGACTTCGTGGAACGACTCGGAGAATCGGCTCAGGTAGTTCGGACGAACGTTGCGGCCCATCGCTTGGAAGCCCTGCACCCCGCCCACATCGGGCGCGTAGTGCTCGGTAAAACGGACGAGCACATCCGGGTCGACCAGAAAATCGGCATCGAAGACGACCATCCATTCGGAAGCGGGATCGAGGTGGTGGGCGGCGTTGCGGAGCGCCCCGCCCTTGAACCCCTCTCGGGTCGGCCGCCGGAGCACCCGGATCGATGGGTCGTCCACGGTGAGCGGCTCCGTCGAGTCGTCCGCCACGACGATCTCGAACGAAGGATAACGAACCGCCTTCCAGGCCGCGAGCGTCGCCCGCACCAGCTCCGGCGGCTCGTTGTAGACCGGGATCACCACGCTGACCATGGGAAGCTGGCCGCCGCGCGGGTACTTTCGGTCGGGAGGAGGCCGTAGGATCGCGGCGATCAGGGTCACGATCAAGTAGACGCTGATGAGGAGAGTCACCCCGATGGACGCAAGCTCCCAGCCCGAGACCACCTCGAAGAAGAGCGCCGTCACGGAACCACGCTCGCTCCGCGAGTCACGGGCCGTCGCGGCCCGCGCGGGCGCGCTTTCGGGAGGACAGCGCGCTCGAGCAGCCTCACGCACAGGGGTCGCGGTCTCCCCGATTTAAGTCTGGTGCTGTTCACGAACCGCGCGGTCGATCCGGCGGTTCTCGGCCGAACGGGAACCTGAGCGGTGGACCTGGCATGGGTCGTCGGGACGCACTCGCACCGCCGATCCTCGGGGGTCAGGGACCCGAACGGAAGCCCGCACGCCGGAACCGGCGTGTTCCTCCGGTCCTGAGGGCAGCTGTCCCGACTTCGAGTCGACGCACATGTTTAAGTCTCGAAGTCCACCGGGAGAGAACCGTGTCGGTCCCCCCCGGAAGCGTGGGTCTCCATCGGGTCCCTCGAGGGCTGGGTCGCCACTCCACGGTCCCCCCCAACCGTGGGCCGTCGGCCGACGACGCGCTCCCCGATCGGGTGGTCCGTTGCTGCTCCGCCTGCGGCGGGGAGCTCTCAGTCGCGGAGCGGATGTTCTACTTCCTCGAAGCGGTCGATGCCCCGACCCACTGTCGTGCGTGCCTCGGCCAGGTCGTGCGCGCGGCGGCGCTCCCCGGCGAGGCTCCCGTCTCCACGGCGCTCGCCGTGGTTCCGCCTCCCCTCGCCGAAGGGGTCACCGAGGAGGGCCTTTTTGAGGGGCTCTTTTTGGACTCCATCCGCGACTTGCTCTCCGAAGAGCTCCGCCGCTCGGGGGTGGCGCTCGAGGGTTTCCGCCCCCAGGACCCGCGGATCCGCGCGGCCCGGGACCTCCACAACGAAGCGCGCTGGCTGCTCGAGGTCGACCGGCTTCGAGAGGCGGTGCAGAGCGTGCGAGAGCTCCGGTCGCTCCTGACCGCCCTCGGAGAGCACGGAGCGGCCGTCGCGCCCGACCCGACGGCCGCCGTCGACCCCACCGTCGACGAACTCTACGAACGGGTCCTCCATCGGGCCAGCGTGCTGAGCGCACGGCTCCACAGCGACCTCGGGAGCGGGGAGACCTCCTTCGAAGCCGCCGAGGACCCGAGTGGCGCACTCGTGGATGCCTGGGCCGCTCCCCAGGCCCCGTCCGCGGTCACCGAGACAACGCTCGGGGACCCGCCGGAGACGGCGTTGGCCGTGCCCGTCGAGCCTCCTCGGCGCCCGGTAGAATCGCGCGCGAGGACGCCCTGACCGAGTAGGCAGACCGCCTCCGCCCGAGGAGGAGGGCCCGGGTACGGTCACACCGCCGAGCCGCGAGCGAACCGCTCGAAAAGCACGCCGGGTCAGCTGGAACTATTCTCGGGAGGAGCGCCCGACACCGGCTCGGACGAGACCCCCGTAGCGGCAGCGAGCCGTTGATCGATACGGAACCACTCCCGACGGGCCGCCCGAAGGCGACGGGCCGCACCGGCCATGTCGCGCAGCAACCCGCGCGCCCCGGGTCCAATATCTCCGAGCCTCGTGGGGGGTGTGCCGTAGAGCCGGACCTCGGCCTGATACTCGTGACACACGGTCCGAAGTTCCCAGCCGGCCCCTCCGGTCGAATCCGCAAGCCCGGCGAGGGCCGGCTCCAGGATCTGCCGGGTCGCCGCGGGGGCGGTCTCGCTCGCACGTTGCGCCCGTTCGAGCAGGGATACGATCTCCTGCGAGGCGAGGATCCCCTCATGCAGGAGCGTATGGGCCTGTTGGAGGTCCTCCGCATCGGCCCCCTCGGGAAGGTCGTCGTCGGGTCCGGAGGGAACCAGACCGAGGAACGGCTTCTCGACCGCCACCAGCACCGGGCGTGTTTGTCGGAACGCCCGGGCGTAGCCCGCAGCGGCCTGGCCGATCGCGCTTGCGAAGGCGGTATCGCTCGAGAGCGTGGTCGGAGTGGTCTCGAGCGTCTTGAGCGCGGAGCTCAAGCGGATGAGATTCTCCCCCAGGTTATCGAGACCGTCGGTCCAGGTTCTCGCCTTCGGTGGCATCGGCTAGTGACCCCCAGGACGTTCCATGCGCGAACCCCCTTCATCAAGCCATCGATTCCACGGTCGTCGGGAGCGTGGGTAGTGGAGTGAGGTCCACCGGACGGCTCCGCAGTGAGTTGCCACAGGCGCGCGAGATCCCCTGCGATCGTCGGAGGTCCCGCGGCGTGCCTTACGGATTCAGCAGCGGTTCGATCCCCGGCTGGAGGGTCCTCAGCAACCGAACGTCCGAATCCGACAGTCTCAGGTCGCGGGAATCCTCGAGGTACGGGGTCCGCGAACGGAAACGATGCAGACCGACCAGGCTGGCGAGCGCCCGATTCTCCCAGAGATCCTCGGAAGGGATCCTAGGCTCTCTCGACGGGTTCCCGGTCGCGGTCGGCTCCGACACGGTGGCGGGGACCGCGGGAAGGGGGTGGGGGAGGAGCTGGGTGCATCGCACGCGCACCCCGAACTGTCTCCAACGCTCCTCGGGCGCCTCGATCCGGCCCGCGCCCTCCCAGTGAGCCCCCGCTTTCCCGAGCTGGAGGAAAAGGACGCTCTGCCCTTCGACCTTCGAGATCGATCGGGCATCACTCCAGAGCCGGACGGTACCCGCCCGCAGCCATCTCCGCAGGGCCTCGTCGGGAAAGCCGAGGAAGACCCAGCCGGAGGGATGTTCGGCGAACATACGTACCCGTAGAGCGTCCCCCGGCGGCGCGACGCCCGCCTAGATCGGCCCGCCGCCGATCGGCCCGGAGATCCAGTTCCAAAAGTCGTCCCGCCAGAAGTCGACCTCCTCGGGGACCCGGCGCAGCTCGAGGGGGTGGAGACCGGCGGCCTCCGCGGCGCGGAGTTCCCCCCGCAGTTGGTCGACCGCGTGGGCCGAGAGCCGATCCAGGGTCGCGGAGAGCGCGGACTTGAACCCGACATCGAGGAGGCGCGTCGGATGGCGCAGGACCAGTCGGAAATGGTGCGCTCGGGTACCCTCGACCTCGAGCACCTGCCACTCGAGAGGCTCGTGACGCGCCCGTTGGAGCTCGAACGCAGCAAGATTCCCCAAGGCGCGGGCGACGAACCGCTCGTCGTCGAGCCCCGGGCGGAGGAAGATGCCGACTTCGATCCCCTGCGACGTGTCGCGTCAACCCCTCCGGGTGCTATAGCTTCGACCGGGAACCTGACCCCGGAAACACCGGCCGACCGTCCCCGTGCCCGAGCGGCCAAGGGCTGCGGGTCGTGCGGGGGATGCTCCACGCAGTAGGGAGGTCCGATCCCGGGTCGGGCCTCGCGCGGGTAAAGGTTAACGGGCGCGAGGGCGCTCGGCGGACCTCTCTGCTGGCGATCCTGATGCTTCGACGCTCCCGTCTACCTATCCTCCTCACCCTGGGAGCGGTCGCGGTCGTGCTGGTCCTGCTCTTCCTCTTGGTGGTCGTCGACTCCCCTGCGAGCCCGAGCGGGGCCCCTTCCTCGAGCCGCGCGATCCCCTACTCCGCCGCTCGCGCCTTGGCCGACTCGCCCGGCCTCTCGTACCAGGGCGGACCGTGGGTGGCGATCCTGGCCGTCGGGCTCGACTCTCCGAACTTCCTGACGATGCCGCTCAACTCCTCCCTTCTCTCGGGCACGCGATGCCCGTTCGAGCCGGCGCCCGGGGGATCCTCCTTGCTCTCGGTCCCGGCCTATAGCGGGAACGTTTCGGCCGGGCTGGCCCCGGCGTGGGAAGTCGTCTACCGCAATGCCGCCGGAGACGCCGCGATCGTCTCGGTGACGAGCAGCCAGGCATCCGTGCTCGGCACCTTCGCGTCCAACCAGTGCGGAGCCCTCTTCGGCATCTTCCCCCCGCTGCCGTCCGACGCCGTCAACAGCACGGTCGCCGGTAGAGCGGTCTCGCCCTTCGTCCGCAATTTCACGGCAGAGTACGCCGCCCTGTCGGCCGTCTATGCGCTGGGAGGCACGCCCGCCCTTCCGGGGGCAAGTCCCCGGGCCTTTTGGGCGATCTCGTTCACCACGTGTTCGGTCCTCGCGAGCCCGGGAAGTACCGGCGCGTTGTTCAATGCCACCGTGGACGCGGCGACCGGCCGGGTGACCTCCGCACAAACGAGGCTCGGCGTCCCGTGCGGCATTCCTACGACGCCGTACTCCCTCGGGGCCGCGTTGGTGCCATCGCCGGCGACCCTCAACGGAACCCTCCACGTCGACTCGTCGGTGGTCGCAGACGCGTCCGATGGGATCACCGGGGCGAATCCGTCGGTCGAGGTTGTGAGCAGGACGACGGGCATGCCCGAGACCGGCGGGCACGTCTCGGCCGAAACGAGCCGCCTCGCGATCATCACCACGTACGACCCCCTCACGTTCTCCCCGTTGGGCGGAAGTACGACTCCGAACGCCATGGGCGATCAGCTCGTCGTGGCCTCCAGGGCGAATCTGTCGGGCGACTTTCTCCTCCTGGCGGGCGTTGGCTCCTTCGGGGGCACGGGGAACCTCGGGCTCTAGGCTCCGCCGCCCGCTCCCTAGGTCGTGCGGGGGGGCATCGGTCAGCCCGAAGGAGTCACGTCCCCGCGGAGACTCATCGGGGGCCCCTCGAGCATCTTTAGGAGCTCCTCCACGGGCCGGGCGCCGGAGAGGCGAGTGCTGCCGTCGAAAAGGAAGAACGGCACCCCGTCGACCCCGAGTGCCGTCGCCCGCTGCTCATCCGAGCGGACCTGGAGCGTGAACGCCCGACCGGCGAGCACGCGTCGTGCGTCCGACTCCGAGAGACCCCCCTCGACCGCCAGTCGGAGAAGCGTCGGGAGATCCGCGAGGTACTCCCCCTCGCAGAAGTACGCGCGCTCGAATCGCTCCTCGAGGGCGGGACGGATCCCGCGAAGCTGGGCGAGCTGCAGCAGTCGATGCGCGTCGAGCGTGTTCGTCGGGCGCGCTCGCTCGAGGTGGAATCCGAGGCCTTCCTCCGCCGCCAGTCGGGTCAATCGGTCGTTCGCGAGCTGGGCGTCGCGGACCGAGATGCCGTACTTTTCCGACAGTGCCTCCGGGAGGGTCCGACCGGAGTCTCGCGGAGCTTCGGGGTCGAGTTCGAAGCTTCGGTACCGGACTTCGATGGTCTGCCGCCCTTCGAAGCGGCTCAACGCGGTCTCGAACCGGCGTCGCCCGAGGTAACACCACGGGCAGATCACGTCGGACCATACCTCGACCTGCATCGATCGGGGGAGGTGGCCCCGGTGAATAACAGGTCCGTTGCGGCCCCGGAAGCGCGGTGGGAGGCGCGCCCTCGCACCTTAAGAGGTCCTCCCGGGTCCCGCGGCCGTACCCAACCGAGGATGACCATGACTCCCAAACCTCACCGGCGCGCGAAACCGATCGGAAAGAAGCGTCACCACAAGCAGCGCCAGCTACGGATCGCGGCCCGGCGTCGTCAGGTCCGCTTGGGCTAGCGAGACCGCGAGGTTCGCCCCCCAAGGGGGGTCCGGGTGCGGGGGACCGGAGCGTTCGCTACGGCCCGGTCCGTTCCACGAGCGTCCGGTCGACCTCGGCCACGTTTCGACGTCCGGAGAGCGCCATCGACGTCGCGAGCTCCGTGGCGAGCAGGGAGAAGTATCGCTCGACCCCGGCTTCGCCGTCAGCGGCGAGCGCCCAGAGGAGGGGCCGCCCGATGCCGACCGCTCGGGCTCCGAGGGCGAGCGCGATCAGGATGTCCGAGGCGCGACGGACGCCGCCGTCGAGGTAGACCTCGAGGCTCGACCCGACTGCCGCCACGATGGCTGGCAACGCCTCGAGGCTCGCTACCGCTCCATCGAGCTGGCGGCCCCCGTGGTTCGAGACCACGATGCCCCGGACCCCCCTTCGTGCCGCCTCTCGGGCGTCCCGCTCATCCAGCACGCCCTTCAGGACCACCGGGAGCCGCGTGACCGACCGGATCTGGTCGACGACTTCCCAGGTCGCACCCGCGTCCGAGCGTAGCCGGTACAGCTCTCCCTGTCGTACGGGGCCCCGGGTCGGAGGCACCACGTCCCGGCCGTTCCCGATCGGTATCGACCCATCGATCGCGAACCCTCCTTCGGACTGCCGGTCCCGCACCGCGAGCACCGGGGTATCGACGGTGAGCACGATAGCCGAGAAGCGGGCCCGCTCGGCCCGTTCGATCAACGAACGACTCACCTCGAAATCCGGCTGCAGGTACAGTTGGAACCATCGCGGTGCTTCTCCGCTGGCCGCCGCGATCTCCTCGAGCGAGCGGGAGCTGAGGGTGCTGTAGGCTCCGAGTACGTGGGCCCGACCGGCGGCCCGGGCCATGGCCACCTCTCCCTCGGGGTGAACCTGACCCTGGTACGCCATCGGAGCGACCCAGAACGGAACCCCCACGCGAGCGCCCAGGATCTCGGTGTGCAAGTCGACGGAGGAGACGTCCGCGAGCACCCGCGGTTTGAGGCCCCAGGAACGGAAGGCGTCCCGATTGGCCCGCAGCGTGCGCTCCTCCGATGCGCCTCCTTGAATGTAGGCCCAGAGAGCGTCGAGCGAGCGTCTCGATGCCGCCTCCTCGAGCTCGCCGAGCGTTCGGAAGGAGGTGATCGGAGGATCCATGGGTCGCACCGCCCGGCGCCCGGGGAGGCTCACCTCGGTTTGAAGCCATCGCTACCCGCGACGATCCTGCTCCCTCGCTGCCGAGAACTCCCGCGGCGATCGGAGGGGCAGCGGAGGAGGCGAGCCCCGCAACGACGGGGCTCGGCCAACGACAACCGCTAATAGCCCGGCTCCTCATCGTCGGCCCGTGGCGGACCGTTCGGCCCTGATCACGGGGATCACGGGACAAGACGGTTCCTATCTAGCGGAGCTGCTGGTCGAAAAAGGCTACCGCGTGTTCGGCCTCGTCCGCCGGCTGAGCACCCCCAATCTGTCGAACCTCGCCGCGATCGTCGACCGGGTCACCTTGCTCGACGGGGACCTGATCGATCAGTCCTCGCTCAACCAGGCGGTGCTGCGGGCGGACCCGCAGGAGGTGTACAATCTCGGCGCCCAGTCGTTCGTGATGGCGTCGTTCAGCCAACCGGCGCTGACGGGCGAGATCACCGGGCTCGGGACCCTCCGCCTCCTGGAAGCGGTGAAGGCGCATGCCCCCACGGCGCGCGTCTACCAGGCATCGTCGAGCGAGATGTTCGGCCATGTCGAGCGGGAGCCCCAGGACGAGTCGACGCCGTTCCATCCTCGGAGCCCGTACGGCGTCGCCAAGGTGTACAGCTACTGGGCGGCGATCAACTATCGCGAGGCCTACTCGCTGTACGTCGCGAACGGGATCCTCTTCAATCACGAGAGCCCCCGGCGCGGGCTCGAGTTCGTGACCCGAAAGATCACCGACGGGGTGGCTCGGATCCGGGCCGGTCGGGCGACGAGGATCACGCTGGGCAACCTCGATGCCCGTCGGGACTGGGGGTACGCCCCCGATTATGTCGACTTCATGTGGCGGACCCTTCAGCACTCCCGGCCCGACGACTTCGTCGGCGCGACAGGGACCGCGCATTCGGTCCGGGAGTTCGCGGAAGCGGCGTTCCGGGCGGCCGGTATCCGGGACTGGGAACGCTACGTAAGGACCGACCCCGCCCTTCACCGGCCCGCCGAGGTCTACAACCTCCGGGGCGATCCCTCGAAGGCCGCTCGGGAGCTTGGATGGCGGGCGTCGACCTCTTTCGAAGAGCTCGTGCGCCTCATGGTGGAGGCCGACCTCGAGCGCTACCACATCGACCCGAAAGGTGCCCCGGCCCCCGGGAGATGACCTCCTTGGCCCCCCTCGGGGCTTTGCGCCGCCCCCCGGCGAAGACCTCGCACGTTCGAGTGTGAGGGGTGGGGGGATTCCCATGGGATCTAGACCAACGGTCGCGGTGGTGGTGACCGCCTACCGTCGCCGAGAGTTCTATCTTCGCGCGGTCGATTCGGCGCTCCGACTCGACCCGGGACCGTTCTCCGTCGAGTACCTGCTCCTGCGGGACTTCGAGGATCCCGAGGTCGACCGGACGCTCGCCGCACGGGGGGTGCGGGTCGTCTCCGCCACCTCCCCGCGGGTCGGGGGGACCCTGGGGAAAGCCCTCGACCGGAGCGATGCCGAGTACTTCGCCTTCCTGGATGACGACGACCTCTGGTTGCCGACCCGGCTCCTAGGGTTCGCCGAGGTCCAGGCGGCGGTCCCCGACCTCGCGTACTACCACAACGGATTCCGGCTGTTCTCGGACCCCGCTCCGGCCAGGGAGGAGGGTGCCGAACCCCCCACCGGCCACCCCGGGGCCCGCGAGGGCACGTGGTCCGTTCATCGGGAGTCCGACGGCGACCGGCTCCTGGCGTTTCTGGCCTCGGGCAATCAGGAGCGCAACTTCAGTTCCACGGTCGTCCATCGCTCAGCGTTCGAGCGGATCCGGACCGAGCTCGAGGAGCTCCCCGCGATGACCGACACGTGCGCGTTGTTCGCGGGACTGCTGTCGGGAGGTCCGCTGGCGTTCGACGACCGGGTGTTCACCCTGGTCCGACGGCACCGACAGAACGTGTCGAAGACCGTCGGGGACATCCGGCTCCGCGCGGAAGCGCTCCAGCTCTTCGGGTCGATGACCTCCCGCGTCGGCCGATCCCCTACGGCCGCCCAGTACCTCCGGCTGCGCGTGGCCCGGGAGCAGATCTACAACCGGGTCCTCGGAGGCGCGAGCTCTCCGCGAGAGCTCCTCGAGGCCACCGGGGAGGTCCTGCGCTTCGGGCTTCGCCATCGCAGCCTCCGGGATCTCCAGTTCGTGGCTCTGGCGGTCGGCGGGCTCCTCGCCCCGTTCTCGATCCCCGCGCAGCGCCGGTGGCTGGTACCGAACTAGACCGTGCCCCCGGGTCGGCCACCGCGAAGGAGGTCGTCCTCCGCGCGGGGGGGATCTCCGCCTTGCCGAGGCCACCCCTCGTGGAGAAAGGGCGGAGCAGAGAGCTTCCTCACGGATTGCGCTTCCCGCACGAGGGTTAAGAAGCCGGACCGTCTGGAAACCCGAGAATGACCGGAGCGAGGGGCTCGGCAGCGACGGCTCCGGACTCCGGCAGCTCCGCGCGCCGGCTCACGCTGATCAGCTACCGATTGCGACGCGACAGCGGGGAGTCCCGTCTCACCTTCAACCTCGCCCGGGGCCTCCGGGACCGGGGTTTCGCCCCGGTGGTCCTCAGCCTCGACGCGAGCGCCGAGGTCCGGGAGGAGTACCGCACTGCCGGTGTCGACCTGCGGGTCGATGCCGGAAGCTGGGGAGCGCAGCAGGACTGGCAGATGATGGCCTACCGTCCCACGCTGGCCCGACGAGTCGCCCGGATGGCCCGCGGGCTTCCGCCGTCCGAAGTGTACTTGGTCGTCCAGGATGCCGCGATCCCCGTGGCGGCCGAGCCGCTGCCCGGCCGCACCGCATATCTCTGCAACGGCGACATGCAGCTACTGCTCCTCGACCCGGGGTTCCGCGCTGCCCATCGATGGGGCACGACCGTGCTGAGCGCCCGGTTCGTGCGGGCGCTCGAACATCACTCCGCGCTCGTTCGACGATTTGACCGAGTGCTCGCCAACAGCGAGTTCACTCGCGGACTGATGTCGTTCCTCTACGACGCTGCGATCGAGGGCGTGGTCTACCCTCCGGTCGACACCCGCCTCTTCGCGCCGGGGACCCCGGCGACCGAGTCCCCGCCGTACGCCCTCGCGGTGCTCAAGAGCCCGGCCGAACCGGCGTACCGGGCGATCGCCCGCATCGCGCAGCAGGTCCGGGTCCGGATCATCGGCCGGGCCACGGCGCCCCACGCGGAAACGCTCGGGCTCCTCGACGACGCGGCCCTCGTCGAACAGTACCGGGGGGCCCGAGTGACGCTCTCCCCATCGTTCCGGGAGTTCTTCGGGTACGCCCTGGCCGAATCCATGGCCTGCGGGACGCCGTGCGTGGCGTTCGATCAAGGTGGGGCCCATGAGATCGTCCGACCGGGGCACGACGGCTGGCTCGTCCGCTCGGAGCCCGAACTCGAACGAGTCGTGACCGAACAACTGTGCCAACCGCCCGACCCCGCGCTGCGGGCCCGATGCGTGGAGTCGGCGCGGCGCTTTTCGATCGACGCTTCGACCGACGCCCTCACGAAGCATCTCGGCCTATCATGAGCCGCGCGGAGGACACCTCGCAGCGCCCGACCGACCTTCCACCGACGCCGGTCACGACTCGCCTCGGGCGACTGGTCCGGTCCCCGGTCCCCTACCTCTTGGCCGCGGTCGTTCTCTTCGCGGCCGGCTTCACGTACCTCACGTTCCTGCGCCTCGACTCCTTCCACAGCTCGATCAATGACCTCGGCGCGTTCAACCAGGTCTACTGGATCACGCTCCACGGCGGACCGAACAGCTGGCAAGCGACCCAATCGGCGACGTTCTACTCGAGCTACCCGTGGCAGAGCCTGGTCTTCGTCGTGATGCTCCCGGCGTACGCGGCGTTCCCCGACCCCCACACCCTCCTCGTGGGGCAAGGCATCGCGGTCCCGCTCGCCGCCTTGCCGATCTACCTCTTGGCGCGACGCTACCGGTTCTCTCCCTGGATGTCGTTCGGATTCGCCGGTCTGTACCTCCTCAACTATCAGGTCGAGTCGGCCGCCCTGAACGACTATCACCTGCAGGTCTTCTTTCCCGTGCTCTTCTTCTCGATGGTCCTCGCCTACGAGGCTCGCTGGAAGTGGGCGTTCGTGGTGCTCGCGTTCCTCGCGATGACCGTGAATCCCCTGACCCTCGGCGTGGTGCTCGCCTTCCTCGTCGCCCAGATGGTCCGCTCGGGAAGGCTCCGACGGAGCTGGGCGAGCCTCGCGAGAACGCTCCGCTCGCTGGCGAACCCTCGCTCGGCCGAGCCGTACGTGCTGGCCCTCGGGATCGCCCTCTTCGCCTTCGAGGTGGCGAGCGGGTCGATCGCGGGATACCACGTCGGCGTCTCCTCCACCCAGGGGGGCGCCCCGCACTACTCGGCCACGGTGGAGACCCGTCTCGTCTTCCTTGCCATGACGTTCCTCCCCTTCCTCGGAGTAGCGTTCCTCACCTGGGAATCGCTCCTCACGGCGATCCCGCTCCTCGCGTTCCTCGGGGTCGCGGACCCGAGCTACTTCCACTTCGTCGGGCACCAGGACGCGTTCGAGTACCTGACGGTCGGCTTGTGGGGGCTCATGGTCTTCTCCCGCGACCGGTGGCTCCCGTACTGGGAAGCACGCCGTGCGGCGCCGCCCTCGCGGTTTCGCTCGCGACGGGCGCGCGCCTGGGGACGGGCCCCCGGGCTCCTCGGGGTGGCCGTCGCGGTAACGGCGGTCCTCTTCGCCGCGTTCTCTCCCCTCGCTCCCGGGACGAGTCAGCGGGGGTATCTCGGCACGATCAACGAGCTTCCCGGCCAGTTCGCGGGCCCGTCCACCGCCGACCGCTTCCTCGCGCAGACGATCGCGCTCGTTCCGTCCAATGCCTCGGTGCTCACCCAGAACAACGTCGTCCAGCTCACCGGCCGTCCGGCCTTCAATTGGGCGTTTCCGGGGAAACCCGGCACCATTCGCCCCCTGAACTATACGTACATCATCGCCGACGACTCGTCGGACTCGGTGGCGCAGTTCTGGTATGCCTATCTCGAGCCGTACGTCACTGCCGCGAGCCAATCGGGCGCCTTCGGGGTCTTCTCGATCGGGTACGGGATCCTCGGGCTCGAGCAGGGATTCCACGGTCCCCCGCTCCTCCTCGGCCCGACGTTCTTTCCCGCGCGGTCGCTCCCCCTCTACTCCGGGCACTTGCAGGGGAACGTCGCGATCCACCCGGCGGCGAACGACTTTTCGTTCTGGTACGGTCCGTACCTGAGTCTCCCCGCCGGGAACTTCACGGTCACCTTCCAGCTGATGGTCACGAACGTCACCTCGGCGTCCGCCACGATCCTCGCGCTCGCCGTCTACAACTGGACCGGGGGCAGCGTGCACCCCTACCGGGAGGTCGGACTGACGGCGTCCGCGTTCGGCGCGGTCGGAGTCTGGGAGTACCTCCGCCTCAACTTCACGCTCCCCGTCGCCGCGTCGCACCTCGAGTTCGGCGGGCTGTTCCCGTCCCAGGTCGCGACGATCTACTTCGCGGGGGAGACCCTGACCGTGGACCGGCTCACGTGAGCGGCGACGCGGGTCCCCCGGCGCCGGGGGTGGGGGGCCCGCCCGCGAGCCGCCCGAGATCGCAGACGAAACGTTCCCAGGAGAATCGCGCGGCGAAGGCGTTTTGGCGGGCGACGAGCGAGGCGCGCAGCTCCGCGTCGTCGAGGACGCGCCGCACCCCCGCCGCAAGCGCCTCCGGGGTCGAGGGCGTGAGGACGACACCGGCTCCGAGCTCCGCGAGCCAACGGAACTCGGGCAGGTCGGTCGCCACCACCGGCAGGCCCGCCGAGGCGATCCGCGAGAACATCGCGCTGCCCCCCTGCGTCGCGCGGTAGGGCAACAATGCGACCGTCGAGCCCGTGAGCAGCCGTTCGAGCTCGGCGTCCGGGACGCGACCGTGGACCCGGATCCCCACCGCGCGCAAACGGGCCTCGAGGAGCGTGAGGTTCCGGCGGTAGGCGGGGTCCCGCTCCCGGAGAACCCGATGCGGGCCCCCGACGACGTCGATCGGTATCCGTTCGGGAACGAGGGAACGGATGGCCGGGAGGCGTTCGTGGCCCTTGTACGGCGAGAGATACCCCGGAACCACGATCCCGAGGGCGGGGTCCTGCGGCGAGCCGACGCCCCTCCCCGGAGCGCAGGGAAGGGGCGTGAGGAGCGCGGGCGGGGTGTGATAGCGGCTCCGGAGGAGCTCGCCGACCGTCCGACTGAACGCCACGAGCTTCGCGCCCGTCACGTGCGCGACCGCCCAGTGAGCCCCGACCCGGACCCAGGGGGGGACCGGATAGCCCGTGGTCTCGGCGTCCATCGCTTCGATGAGATTGTGGACGAGGACGATCGTCTCGGGACCGGTGCGGCGGACCCGGCGCGAGAGGTGAAAGTACCCGACGAGGTTGCGAAGCGCGGACGAGCCCCACGCCGTCAGCCCGAGGTTGATGATCGCCGGTCCGTTCCACGCGCGGACCTCCCGGAGCTGGGAGCGCTCGTGGTGACCGTCCGGGTCGGTCTCGAGGTACGTGACGGGACCGCCGAGACGGGCCCGGAGCTCGAGGCCGAAGTCCCCTATCCCAGTGGCACGGTAGTTGTTGAGGAGGAGCGTGCCGCCCGCCGGTCGCGGGGTCGGGTCAACTTCGGGTATGGTTCGTAACATTCGGGGTGGACCGGCTCGTGGGGACGGGCCGGGAGCGGGCTCGCTCCTCGTCGAGGCGGGCCCGCAGGCGGAGGAGGCCGCTCCCGTGGAGGTAGATGTCCGAAGCGAGTCGGCCCCAACGGGTGCGCTTGACCTTGGTCTCGGTCCAGACGACCGGCATCTCGACGACCGGGATGCCCGCGCGATGGGCGAGGATCAGCATCTCGGTGTCCCAGAACCAGGAGTCTTCCCGAGAGAGCGGCAAAAGGCGGTGAACGGTGGAGGCGCTGAATGCCTTGAGCCCGCACTGGTGGTCCTGGATCGGCTCCTCGAAGGTGAGCCGGAGGAGACGGTTGTAGGCCTGGGAGACCAGGGAACGTACGGGAGGGCGGGAGAGCTGAGCGCCGGGCGCGTAGCGGGACCCGACCACGACCTCCTCTCCCGCGAGCACGCGGCGGACCGCGGTCACGACCGCTTCCGCCCCGGCGGCGAGGTCGGCGTCGGTGAAACAGTACACGTCCGCAGACTCCTTTGACCAGAGCATCCGGAGGGCCCGACCCCGACCGAGGGCGCGGGGGCTTTCCTGGACGAGCAGCGAAGGGAGGCGTTCCCGCAGCTCGGCGAGGACCTTCTGGCTCCCGTCGGTCGACCCGTCCTCCGCGACGGCCAGGCGGTACGCGAGCCCCGAACGGTCCAGGACCCGCACGAGCTCGAGGATCGACGCCGCGAGTCGGGGGGCCTCGTTGCGTACCGGGACCGAGATGAGCACTCGGGGATGCGAGGCTTCGACTCCCGTCGCCTCCGGTCCGCGGGGGAGGGGGAAACGGGACCGCTCCATGGGCGAGGCGTTCGCGGGGGAAGGGCGCAGAATGTCGAGCGAGGGAACCTCGCCCAGGGGCCGGTACATCGCGTCCATGTTCCGAACAGTTCCGAGGGTATAATTCGAACCGGGGCACCCCCTATTATAGTTGGGTATCGAATTCGTTTTGCCGTGCGTCACCTCGACACGGCCGCCCCTGCCGGGCCGAGGGCCAGGGTCCGGAGCTCTTCACCCGCATTCCCCCGGACCGTCGCCGACGCGAGAGAACCACGCTCCTGTACGCCGCGTGACCCCCTGCTAGGTCCGTCGGCCTATCCGTACGTACGCCACGTACGACATCACACCGGCCTCGGGAAGCGGCCCGGGCGCTCGACGGCTCACGCGGCCCGTTCGGCCTCGCGCCAGTACTCGAGAGAGTCGGCGATCGTGCGGTCGATGGGATAGGTCGGGCTGTATCCCAGGCCCCGCAGGCGCGAAATGTCGGCCCGGTTCTCCGGCTCGTCGGTGGGCCGGAAGAGCGCCGGATCGGGCGTGATCTCGATCGGGACGCGCGCGATGCGGACGAGGGCCTCGGCGAACGAGCGGATCGAGTAGTTCTCCCCGGCTCCTACGTTAACCGGCGAGCGGGGGTCCCCCACTTCGAAGACCGTCCACACCGCGCGCACCACGTCCCGGATGTCGGAGACGTCGCGTCGCGTGTCGAGGTTTCCGACCTTGAGCGGTCCGGCGCTGCCGGTCTTCTCGATCCGGGCGACCTGGCGGGCAAAGTCGTTCAGCGCGTCGCCGGTCTTGCCCGGCCCGGTCGTCCCGAACAGGCGCGCCCGCACGATCCGCAGCCCGAAGTTGAGCGAGTACTGCAACGACAGCATGTCCTGGGCGGCTTTCGAGACCCCGTACGGGTTCGTCGGGTTCAACGCAAAATCCTCGGAGATCGGGAGTCGTGGCGGCACCCCGTAGGCGGCGGCGGAGGCGGCGAGGAGCGTCCCCTTCGCCGGCGGCGCGTTGCGGAGGGCTTCGTAGAGATAGATCGTTCCGAGGACGTTCGTCCGAAACGTGTCGGCCGGGTCCCGCCACGCCTTCTGGGCATACGCCTGGGCGGCGAGGTGGAACACGCCGTCGGGGCGGAGGTCGGTGACGAGGCGCTCGACGGCGGCGCGGTCCTGCATGTCGAGCCGCTCCCAGCGGATCCCCGAGCGGGGCAGGTCGCGTGCGGTGAGCTCCTGCGTGCTGAGATAGGTGCCCACGACCTCGTGCCCGAGCTCCCGGGCGTAGGTCGAGAGGTGGCGCCCGATGAACCCCGAGGCGCCGGTGATGAGGATCAGCATGGGGGCGGTCCCGGCCGGGCGCGTGGGTGCGACCCAGTCCGAGCGGGTTCCGGGCGGTTCCCGGGGGTACTCGGCAGCGTCTTCCCTCCCCGGCAGGAGGAGCGGACCGGCGTTATAGACCTTCCCGGCACGGGCGGGCGAGCGGCCTTCCGGGCGCCTCCACGGCCCGTCAGCGGTCCGAACCCGCCGCGGGGGCACCGGTCTCGGGGACCGGTACGCGGCTCGCGGGTCGACTTCGCAGGAGCGAGCGGAGACGGCGGGCGAGCGACAGCTCGGAAACGAAGATGCGCACGAACCCGAGCCCCTCGGTGACCTTGCTCGTGCCGCTCGCGCGGGGTTCGAAGCGGAATCCGACCTCCGTCACCCTCTTGCCCTCGGCCATGACGAGCACGAAGAGGAGGAGCTTGTAGCCCCGGTAGAGAGGGTCGAGGGGGACCCATATCTCCCGGCGAAAGGCGAAGTACCCCGAGACGGGGTCGGAAACCCGGCGGCTCGGCGGCAGGAGAAGGCGGGCGGCCCACTCGGCGCCGCGCGAGATCAACCATCGGGAGATCGTGCGCGGCCCCGCCGCGCCTCCCGGAGCGTACCGGCTCGCCACGACGAGCGCGCTTCCCCGCTCGAGCTCGCGGACCATGGCCGGCACGAGCGACGGGGGGTGTTGGAGGTCCGCGTCCATCACGACGACGTACGCTCCCTGCGCGGTCGAGATCCCCTGGCACTGGGCCCGCAACGTCGTCTGCTTCCCGTCGTGATACACGGGCCGCAGCCGAGGGTCCGACCGCGCGGCCGCAGAGAGGACTTCGCGCGTCCCGTCGGTGCTCCCGTCATCGACGATGATCACCTCGAACGAGGGGAGTTCCTGCGCGCGGAGCCCGTCGAGCAGCACCGGAAGATTCGCCCGCTCGTTGAACGTGGCCAGCACGATGGAGACCTTCGGAGGGGAGCCGTGCGGCCCGTCGATCGTTCCCATTCGATCCGCCCCTAGCTGGCCCCGCGGACCGACCAGGTCTGGAGCCCGTTCATTTCGAAGGAGAAGTCGGTCACGCTCCCCCCGGCCGAGACGACGGCGTTCGCGACGTCCGCCCTCCGGGCAAAGTCGCAGAACAGGAGCATGTAGCCGCCGCCTCCCGCGCCGAGGAGCTTGCCGCCGAGCGCGCCGGCCCCCCGGGCGCGAGCGTAGAGCGTATCGATGCGAGGGTTCGAGATCCCCGGGGTGAACTGCTGCTTGAACTTCCACCCCTCGTCGAGCAGGCGACCCATCTCGTCGATGTTCCCGCGCAGGAGCTCGCGCTTCATGTCGACGGCGAGCCGACGGCTCGCGTCGAGCGCCGCGACCGTCTCCTCCCGCCGTTCGGTGTAGTTCCGCTGCTGCTGCTCGATGATGTCGTTCGAGAAGTGACCCGACCCCGTGTAGCAGAGCAACAGGCGGTAGGCGAGCTCGTTCAGAACGTCGGGCTGGATCTTGAGGGGGTTCACGATCGTGCGGTCCCGCTCGAACTCGAGGTAGTTGAACCCGCCGAAGGCGGCGGCGTACTGGTCCTGTCGACCCCCCTTGATCCCGAGCTCCTCCCGCTCGATACGGTACGCCAGCTCCGCGACCTCGTAGGCGGTCCGCGGCTCCCGCAGGTACCGCTGGAACGCGCCCACGAGTGCGACGCACATCGTCGACGAGCCTCCGAGGCCGGTGCCCGCCGGAGCGTCGGAGTGCAGGAACAACCGCAGATTCTCCTCGGCGCCGTGGCCCGCGACGGCGGGCCGCAGCACCTTGAGCGCGGCCTTGACCAGGTCGAGCTCCCCGTTGTACAGCAGGTCGGACGGTTTCTGATAGAGGATCTTCTGGTTGTAGTCGAGCGATTCCACCGTCGTGCTCCCCGCGCGACCCGGGACGACCTCGAGCGTCGCGAAGGCGAACCGATCGATCGTGCAGTTCAGGACCGCCCCTCCCTTCTCCTCCGGGTAGGGAGAGACGTCCGTCCCACCTCCCGCGAAGCTGATCCGCAGCGGCGCCTTGCTGCGAAGAATCTGCATCGACCGAGGACGGGAGGTAGCGACTTTAACCTTTCCTCGGGGACGCGCCGGCTCGGCGGTGGACGCTAGCTCGACCGCGTCGGCAACGAGGCGGGGGCGTACCGGGGGAGCCGGTAGAGATGGACCCCCTCGGCCACGGCCCACAGAAGGATCGGCGCGACGATCAGACGCTCCATGCCGCCGGGGCCCAATCCGAGAAACAGCCCGGCCGGGCCTCCGTAGGTCCCCGCGCTGAACAGCACGATCGCGAAGATCGTGATACCTCCGCACAGGACCGTGAACGGTCGCGAGGACCCCCACCGCGCGGCGGGAACCATGGCGAACGAGACGACGACGAGGCCGAGGCCGGCGCCGAGGAAGGCGACCAAGGAGACGATGTCGTGCATGTGGCCGTTGAGGACCGGCGTCGTCTCGGGAAAGACCCCGACTCCGATCGCGCCGATCCCACCGATCAGGAGCAGGCTGAGGCCGGCGCCCCGGCTCGGTCGGTCGTCGAACGCCGACCAGATGAGGAGCGCACCGACGACCGCGCAGAGGCCGAGCAGGATGACCGAGGCATCGAACACGAGCGCCCACGGGGAGTTCGCCCCGCCAAGGTCGCTGATGAAGTTCTGGGTGAGGCTGTAGTTCGGATACTGCGTCTGGACGACCGCCATCCCGACGAGGAACTCGAGCCCCCCGAAGATCAGGACGGCCGCACCGGAGCGTACGGCGCGATGCACCATGGGTCCGGCTTCGTGGTTCACGCCTCTCGTCCCCGTCCGCCGGGCCTCCCGGGGGAGCGTGCGGCGCTTCGCCTCTTAGTCCTTGCGGCCGACCGGCAGCGAGTGCCCTGGGGGGGCTGAGGGTCGTGTACCGGGACGCGTTCGAGGATCCTCCTGCGCCTTCTCCGGCCGCGCTCCGCTCCACCCGACCCCGCGCTGGCGGAAAGATATAGGCGTGGGTCTCGTTCCCCGCTCCGTGCGGATCCGGGCCGTGCTTCCACCGTTCCTTCCGCTCGAGGAGATCGAACGCCGCGTCCACGCGGTACTGCCTGAGGTGGAGGTGGTGACGTCGGTCGAGGCCGCCGGGCGGTACCGACCCGAGGAGATCGAGGTCCTGATCCTGACCACGTTTCACGGGCTGCCGGCGGAGACCGTGGAGCGACTCGGCGCCCTCCGATTCGTCCAGGTCGCGAGCACGGGGTACGACCGCGTCGACCTCGACGCCTGCCGTTCCCGGGGCATCGGGGTCTCGAACATACCGGTCGCGAACTCGAAGACCGTCGCCGAACACGTCGTCCTCTTCGCCCTCGCCCTCTTGCGCGACCTGCGGGGGCTCGACGCCGACCTCCGCAAGGGCGAATGGCCGAGGCTGACCGGGGCGAACGACCTCGCCGGCAAGGTCTTCGGGATCGCGGGAATGGGCCGGATCGGTCGGGAGCTCGCGGCGCGGCTCGTTCCGTTCGAAACCTCGACCATCTACACCGACATCGTGCCGCTCGCTCCCGAGGAGGAGCGTCGGCTCGGCCTCACGCGGGTCAGCTGGGACGACCTCCTCGCCGAGTCGGATATCCTCTCGCTCCACCTGCCGCTCACCGACCGGACTCGGAACCTGGTCGACGCGCCGGCGTTCGCGCGGATGAAGGACCAGGCGATCTTCATCAATACGGCCCGGGCCGAGCTCGTCGACCCTGAGGCGCTCTGCCGCGCGGTGTCCGACGGTCGGCTCCGGGCCGGGATCGACGTCTACCCGTCGGAGCCCCCCGACCTCACCGACCCGGTCTTCCGCGCCCCGAACGCGCTCTGGACGCCGCACATCGCCGGCGTGACGTTCGAGGCCCAGCAACGGTTCCTTGAGGAGACGGTGAAGAACGTGCTTCGCTACGTGCAGGGAAAGGAACCGCTCTACCGCGTCGACACGCCGGGAGCCGCGCCGTAGGAGCTCCGTCGGGTCCGGATTCTTCTGCATGAAGGTCGCTCGGGCGCTCTCGGACGCACTGGCGGCCCACGGCATTGAGCGCGTGTTCGGCAACCCGGGCACCACCGAGCTCCCGTTCCTTGAGGGGTTGCGCCAGGAGTACTACCTCACGCTCCACGACGCACTCGCGGTCGGGGCCGCGGATGGGGCCGCGCAGGTCCGCCGCGCACCGAGCGTCGCGAACCTCCACGCGGCGCCGGGGCTCGGCAACTCGATCGGGTTCATCGACTCCGCGCGACGCAACCGATCCCCGGTCGTGCTCACGGTCGGCCAGCAGGACCTGCGGCACGAGACCCAAGCGCCGCTCCTCTACGGCGACCTCGAATCGATGGTCCACGGGCTCGTGAAGTATTCCCACGAGGTTCGCGGCGCCTCGGAGCTCGACGACGCCGTGCGTCACGCATTCCGTCACGCGCTCGAGCCACCGATGGGTCCGGTGTTGCTCAGCCTCCCGATGAACGTCCTCGAGGAGGAGGCCGCGCCGTACGGGGCCCCCGACCCTCCCCCCGACGACCGAGTGGACGACGTCACCCACCTCGCCGAGCGGATCCGGGCCGCGTCCGCCCCGGTCCTCGTCGTGGGCTTCGAGGTCGACGTCTTCGATGCGTTCGCGGAGGTCGAGGCGCTCTCCGACCGGCTCGGCGCGCCGGTGTACGCCGAGCCGATCTGTTCCCGGGCCCCCGTTCCGGGAGCCTCCCGCCACTTCGCGGGCGACCTCCTCCCCCACAGCGCCCTCATCTCCTCGCTCCTCGCTCCCCACGACCTCATCCTGCTCGTAGGCGCCGACCTGACGCTCTACCCCTACAGCGCCGCGCCGCTGCCGCGGGGGGACCGAATGGTCTACCTCGGTTCGGACCCCTCGGTGCCGAACAAGCTCGAGTGCGACCGCGTCCTCGGCGACCTGAAGCGGCTCTTGACGGCGCTCCTCGCCGAGGTACCGCCGACCGGACGTCGGTTCTCGCGCCCGACCGATTTCCAGCGGGCGAACCGGGTGGCTCGCGCCGCGCCACGACTGGGCGGCGAGTACGTCGTCGATGCGATCCGCCGAGCGTTCCGCGGTTACTCGCTCGTGGACGAGTCGGTGTCGCTCATCCCCACGATGAAGTCGTGCGGATTCTACGACGGTCGGGACAGTTACTTCTCCTCCCGGAGCCAACAGCTCGGATGGGGGCTCGCCGCCGCGATCGGCATCGGACTCGAACGGCCGAAGACCGTGGTCGTGCTCGGGGACGGAGCGCTCCAGTACTCGGTACAGGCGCTCTGGACGCTCGCCCGCTACCGCGTACCGGTGAAGGTCGTGGTCGTGAACAACGGCGGGTACAACATCCTCAAGAGCTACTCGAAGGCGAACCATCCCCTGCTCGCGAAAGCCGCTTACCTCGACCTCCCCGGGGTCGACGTGGAAGGGCTTGCGAAGGCGTACGGACTCCCGGCGGAGAGCGCCTCGAGCGCGGAGTCGTTGGAACGCGCGCTTCTCCAGCTCCGGGAGACCGAGGGCCCGGCCGTACTGAACGTGGAGATGGACCGGACGGTCCCCGACCTTTTCTCCTAACGACGGTCGGTACGGTCGGGGGGCGCGACGGAGGAAGATGGGATCGCGGTACCAGAATCCCGCGCTCACGGTCGACGCCGTCTGGATCCAGCACGGCCGTCTGCTCCTCGTCCGGCGGGGCCGAGCTCCGTTTCGGGGAATGTGGGCGCTCCCGGGGGGGTTCGTCGAGCAGCGCGAGACCGTCGAGGCGGCCGTGGTGCGCGAACTTCGGGAGGAGACCGGCCTCTCGGCCCGCCCGTGGAAGATCGTCGGGGTCTACTCCGGCCCGGATCGCGACCCCCGAAAGCCCAGCACGAGCGTCGCGTTCCTGATGCGCGGTCGGGCCGGGCGACCCCGCGGTGGCGACGACGCCGAGGGAGCGGAATGGGTGCTACTCTCCGCCGCCCGACCCCTCGCGTTCGACCATGAGCGGATCGTGCGCGACGCCGTGCGCCTCTGGCGCCGCGTCCGCCGGTGAAGCGGGCCCCGTCGGCGGTGCGGCGGCGACCCGCCCCCGGGACCAGGAGAGCGCCGCCGCGAGGATGAGCACGCCGAGCGAACCCAGGAACGCGGCGTGGAGGCCGTTGAGGAAGTCGCTGCCGAGGCCCCCGATCAGGTTCGTGGTACCCAGGAAGACCTGGTAGGCCACGGCGCGGGGGATGCTCGCCGATGCGATCGTCAGGGCGAGCACGAAACTGAGGAGCGTGCCGAGGTTCGAGAGGGTGGCGCGGAGCCCGCTCACCGAACCGAAGGTCGACGGGCTCGCCTGGCTCATGATCGCGGTCGTGTTGGCCGGATAGAACATCCCGGAGCCGACGCCCCCGAGGACCGAGATCGCCGGGATCCATCCGAGCCAGGAGTCCGGTGTCAGCAGCGAGTAGAGTCCCACGGCGACCGCCATCGCGAGGATGCCTCCCGTGGCGAGGGCCCGGGGGCCGAAGCGGTCGACGCGGCGTCCCATGTAGGGGCCGACGAAGGCGCCGACGAGGTAGCCGGGAACGAGCAGCAGGGAAGCGTTGAGCGGAGAGAGCCCGCGCAACCCCTGAAGGTACATCGTGAGCAGGAAGACCACGGAGAGGTACCCGAGCGCCTGGAGGAACCCCGCCAGGAGCGAGAATCCGAGCAGGCGGTTCCGCAACTGGCGGAGGTCCACCATCGGGTGGGAGATCCGGAGCTCGAGCGCGACAAAGAGCGGCAGCAACAGCGCCCCGGCGACCACGTACGCGGCATTGAGGAGCGAGGCGCCATACGAGGCGATCTCGATCGCCCCGTAGCAGATGAGCGTCAGCGCGATGGAGAACGTGAGGAATCCCCCGAGGTCGAAGTGGACTCGCTTGCGCTCGGTCCGAGGCAGGGTCCGAAGTCCGAGGGCGACCGCTCCGATGCCGATCGGGATGTTGATGAAGAAGATGTACCGCCAGCCGAGGGCGGTCGTGATCACGCCTCCGAGCAGAATCCCGAGGATCGCCCCGATGCTCCAACCGAACACGAGGTAGCCGAACGCGCGTCCGCGACGCAGGGGAGGGAAGACCGTCGCGATGAGCGCCGCCCCGTTCGAGAACATCACGGCCCCGCCGACGGCCTGCACGGCCCGGGCGGCGACGAGGAACGTCACGTTCGGCGCGAAGCCCGAGAGCGCCGAGCCGATGGTGAAGACCGAGAATCCGGTGTTGTAGACGAGCCCCCGCCCCAGGAGATCTCCGATCTGGCCGGCCTGGGTGGTGAGCGCCGTCGTGATCAGGAGGTAGATCAAGATCGTCCAGATCACCGATTCAAGCGGCGCCGAGAGGTCGCCGGAGATGGTGGGGAAAGCGAGGATGACGATCGTACTGTCGATCGCGACCATCAGCGATCCGAGCGCCGTGAGGACGAGGACGCTCGTCTCGTGCGCGGTGGTGCTCGGGCGAGAGGCGTTGGGCGCCGCGAGCGGAGGCGGGCCGACGGAGCCCACGGGGAACGCGCGCACGGGAGTACTCATGAGCCGGACCGCCGCGCAGTTCCGCGGGAAGGATTAGAGGTTGCGCCCCCGGAGGGCGCGAGACGCCCGTGCGACTCGTCGTCCGCAGTTTCGGCCGGACTCCCGTCCCTCCGTGGGGCGGCCGACGTTCTCGCGTCGACGCTTTCGTCGGGCGATGGCGGTTTTCGTCGGGAGCAAGGCGGGCACCCGGGCAAATCCTCAAATCGGAACGGACGCCTTCCGAGGGCCGGAGCGGAAGATGACGTATCGCACGACGATGACCGGTAGCTGGTTCCGGCCGAAGGAGATCCTCTCCCTGCTCGCCGCGAGCCCGACGGGCGAGCTCGGGGTCGGCCACGCCGACACCTACCTCGCGGCCGAGCGTGCGACGATTCGGGAACAGCTCCACCCCCTCGGAAGCGCGCACGGGCTCGACGAGGTGTCGAACGGCCAGCAACGGGTCGCCGGCTACACGAGCTTCCTTCCCCACCGCTTCACCGGCTTCTCGGCGACCGAACGCGTCTCGATGCCGATGAACACCGAGCTCCTCGAGGACCTGGTCGAGTCGAATCCCGCGATGGCCGCGGCCATGGGGAGCGTCGAGCGATCGTTTTCCCTGCCGAAGATCGTCGCCCCGCTCGCGTACGCCGGGGCGGAGAGCGCGGCGCGGGAGGCGCACGACGCGGTCCGCCTCGCGAAGGAGGAACGGGCCCCGAGCCTCTTCCTCCCCTCGCCCTCCCCCGGGGTGATCACGATCTTCTATCCGAACAACCCCGAGATCTATCCGACCCACCTCGATTACCTGAACGCGCTTTCCCACGAGCTCGCGAAGGAGTATCGGGCGATCCTCGAGGTCCCGGGGACCGTCCTCCAGATCGATGCCCCCGACCTGGCGATGGGCAAGCAGACCGCCTCGGGTTGGGGCACCGATTTCTATGCGGCGCTCCCGCACCATGTCGACGCGATCAACTCGGCGATCCGGGGCCTGCCCCGGGAGCGCGTTCGCGTCCACTACTGCTACGGGAACTACGCGGCCTCGCACGAGACGGACGCCGACTTTGCCCGGGTCCTTCCCGAGCTCGCGCGGCTCCGGGTCGGGGCGATCGTCGGCGAACTCGCGAACCCGCGTCACGAAGGGGACCTCGTCCTCCTCGGACGATACGCCCGGGAACAGGGCTGGCCGTCGCACCTCGCGTTCGTCGGGGGTGTGATCGACGTGAAGACCCCGATCGTCGAGTCGAAGGAGACGGTCCGTATGCGGCTCGACCTCCTCGGGAAGATCGTGGGCGAGGAGAACGCCTGGGGCGGAACGGACTGCGGTTTCGAGACGTTCGCCGGCATGAACGGGGTGACCCATCCGGTCGCCCTCCGCAAGTTGCGCGCGCTCGCCGAGGGGGCCGCGCTCCCCGGTTAAGCGACCCCAGAGGGGGTGCTCGACGTGAGCCCCGACCGGTGAGCCGCTAGCGTCTTATCGAGCGGCCGGGTGGCGCGCGCGCCAATGGCTCAGCGCGCCCAGATGGAGCAGCATCCCCGACCGACCCTCCTCTCCGATTTCATTCTCGGTGGCCAGGACGGGCTCGTCAATGTCTTGGGGATCCTGCTCGGCCTGGTCGCCGCGAACGCCCCGGCCCATTTCATCCTGATCGCGGGCCTGGCCGCGCTCGCGGCGGAATCGCTCGCCATGGCGGCGGTCGCCTACACCTCGACCGAGTCGCGTCGCAAGCTCTACCACAGCGAGATCGCGCGAGAAGAGCGGGAGATGCGGGAGGTGCCCGAGCTCGAGCGGGAGGAGGTCCGGGTCATCCTGCGGGACTGGGGGTACGAGGGCGCCGAGGTCGACGACATGCTCGCGCGCATCGAGAAGAAGCCGAAGGCTTGGCTGAATCTCATGATGGCCTTCGAGCTGAACCTGAGCCCGATCGGGACCGACGCGCCCCGGAAGAGCGCCGCCGTGGTCGGGGGCTCGACCCTGCTCGGCCACCTCATTCCGCTCCTTCCGTTCTTCTTCCTCTTGAACGACCCGCATCTCGCGGCGTACGTCGCCGTCGTCCTGAGCGCGATCACGCTCTTCCTGATCGGCTGGTACGAAGCGAAGCTGACGATCGGCTCGCTCTGGAAGAGCGGCCTTCGAATGCTGGTGATCGGGCTGGGCTCGGGGTTCGCCGGGTTCCTGATCGGCGTGGCGATCCCGTTCCTCTAGCGAGGTGGATCGGGATCAAGGAGCCGGGGAGTTCCGGGCCGAAGGCTTTTCTGTCCGACCGCGTGGGGCCCGTGTGCCTCGCGCTCCCCCCCCACTTTCAGCGCGTTTTCGACTGGATGGGCACCGGGCCCTCCTTACCGGCGCGGCGGGAGGGATCGGAGAGGCGATCGCCCGCACGTTCTCCGAGGCCGGGGCCTCGCTCGCGCTCGTCGACCGGGACGCCGTACGCCTCCGCGCCCTGGCCCGATCCCTGTCGACAGCGGGTCCCGCTCCGATCGTCGCCCCCGCCGACGTGACCCGCGTCGCCGAGGTCGCGCGCGCCGTCCGTACCGCCGCCGCGGGGCTCGGAGGCCTCGATATCCTGGTCAACGCCGCGGGCGTCACGGCGAAGGGCAGTGTGGCGACGACCGATCCGGCCGCGTGGCGCGCGCTCCTCGACATCAACCTCACGGGGACGTTCCTCGTCTGCCACGAGGCGGTCCCGCACCTGCGCCGGTCCAAGGACGCTGCGGTCGTGACGATCTCTTCGGTCTACAGTCTGATCGGGGGTCGGGACCGCGCGGCGTACTCGGCCTCGAAGGGCGGTCTCGACGCGCTGACCCGCTCCATGGCGGCCGACCTCGCGCCGGACGGGATCCGCGTGAACGCCGTGAACCCCGGGTTCATCCGCACCCCCATGACCGCGCCGACCCTCCGCGACCCGAAGGCGATGCGATTCTTCCGTGCGGCGACGCTCCTACCGCGTCTCGGCGACCCCCAGGACGTCGCCGACGCCGTCCTCTACTTGGTCTCGCCCGCCTCCCGGTTCGTCACCGGGATCTGTCTCGCGCTGGATGGGGGTCGCGCGCTCGGTCGCTGACCCGCGCCCGGCGCTCGAGGTGAAAGGAGCTATCAGCGATGCCGGTGCGTACGGAGGGTAGCCCGGTCGAGCGGATCGTGACGTGGGGCCTCGGCCTCCGCTGGACCGACGTTCCCGAGAACGTGCGCGAAATGGCCCGCGCGATCGCGACGGATTGTGTCGGGTGCGCCCTCGGTGGACTCGACTCCCGAAAGTCTCGAGCGGCGGCGACCTGGGCCCGCGGCTTCCCCCAGCGGGCCGGTGTCTCGATCCCAGGAAGTCCCGAGCGGCTGGCCCCCGGACCCGCCGCGTTCGCCTGGGGGGAGCTCGTCAACGCGCTCGAGTTCGATCCGGACCTCACTCCGTGTCACGTGGCCCCGTTCGTTCTGCCCGCGCCGTGGGTCGCCGCGGAGCTCGGCGAACGGTCCGGCCGCGACCTCCTGGTCGCGGTCGTGGTAGCCCACGAGGTCGCGGCGCAGATCGCCGGACGCATGCCGGGGCTCCGTTCGGTCGGTGGGAGCGCGCGGAGACCGACCTACGAGTTCCGCGAGCGCTGGAGCGCGTACACCGCCGGCATCGTCGGGGCAGTCGTGGGTGCGGCGCGCCTCGCCCGGACCGAACCGGCCACGGTCCTCTCGGCCCTCGGGATCGCGGCCGGCCTCGCGCCCGTGCCCATCAGCTCGCGCTTCTTCTTCACCGCCCGGCCGTCGGACCTCAAGTACGGGTCCCCCGGATGGGTCAGCCTTGGCGCGGCGACCGCGCTCGAACTCGCCCGCGCCGGCTACCGGGGGGACCCCGACGCGCTGGTCGGTCCGAACGGGCTCCTGGCGATCCTCGGCAATGGTCCCGCGGATGTCGAGGGGGCCGCGGCCGACCTCGGTCACCACTGGCGGATCCTCGATTCCGTCTTCAAACGGTTCCCCACCGGGGGCGTGGGGCACGTCGGGCTCGACCTCTTCGAGCGATTCCTTTCCGAGACCGGGACTGCCCCGGAGGCGATCGAGTCGGTCGAGGTGACCTCGGACCCGATCGTCGAGGTGCCTGTGCTCGCGAACCGGGAGGTCCGTGATCCGGTCGATGCCCAGTTCGCCTTGGCCTGGGGATTCGCCCTTCTACCGTACTACGCCCCGGGCCCGGCCTGGCAGTCCTCCGCTGCGCTCCAGGACCCGCGGGTCTCCCGTCTTTTCGCCAAAGTACGGATCCGGGCCGACCCGTCCGTCGTCCGGGACCTCTACCGGCAGCTCGTCACGGAGAAGCTCCCGTACGTTCGGCGCCGGCCGACCCGCGTGCGCGTGCGGGCGGGCGGCCGGACGTGGGAGAGGTCCGACGCGGTCGCGGAAGGCTATCCCGAGCGGCCCATACCGCCGAACGACCGGCGCATCAAGTTCCTGCGGAACACGGCGGGCCACCTCCCGACCCGCACGGCCCACCAGCTCTTCACGCGCCTGCTCGCCCTCGACCGGGAGCCCACGCTCGCCCCGATCTCCGGACTCCTGCGGCGGGCGCGCGTTGCCCCGGTAGGGCGGGCCCCATGAACGCCGACCTGATCGTTCGTGGGGGCCGCGTCGTCACCGACGGCTACCGCATGGAAGCGGACGTTGTCATCGAGGAGGGTCGCGTAACGGGACTCCTCCGCGACTCCTCCCACGTCGCGGCTGACCGGGTCGTGGATGCCCGGGGGAAGTTCGTGCTCCCCGGGCTCATCGACCCCCACACCCACTGGGGCGTGTTCAATTTGCCGGATCTCGATGCGTTCGCCGACCAGTGCGCGAGCGAGTCGGCCTCTTCGCTCGCGGGGGGAGTGACGACGGTGATGCACTGCGCGATGGACCAAGGCTCCTACCTCACCCACCTGCCCCGGAAACAAGAACGGATCGAATCGCGCGCCGGGGTCGACGTCGTCTTCTATCCGGCGCTGACGAGCCTCGCGCAGGTCGCGGAGGTCTCAGCGCTCGTCGCCCAGGGGGTCACCTCCTTCAAGATGTTCCTGAACGGCGACGCCTTCTACGGGATCGGCGAGAGCGCCTTCTACGCCGGGCTCCGCGAGGTCCTGCGGTGCGGCGGGACGCCCATGGTCCATTGCGAGTGGACGCCGCCGGCGCTCGACCTCCTTTCGCACGAGCTCGAGGCGGCGGGGAGAACCGACCTCAAAGCATGGGCCGACGCCCGCCCGAACGTCCTCGAGCTCACCGCCATGGAGCGGGTCTTCCGGCTGGCCGAGTCGCTCGCCGGACCCGTCTACATCGTCCACGTCTCGACGCGGGAAGGACCGGCGCTCGGAGCGTCGGCGCGCGCCCGCGGCGTCGAGGCGTACCTCGAAACCTGCCCCCACTACCTCGCGCTCGACTACACGATGCCGTCGATCGCCCAGCTCGGGAAGGTGAAGCCCCCGATCCGGGGACCGGCGGACCGGGAAGGCCTCTGGAGCGGTCTTCTCTCCGGACAGATCGACACGGTCGGTACCGACCACTGCACCCTGCTCCTCCGCGCCGCGAAGGTGGGGAAGGGGGACATCTGGAGCCAGCAGAACGGGTTCGCGGGGACCGAGACGATGCTGCCGATCCTTCTCAGCGAAGGCGTGCGGAAGCGGGGCCTGACCCTCGAGCGGCTCGTCGAGCTCACCTCGGCGAACGCGGCGCGGATCCACCGGATCCCGGGGAAGGGATCGATCCGGCCGGGATCGGATGCCGACCTCACGATCGTCGACCTCGAACGGACGGCGACCCTGAGCGCCGACACGTTGCACTCCGCGTGCGACTTTACCCTCTACGAAGGCTGGAAGGTCACCGGAATGCCGGTCCTGACCATCCGGGGCGGGGCGGTGGTGATGGAGGAGGGGACGATGCGCCGCGGTCCCCCCGGCCGAGTGCTCCGGACCGCACGACGCGAGGCGTCGGCGACCGGCCGCGGCGCTTCCTCCCCGAGCCGCGTCGACGACCCCGCGCATCGGAGCCGATAAAGCGACCGGCCGCTACGGGATGGATCGTGGGCGGCTACGACCGGGTACTTCGGGGCGGACGGGTGGTCACCTCGACCGCGGTGGTCGAGGCGGACGTGGCGATCGAGGGAGAGCACATCGTCGCGGTGGCCAAGACGCTCTCCCCGCACGGTGCCTCGGTCCTTGACATCACGGGGAAGATCCTCCTTCCCGGCGGCATCGACCCGCACACGCACATCGCCTACGGGCAGCGGCCGTTCTCCCAGAACATCCGCTCGGAGACGGAATCGATGGCCGTCGGCGGCATCACGTCGGGGTTCTCCTTCGTCGGGCGGAAGGACCCGTATTCCTCGCACCTGCCGGAGCTCATCCGCACGCTCGCGCAGGAGAGCCTGCTCGACGTCGGCTTTCATCCGATCATCGGGCGCCCCGAGCAGGAGGCGGAGCTCCCGAGGCTCCTCTCCGACCATGGGGTCGCGACGTTCAAGTTCTACCCGGCGACTCGGGCCGCGGAGATCTATCCCGAGGTCTGGGGGATCGATGACGGGCTCTTCTATCTCGCCCTCCAGCACATCCGCGCGCTCGGAGCCCCCGCGTCGGCGCTCGTGCATGCCGAAAACTGGGAGATGCATCCCTACCTGCGGGAGGAGATGATCCGGGCCGGCCGCACCGACCAGGCCGCCTACTGCGAGTCGCGTCCGCGGTTCTGCGAAGAGGACGGGGTCCTTCGGACGATCCACTTCGCCGAGCGCCTCGGCTGCCCAACGTACATCGTGCACGTGTCGACGGCGGAGGGGGCCCGAATGATCGGGGAGGCCCAGCAGCGGGGCGTCCCCGTCATCGGCGAGACCTGTCCGCAGTACCTGTGCTTCACACAGGACGACCGCTTCGAAGTGATCGCCCGAGTGAACCCTCCCCTCCGAAGCCGGTCGGACAACGAGGCCCTGTGGCAGGCGCTCGCTCGCGGCGACATCCGCTGCCTGGGCTCCGACCACATCCCGAACCGGACGAAGTCGATGGCGACCGACAATGTTTGGACCACGAAAGTGGGCGGCTACCCCGGCTCGGGAGTGATCCTGCCGGTCCTGATGAGCGAAGGAGTTCGAAGGGATCGCATCGACCTCCCGACGGTCGCACGGGTCTCGAGCGAGAACGCGGCGCGCTGGTTCGGCCTCTACCCGCACAAGGGAGCGATCTTGCCCGGCGCCGACGCCGACCTCGTCGTCTGGGACCCCCGGCGCGAGGTCACCTACTCGCCCGAGCTCGGTCACCTCTCCTCGGACTTCTCCTGGTTCACCGGCCGCGTGTTCCACGGTTGGCCGTCCCACGTCTTCCGCCGGGGCGAGCTCGTGGTCGAGGAGAACGAACTGCGGGCGAAGCCCGGGAGCGGTCGGTACCTCAGAAGGCCCCTTCCGCCCGCGACCTGACCGATCTGCGTCGGTCGGGACCCGCGGGCGTGCCGGGCGCGGGCCCCACGACCTCGGAGAGCTCGGCGAGGAGTCCCGCGATCCCGTCGTCCGGCTGTGCGTTCCACCACCGGTCCCATTCGCGGGCCGCTTCCGCGGCGAGGACGCGCGGAGAAAGCGAGCGGACGAACTTCTCCCGCACCTCCTCCACGGTCATCGGCCGCTCGGGGTCGCCCCAGCGGTGCCGGACCGTCGCCGTCGCGGGAGGCCGGTCCTTGAAGTGGATCGTGACCTCCGCGGTGGTCGTTCGCGGGTACTGACGGGTCGCCTTTGGATCCTCTCGGAGGAGTACCCGATGGGCCAGGGCCAGCACGAACGGGTCGGACCTACGCCCGGGGCGAAAGCGCTCGGGTCCGAGCGTTCCGTCCGAGATGCCGGCGGCGATCACGTACCGCAGGCTCTGCGTCAGTTCGGCGAGCGGGCTCGAACGGACGGGCATCGAGCCGGTGAGCGAGAGCGCGGCTCGGTACGTTCGCACCTCGACCGACCGGACGTCCCGGGGGTCGGTCGGCCGGCCGGCGAGGATCTGACGGGCGGCGTCGAGCGGCCCGTGCGCATGCCGACCTCCTGGGTACGGCTTCAGGTAGACCTCGTCGATCGCAAAAGGGTCCCGCGGACCGCGCTCGAGCCGTCGGAGGATCGGTCGCGGGGCCAGTTGGTCGAGCAAACCATGGGGCGGCGCGAAGCTGGTCCCATCTGCCCCGAGACCTTCCCGTGCCCAGAAGGCGGCGCGCAGCCCGAGCTCGGCCGCCATGCCGGCAACGAGCGGCTTCGCCGAGCTCCGCATCGCCTGCATGAGCGAGATCGGCACGGCGAAGGCGGCGGTCGAAACGGCGCGGCAGGTCGTAGCCAGGTCGCTCTCGAGCAGTCGAGAGGCGGCCACCGCGGCGCCGAGCGGCCCACAGGTACCGTCCGGGTAGAACCCGCCCTCGGTCTGCCCGGGAAAGAGCGCTGCGCCGAACCGAACGCTCACCTCGTAGCCGGCCACGACCGCCGCGAGGACCGCGCCCAGAGAACGCCCGCCCGACTCTCCGACCGCGAGCCCCGCCGGGATCGCTCCCTCGCACGGGTGGAGCCCCGCGCGACGATGACCGTCCTGGGCCTCGAGTAGGTCGATATGGACCGCATTGTGGAACGCGGCGCCGAACGGAGCCGCCGAACGCCCCCAGCCGAGGATCGTCGCTCGCCCCTCGGGGAGCGGCCCGTTCGCCCGGCCGACCGATATTGCTTCGGGAAAGTCGGAAGCGGCGACCATGTTGCCGAGCGCATCCAAGAGACAGAGCCGGCTCTTTCGGAGGGTCCTCGAGGGCAGCCTCGCGAGCGTCAGGACGGACAGGGGACGCAGGAGCCGCTCGAGGATCCGGGCCCGTTGGTTTCCGGGAACGGGCTTCCGCGGGGCCACGGCTCCGCCCGACTCGCGGGTCCCGCATAACGGGTTCGGCTGCGGGGCCTCTGAACCGATTCCGCGTAACACCTTTCGGGCGGGGTCCGGCGCCCGGGGTGGGCCGGAATACATAACCCCCACTGAACTCTCTTATACCGGAACTCTTGTGCCGTGTCAAGGCTTCGCTCGCATCGACCCACCGGTGAGACGCGGGTCTACCGGGTCCGGTGGCGATGGAGGGCCGAGGAGAAAACGAATGGGAACCAGTGAAGGAACCGCTTCGACCGGATCGACCACGCCGAACGTCACTCCACCACCGAGGTCCGGGGGCCGCAGGACCATCGCGATCGCCGTCGCCGTGGTGCTCATCCTCGCGGCGCTCGGGGGGGGCTTGTACTACTACTACTCGACCCAGTCGAGCAGCAGCGGCAATTTCACCGTCGGCGTCGTCGGACCGATGACCGGAGCGCTCGGACCGGCCGGGACACCGTGGGCTGACGGAGTCACGGTCTGGGCGAATGCGATGAACGCCCAAGGAGGGGTCCACTTCAACGGCAAGACCCTGCACGTGGTCGTGAAGATGTACGACGACCAGAGCAACCCGTCGCAGGCGATCCAGCTCGTGACGCAGGCGGTCAGTGGAGATCACGTCGACATGTTGATCACCGGCTTCCTGACGCCGGACACGGACGCGATCGCGTCGACCGTTCAGACGCTGCAAGTGCCGATCGTCGCGAACGCGGCGGACGACCCCGAATTCCATGTGGGGAACCCGTACCTGTTCTCGATCTACCCGACGACGGCCCAGCAGATGGAGTCGTTCGCGCAGTTCTTCGGCTCGTTGAGCCCGGTACCCACGAACGTCTCTACGCTTTACGCCAACGAGGAGGCCATGATCGGGCTGCTCGGGACCACCATTCACCTGATGGGTCCGAGTTACAACATCGTCTACAACCAGACGTACGACCCGACCACCCTCACGAGCTCGAGCGCGGACTCCTACCTGCTCTCGGCGAGCTCCCCGCACCCGAACATGCTGATGGTCTCGGACGAGTATCCGGGGAACGTCATCACCTGGATCCAGCAAATGAAGTCGCTCAACGTCCGACCCTCGCTGATCTTCTCCGAGGACATGTGGGACGCCCCGTTCTTCATCAGCCAGCTCGGCGCCGACGCCAACGGCATCATCGGCCAGGACAACTGGGCCGCGAACATGACGAAGGCGGAGGCGAGCGGGAACTACGCGAACGCGACCTACTGGTATCAGCAGATGAACGCGACGTTCGGACAGACGATCGCGATCAACCAGCTGCCGTACCAAGCGATCATGGCCGCGGAGGTACAGTTCGCCGCGATCCAGAAGGCCGGCGCCACTTCCGGCCCGGCGGTCGCGGCCGCGCTCGCGGGCCTGAACATGTCGACGGTCGATGGGCGCTTCGTGGCGAATCCGTTCGGGCTCGACATCGCCCGCGGTCCGTTCGTCATCCAGGTCCAGAACGGCCTACCGGAGATCATCGCTCCCGCCCAGTACGCGACGGCAACGCCGGTCTATCCGCTGCCGCCCACGTGGCCCTAGTCGACGGAGGCATCCCCACGGCGAACCCCCACGAAACTCCGAATCAGGAGGGCTAGGTTTCGTGGGGTTCAACCCTTTCCTGGTCGCGCTTTTCGGCGGGCTCGGCGTCGGCAGCCTCTACGTCGTCTTCGCGCTCGGCATGAACCTCCTCATCGGAGTCATGCGGGTGATCAACTTCACCCACGGCTACCTCATGCTGCTCGGTTCGTACCTGACCTACTTCCTGTGGGAGTGGTATGGCCTCAACCCGCTCCTGTCGCTCCTCATCGTGATGCCGGCTCTGTTCGCGGTCGGCGTCCTGTTCCATTTCATCATGGTCCAGCCGGTGCTGAAGCGTCGTTCCTTCGAGGACACGACGCTGCTGCTCACGTTCGCGGGCCTCCTGATCATGGACAACCTCTTCGTGAAGTTCTGGACCGACAACCAGCGCCAGGTCCCCACGAGTTACTTCAACACGCCCGTGATCTTCTCGACCCCGTGGGGGGATGCGGTCCTCTCCCAGGTCGTCCTCATTGGCGCCGGCCTCGCCGCCGCGGCGGTCATCGCGCTCGGTCTGTTCCTGCGGTACACGTGGACCGGGCGCGCGATGCGCGCGGCGAGCCAGGACCTCCTCGCGGCGCGGCTCCTCGGCATTCCCGCGACGCGCCTCTACGCGATCAGCTTCGGCATCTCGGGGCTGCTCGCCGGCATTGCGGGCGTCGTGGTCGCGATGGAGTTCCTATTTTACCCCGAGTTCGGGTTCAACTACCTGCTCAAGGCGTTCGGCGTGATCATGATGGGAGGCCTCGGCAGCCTCGTCGGGACGATCGCCGGTGGCCTCACGCTCGGGGTCGCGGAATCGATGACCGCGTGGGCGTACAACGGGGAGTATGGCACTTGGGCGAACGGGGCCGCGTACGTGGCGATCCTGGTGGCCCTCGCGATTCGCGCCCTCCTGGGGAAGTCCCGGTGAGCTCGACCCCGTCCGCCCTCCCGTCCGCGGCGGGGGCCCGCCGAGAGATCGCCCGGCTTCTCCGGTGGAATCACCGTCGGTCGATCCTTCTCGGAGTCTTCGGCCTGCTTGCGCTCCTCCCGATCGTGTACCCGAGCCCGTACACGATCGCCACCGTCCTGTTCTACATCCCGTGGTACCTCGCCATGGCCCAGAGTTGGAACATCTCGGGGGGGTACAGCGGCCAACTGAGCTTCGGGCACTGGGGATTGCTCGGAGTGGGGGCGTACACGAGCGCCATCCTCGCCGTGACCTACGGCTGGAACCTCCTGGCCGCGATGGCGATGGCCGCCGTCGTCACGTTCCTCTTGGGGCTCCTCATCGGGTTCATCGGCGCGGCGCTCCGGGGGCCCTACTTCACCATCGCGACCCTGGCGAGCGCCGCGCTCATGCAGCTGATCCTCCTCAACTGGAAATCGCTGACCCTCGGCTCGCTCGGCTTTCCGATCTTTTTCATTATCGTTCCGCCGACGGACCTCTACTACGGTGCGCTGGCGCTCGGGGCGGTCGCGACCGCGATGGTCTACCTCATCTCCCGCAGCCGGATCGGCCTCGCGTTCCAAGCGATCCGCGAGAACGAGGACGTCGCGACCGCCACGGGCATCTACGCGCGGGGCTACAAGGCGCTCGCCTTCGGCCTCAGCGCGTCGATCATGGGTCCGGTGGGAGGGCTCTACGCCTTCGCGTCGCACTACATCGACCCGACGTCCGCCTTCAATCTGCTCTACAACCTCCAGATCATCCTGATGGTCGTGGTCGGAGGGCGGGGCAAGGTCCTCGGTCCGCTCGTCGCGGCCGTCCTCTTCGCCTGGGTCTTCGAGGTCGCGTTGACGAGCTTCAACGTCTACAACTACCTCCTCACCGGCGTCGTCATCTTCGTCGCGGTCCTGCTCATCCCCCGGGGCATCTTCGGGTTCCGAGGCATGCCGAAGCTCCTTCAGTTCTGAGCCGACGGGTCCCTGGAAACTCGGCCCGACCGCGCGAGCCCGCCGCGATCTACATCCCGAGGAATGCCCGCCGGATTTCGGGATGGTCGAGGAGCTCTCGGGCGGACCCCTGGTCGACGATTCGTCCTTGGGAGAGCACGTAGGCCCGGTCAGCGATCTGGAGGATCTGGCGGACGTTCTGCTCCACCGCGAACACGGTCACGCCCCGGTCCGCGAGCGAACGGAGCGTCTGGAAGACCCGCGTGACGACCTGGGGGGCGAGGCCCAGCGACGGCTCGTCGACCACAAGGAGGCGCGGGCGGGCCATGAGCGCGCGTCCGATCGCAAGCATCTGCGCCTCCCCCCCCGAGAGGGTCTTTGCCGACTGCCGCGCGCGTTCCCGCAGGATCGGGAACATCGCGCAGACCTCTTCGTACGTCTCCTCGAAACGGACCCGTGCCGGCCGGAGATAGGCGCCGAGGGCGAGGTTGTCCCGGACGCTCATGTTGGGGAACACGTGCCGCCCCTCGGGGACGAGGGAGATACCGGTCGCGACGATCGACTCGGGAGAACGGCCCGTCAGCTTCCGTTCCCCGAGGTACGTGATCCCGCTCGAGGTCGGGATCAGCCCCGTGATCGCCCGTAGCAGTGTCGTCTTGCCCGCTCCATTCGGGCCCACGAGCGCCGTGAACCGGTGTTCGGGAATCTCGAGACTGACCTCGTGGAGGACATCCATACGGTCGTAGCCCGCGCGCAGGGACTCGATTCGCAGCGAGCCCGCACCGGCGGCCGCATCGCCCGGCGCGGCGGGTTGCGCGGAAGGAGCGGAGGACATGCGGAGACCGCCGGCGGGAACGCTCCGGTAGATTAAGCGTTCGTCCGCGGGGCGAGGGAGGCGAGAAGCTCGGAGGAGCTCACGACCGCCCCCACGGTGTCCGCGAGGTTGCGGAGCGCGGCGCGGTGGAGCTCTTCGTCGATCCCGGCGACCGCGTCCCGCACGATCACGACGTCGAGGTCCCGGGCAAAGGCGTCCCGGGCGGTCGCGTCGACGCAGACGTGCGAAAGGACCCCCGTCAGGACGACGGAACGGACGCCTGCTCCCTCGAGCCGGTCCGCGAGGTCGGTACCGAAGAAGCCGGAGTACCGGCTCTTGTAGACCACGGGCTCCTCGGCGGTCGGCGTGAGTTCTCGGACGATCTCGGTCTCGGCGGAACCGGGCGTGAAGAACGGCGCGGAGCGGGTCGAGTACGCCCGAGGGAGCACGTGGTGGAGGCGCGCCGGATAGTCCGAGCCGTCCGCCCGATAGCGGTAGGCGGTGTAGAGGCGCGGCCACCCCGCGGCCCGGAACCGCTCGCGCAGGCGCTGGATGGTCGGGACGAGGTCCCCCGCGTCGCGCAGGCCCCGACCGTGTCGGGCGTACGCGCCGTCCGGGGCAACGAACCCAACCTGCATGTCCACGATCAAGAGCGCGGGGCGTTCCAGGTGGGCGAGCATGGCGCGAGTATCGAGACGAGGGATTTAAGCATCGAATGGCTGCCGAGGCGGTTTCCATGAGCACGAGGGGCCGGCCGCTCGACGGGCTACGGGTCGTGGAGCTCGCCCAGGGGATCGCGGGACCGTACTGCGCGATGGTCCTCGCCGACCTCGGCGCGGACGTGATCAAGGTCGAGATTCCCCGGGTCGGCGACCTCGCCCGGGGCTGGGGACCGCCGTTCGCCTCGCCGCATAACTCGGCCTACTTCCTTTCGGTCAACCGCAACAAGCGCTCGGTCGAGCTCGACCTCAAGTCGCCGTACGGTAAGGAGGCCCTGCGACGGCTGGTGACGGAGGCCGACGTGCTCGTCGAGAACTTCCGGCCCGGCACGATGGCCGACCTCGGCTTCGACGTCGCCACGCTTAGGACGCTGCGGCCGAACCTGCTCATCGCCTCCGTCACGGGATACGGGCCGGGGGGTCCGAGTCGCAACGACCCCTCGTTCGACCTCATCGCCCAGGCCCGGTCGGGGTTGATGAGCGTCACGGGCACGGTCGCCGGAGACCCGATCCGGGTCGGGATCGCCCTGTTCGACCTCGCGGCCGGCCTCTACGCCGCGATCGGGGTCCTGGTCCAGTTGCGCGAGCGCGACGCCGGACGCGCCACCGTGCCGGTGGAGGTGAACCTCCTCGATACCTCGGTGTCGATGCTGACGCATTGGCTGCCGATCCTGAGCCTCGAAGGCAAGGTCCCGCCGCCGAGCGGAACCGCGCACCCGCTGATCGTCCCCTATCAGGTCTTCCCCACCCGAGAGGGATTCGTGGCCCTCGGCGTGTCGACGGACGTCCTCTGGCACCGGTTCTGCAGCGCGCTCGGGCTCGGCGCGATCGAGAACGACCCGAAATTCTCGACGAACGCCGCCCGCGTCGCGCATCGGAGCGAGGTGCTCGCCTTCGTCCTTCCCGCCCTCGCCCAATGGACGGCGCCCGAGGCCGCCGCCGAGATGAGCCGGGCGGGGGTCCCCTGCGCGGTGGTCGCCCGGATCGAAGATCTGCCGCGCGACCCCCAGGTCGTTTTCAACCGGTCGATCGAGACAATGTCGGCGCCCCACGCAAGCTCGGTGATGGTCGGGGGCTCGCCGCTCCGTTCTCTCCTGCCCGAGGAGGAGTCGCTCGTGCGCCGGCCCGCCCCGGACCTTGGAGAGCACACCGAGGAGGTCCTGCGCGAGATCGGGCTGTGGCCGCCGGTCCGAACCCCGGCCCGTGAAGGGGGCCGATGAAGGCGATCGACGTGGTCGCGAACCTTCGGAACGCCCACTACGTGAACGCCATCCGACCGTACATGGAGGAGGCGTGGAAGACGCTGCGCCAGGACATGGACCGCCTCATCATCGCCCCGGAACGAATGGTCGAGGAGATGGACCGGGCCGGCATCGAGCGTGCGTTCCTCATCGCGGCCAAGGGCGAGGGCTGGGAGGTGCCGTACGAGGACGTGGCCGAAGTCGTCCGCGAGTACCCGGACAAGTTCTCGGCGCTGGCCGGCTTCAACCCGTTCCACGGCATGAAGGGCGTCGCGCGACTGGCCGAGGCGGTCGAGAAGCACGGCTTCATCGGGGCGCACGTCTACCCGCACTGGTTCCGGCGGGCGCCGAACGACGCGATCTACTACCCGTTCTATGCGAAGTGCGTCGAGCTCGACATTCCCGTCCAGATGCAGGTGGGCCACGCGACCCCGATGACGTACCTCCCGTCGGTCGCGCACCCGATCGCGCTCGAGGACATCGCGATCTACTTTCGCGAGCTACGGATCATCGGCATCCACATGGGCTACCCGTGGACCGAGGAGATGATCTCGGTCGCCTATCGGTTCCCGAACATCTACATCGCCCCGGACGCCCACGCACCGAAGTACTGGGAGCCGCGATTCGTCGACTACCTGCGGACTCGAGGGAAACGGAAGGTTCTCTTCGGTACGGACTACCCCATCGTCGGCTTCGAGCGGGCGATGGCCGAGCTCGCGGACCATCGCCTTCCGGACGAGGTCCTCGAGCGGTTCCTGCGGGAGAACGCCCGGGAGGTCTACCGACTTCACTGAGCGGGAGCGGCCTCCGGGGACGCACGCTGATAAACCCGGGTCGCCGTAGACCCGCGGAGCAACCCCGCGGAACTATGAACGCAGCCGTACGACGTCCCTCGCTGGGCGCGCGCCTCGCGGCCGGACCCATCGTCGTGGCCCCCGGTGCCTACGACGCCCTCTCGGCCCGGCTCGTCGAACGGGCCGGCTTTCCCGCGGTGTACGCGAGCGGTGCCGGCGCCTCCTACAGCCTCCTCGGTTCCCCCGACATCGGCCTGCTCTCGTTCGCCGAGATGCGGGACCAAGTCTCCCGGATCGCGGCCGCGGTGGGGATCCCGGTGATCGCGGACGGCGACACCGGCCACGGCAATGCGCTCAACGTCCGGCGGACCGTCCGCGAGTTCGAGTCGGCCGGGGCGAGCGCGATCCAGCTCGAGGACCAGACGTTCCCCAAGCGATGCGGCCACCTGAGCGAGAAGACCGTCATCCCGACATCGGAGATGGTCGGGAAGCTCCGCGCGGCGGCGGACGCTCGGGCTTCCTCCGAGACCCTCGTCATCGCGCGCACCGACGCGCTCGCTGTGGAAGGCGTGGATGCCGCGCTCGAGCGCTTGCGGGCGTACTCGGAGGCCGGGGCGGACGTGCTGTTCCTCGAGGCCCCTCCCGACGTCCCGACGATGCAGCGCGCCTGCGCCGAGCTCGGCCGGCCGATGATGGCGAACATGGTCGAGGGCGGGAAGACGCCGCTCCTCTCGGCGGCCGAGCTCGAGAAGATCGGATACCGACTCGTCATCTTTCCCGGCGCGGGCGCGCGGGTCGCCGCGTTCGCTCTGCGAGAGCTCTATACGACGCTCGCCCGGGAGGGAACGACATCGTCCCTCCTCGACCGTATGCTGCTCTTCGACGAGCTCAACCGAGTCGTGGGCCTTCCCGAGCTCCGGGCGACGGGGGCGCGGTTCCAGGGGTCCTCCTCCACGTCGAGGCCGGAATGAGCCGCCCCCAGACGCAGATCGAACGCACCCTCTCGCTCCATGCGACCGAGGCGCCGGGTCGCCCGGTCGAACCCGAGGAGTTCGTCGAGGTCGAGGTCGATCGCCTCGTCCTGCTCGATATGGCCGCGACCCATCCGGAGTTCCTCGCCCACCTGCCACGCCGCGTTCACCGCCCCGAGCGGGTCGCCTGGGTCTTCGACCACCTCGTCCCCGCGCCGACCGTCGAGCTCGCGTCGGGCCTCGTGAAGCTCCGCGAGCTGGCCGCACGCTGGGGCATCACCTCGGTCTTCGACATCGGCCGGGGCGGCATTTCGCACCCGCTCATGGCCGAGAAGGGCTGGGTCCGCCCGGGCGAGATCCTCGCGAACACCGATTCGCACACCTGCGCCGCGGGCGCGCTCGGCTGCGCCGGCCGGGGGGTCGGCATGCTCGAGGTCATGAGCATCCTCTCGACCGGACGCACCTGGTTCCGGGTCGGGGAAACGGTCCGTGCGAGCCTCTCCGGACACCTCGCACCGGGGGTCGCGGGGAAGGACGTCTTCCTTTCGCTGGCCGGGGAGTTCGGCGCGATCCCCGGCCGGAACATCGAGTTCGCCGGTGACGGGATCGCCGGACTTCCGATTCCCACGCGCCAGGCGATCGCGACGATGTGCGCGGAGATCAGCGCCGAGTTCGCCCTCTTCCCCCCCGACGCCCGCGCGCTCGACTACGTCCGCGCCCGCGTGCCGGCCGACGAACCCCTCGCCCCGGTCCGCGCCGACCCGGACGCGTCGTACGCCGCAGAGTGGCGGGTCGACCTCTCGGGGGTCGAGCCGCTCGTCGCGCTCCCGAACCGGGTCGCCCGGAACGTCCGGCTCGTCTCCGAGGTCGCGGGGGTGACCATCACGCGCGCGGTGGTCGGCTCGTGCGCGAACGGCACGATCGAGGACCTGGAAGCGGTCGCGAACGTGCTCCGCGGCCGCCGCGTGCATCCCGGCGTCGTTTTCACGGTGACCCCCACCACCTCCGACGTCATGGCGGAGGCCGCCCGTCGGGGGCTGATCGACACGATCGTCGCGGCGGGCGCGCTCGTCACGAGCCCGACGTGCGGCGCCTGCTTCGGGGGCCACATGGGGGTCCTCGGCGACGGGGAGGTCTGCGTGACGAGCACGACTCGCAATTTCCAAGGACGGATGGGCTCGCCGAACGCGAAGATCTACCTTGCATCGAGCGCGACCGTGGCCGCGAGCGCCGTCGCGGGTTGTCTCGCCGACCCGCGGGGACTCGAGGGGAAGCGCCCGTGAAGCTCGTCGGCCGCGCCTGGGTCTTCGACGACGACATCAACACCGACCTCCTCTATCCCGCGGCCTGTTTCCGCCTCCCGGTGGAGGAGCGACCGGCGCTCACGATGAGCGCGAACCGGCCGGGGTGGTCGCGGGAGGTCCGCCCCGGCGACCTTCTCGTCGCGGGAACGAACTTCGGAACCGGATCCTCCCGACCCGCCGCGGACAACCTGAAGGCGCTCGGGGTCGCGGGCGTCGTCGCGGAGTCGATCAACGGCCTCTTCTTCCGCAATGCGATCAACACGGGACTCCCCGTCCTCGAGGCGCCGGGCGTGCGCGCGTTCGTACGCGAAGGCACCCGGGTCGAGATCGACCTCGACACCGGAGCGATCCGGTCGGAGGGACGGACCCTGAACGTGCGGCCGCTGCCCGGCTTTCTCGCCCGGATCCTCGCGGAGGGGGGGATCCTCCCCCGGCTCCGCAAGGAAGGCTATATCGACTAGCGCGGTTCCGCCGCGTGCGAGGGATCCGGATGCGGCATCCATGGGAATCGATGATGGACGGGCTCGATCGCGAGGTCGTCACGGCCGCCGGATACGGAAAGGAGCGGCCGCTGGGAAAGGCCCCGGTCCTTCTCGTGATCGACGCGCAGTACAACTACGTCGGAGAGGACCTCCCGATCCTCGATTCGATTCGGAAGTTCCCGACGAGCGTCGGCCACGCGGCGTACGAGGCCTTGCCGCAGGTACTCGCCCTCGTCCGGGCCTTCCGGGAACGGAAGCGTCCGGTGATCTTCACGACCGTCGCTCCGAAGGAGGCGCTGCTCCCCTTCTCGATCAGCGGCCGCGTCCACGCCGACCGCAAGTCGGAAACGCTGGTCGCCGGCCACCGCGGCACCGAGATCGTCGAGGCGCTGCGACCCGAGCCCGGCGAGGTCGTTATCGACAAGGCGTTCGCGAGCGCCTTCCTCGGGACCCCGCTCGCGACGATCCTCACGCTGCAGCGGGCCGATACCGTGGTGGTCTGCGGCGGCACGACCAGCGGCTGCGTGCGCGGGACCGCGGTCGACGCGGCGGGTCTCGGGTACCATGTCGTGGTCGCCGAGGATGCGGTCTTCGACCGCATCACGCTCTCGCACGCCGCGAGCCTGCTCGACCTCTGGATGAAGTACGCGAACGTGTATCCCGCCGAGCGGGTCCTCGAGTGGGTCCGCTCGCTCCCATGAGCGACCTCCTCCTCAAGAACGCCCGCCTCGTTTTCCCGCACCGCGGGGTCGTGGACGGCGAGATCGGGATCTCAGGCGGCCGCATCGACTCGGTCGGAAAGGACCTCGGGAGGGCCGACCACGAGATCGACCTTCACGGCGCGCTCGTCGGCCCCGGGATCGTCGACCCGCACACGCACCTCGGGATCTACCGTGCGGCCCACGAGGACGCCCGGACCGAATCCGAATGCGCGGTGCGCGGCGGCGTCACGACGATGGTGACCTACTGGCGCGTCGGGGAACCGTACACCGACGGGCTCGTGGCCTACGGACGCGCCTTCGGGGAGTTCCGCGAGCGGCTAGAGGGGCAGATGCACACCGACTACGCGGTCAACCTCGGCATGCTGACCCGCGCGCACCTCGGCGAGGTCCCCGACCTCGTCCACCGACAAGGCGTGACGACCCTCAAGTACTTCGCGCACTACGAGGGCCGCGCGGACATCGGCCACGACCTCGATACGGGGTACTTCTTCGCGCTCGCGGAAGAGGTCGCTCGCCTCTCCCCGGCGGTGCCGGCGATCCGGTTGAGCGTCCACAGCGAGGACCCCTACGTGGTCCGGGAGGCTACCGACCGGGAAAAGAAGGCCGGGGGAAACGACCTCGAGGCCTACCGTCGCGCCCGGCCCGAGCTCGCGGAAGCCATAGCGGTCGACCGCCTCGGCGAAGTGGCCCTCGCGACCCGGGCGCCGATGATCCTCCCGCACGTGAGCTCCGCCATCGGCTACGCCCGCGCGCACGAGTTCGTCGCGCGGGGCGCGGACCTGACGATCGAGACGAGCCTCCACTACCTCACGCTGACGACCGAGAGCCCGGCCGGGATCCTTGCGAAGGTGAATCCCGCGGTCCGACGGGCCGAGGACGTCGAGGCGCTCTGGTCGGCCGTCGCCGCCGGCGGGCTTGGTTGCATTGGAAGCGACCACGCCTCGAATCTCCGGCAAGAGAAGTCGGAGCTCTGGAGCGCGAAACCGGCGTTCGCGGGCACGGGTCTCCTGTTGCCGCTCCTCTTCGAGGAAGGGGTCGTGCGGCGCCGGCTCCTCTCGCCGGAATCACTCTGGGGGATCCTCGCCGAGAACAACGCGCGGGCCCATGGGCTCTTTCCCCGGAAGGGGGCCCTCGTCCCCGGCGCCGACGCCGACTTGGTGGTCCTGGGGAAGCTCTCGGAGCCGCGCCGTGTGACGGTCGAGTCGGTCCACTCGGCCAGCGACTACTCCCCGTACGAGGGCCGGGAGCTCCACCACGTCCCCACCCATACCTTCGTGCGGGGCGAGCTCGTGGCCGACGCGGAGGGGGTCCGTGGGCCAGGCCATGGGGCGTACCTCCACCGTCCGCTCGGCCTCGACTGAGCTCGGGCGGCCCGGGGGACCCTACGCCGCGCGGGCGGGAACGAACTGCCCGCGCCCGGCGAGGTCCGGCACCTCGCCCGGGAAGACCCCTTCGGCGACGGTGACCCCGCGGCTCACGGTCCGGACCGGGACGCCCGTGAGCTCCCAGCCTTCGAACATCGTGAACTCGCTGTGATGGTGCAGCCGGTCGTTCCGGATCGTCGTCGTCGCCTTCGGGTCGACCAGCACGAAGTCGGCGTCCGCCCCGAGCTGTAGGACGCCCTTCCGGGGATAGTAGCCGAACCGGCGGGCCGGACCCTCGGCGAGGAGGTAGAGCAGTCGATCCCAGTCGAGGCGCCCGGCAAACGCCTCCCGGAGCAGTACGGGGTACATCGTCTCGCTGCCGGGGAAGCCGGGCGGGATCGAGAAGATGTCCGCCGCGCCGGGGGCCTTCTCCGCGCTCGGGGCCGCGTGGTCGGAAGCGAGGAAGTCCACGGTGCCGTCCCGGACCCCGGCCCACATCGCGTCGACCTCGGCGCGGCTGCGGAGCGGTGGGTTGACCTTCGCGTAGGGACCCCGATCGCGGTAGGCCGACGTGTCGAAGAAGAGGTAATGCGGGCACGTCTCGACCGAGAGGTCGGCCCCGGCGGCGCGCGCGGCGCGGACGGTGGGGAGCGTGAACCCGCTGCTCAGGTGGACGATGTGTACGGCCGCGCCGGCGGCGCGCCCGAGGCGAGCGACGCGACCGACCGCGTCGTCTTCGGCGACGGTCGGTCGGGAGTCGGTGTAGACGTCGGGCGTCGTCCGCCCGGCCTCTTTCAGCCGGCGGGTTGCCTCCGCGACGATCGAGGGGTTCTCCGCGTGGACTTCGAGGGGGGCGCCGGTCCCGGCGAGCCGCTCGGCGACCGCAAGGATCGTCGCGTCGTCGCACGCGGTGTACTCTCCGACGGGGTTCCACCCCAGGTACACCTTCACGCCGGCGACCCCGGCGCGGACGAGCGCCGGGATCTCCGCGAGGTTCCCGGCGCAGCCACCGCCATGCACCCCGAAATCCACGACCGAGCTCGCCCGGCCGAGGGCGACCTTCGCCTCGAGCGACGGGAGCGTGAGCGTGGGAGGGCAGTGCTCGGGGGTCGACGCGGCCTGCTCGACGAACGTCGTAACTCCCCCCGACGCGCAGGCCCGGCTCCCCGTGCCGATGTCCGTGCGGTCGGGGCGCCCGTAGGTGAAGTGGGTGTGGGTGTCGACGGCCCCCGGCAAGAGCAGAGCGCCGCGGGCATCGATCGTGCGGTCCGCGACGGGGAGGTGGGCATCCGTACAGATCCGAACGACGCGACCCGCTTCGACCGCGATCCCGGCGGAGACCCACTCCCCCCGCCACCGTAGGCGGGCGGAGCGGACCGTGAGGTCGACGGGGCTCACGCCGGCGCTCCCCCGAGACGCTCGACGACCGTGCCGCCGGGGTTCGTCCACCCCGAACGGAAGTAGAACGCTGACTCGATGTGACGCGGGGCGAGAGGCAGGAGCTCCTCGTTTTCGGCAGGGTAGAGCTTCAGTTCGCCGCTCCCCTTCCAAACGTCGGTGACGACCCGGCCGGTCGTTTGGACTCGGACGAGCTCATGGACCGAAGGGGGGCGGCGCGGGTCGACGTTCGGAAGGTAACGGATCCCGAAGTACGTCCCGAGGCGGGGCAATTCCTCGGCCCGCGAGGCGCTCTCGAGCGTCACCCCCGCGAAAAGGATCCGCTCTCCGTGGCGAGAGAGCACCCCTGCGAGGCGGGCGCCGGGCCCGATCGGGGGCAATTTCGGGTGCAGAGGGTGAAGCCGCGTCATGCGGACCTGCGCGACCTTCTTCGGCCAGCCGTTGAGCCAGCCCCGCGCCATCGACCAGTCGTGGTCGGTCCAGATGAAGGGCAAGTAGACGCCGGCCTCCCCCCGGTAGCGGCAGGAGACGGTGACGATCGCTTCGCCGTACTGGGTGGCCTCGGGCTGGCGGTAGGCGAGGTCCGGGTCGCCGTCGCTGACCGAGATGACCTCCGTGACGCGGGCGGTCACCCGGTCGGGCTCGGGCCCCGGCTCGAGGGGAGGCGGGAGGACCCGGCGCACGGCTTCGGGGTCGGCCCGGTAGACGACCTGGATCACATCGGAGGCAAAGTGCCACGGCGGGTGGTCGACGATCCCGCTCTTCCCTTCGGGTCCGAACGGGGGCGTATACCCCGGAGCGGTCAACGGAGGGGTCCCGGGAGGGGATGCGTTCATGGAACTCGCCGCTAGGCGGGCGCTCCGGCCGCCGGTTCCGCCCGGCCGAGGTAGGCTTCGACCACGGCCGGGTCCTGGCTCGCCGCACGCACGTCGCCATTGAACAGGAGCTGGCCGTGGTGGAGGACGAGGACCCGGTCGATCAGCTGGAAGAGCGACTCTACCACGTGCTCGGTGACGAGCAACGTGATCCCGCGGGCGTGGATGCGTCGGATGATCTCGACGATCTCGCTCAGCTCGGCGGGGTTGAGACCCGCCATGACCTCGTCCAGCAGCAAGAGCTCGGGAGAGGCCGCGAGCGCCCGGGCGACCTCGAGCCGCTTGCGCCCCGCGAGGGTGAGCTCGTTCGACCGGGCCGAGGCGCGGTCCGCGAGGTCGGTGACCGCGAGGACCTCGTCGACCGTGAGCGGCGGCAGACCGGCCCGCCGCCGGCGGCGGGCCCCGAAGAGCGCACCGACACGGACGTTCTGCTCCACCGTGAGGTCCGGGAACGCCTGGGCGAGCTGGAAGGTCTGAACGAGGCCACGGTGGCAACGGCGGTGCGGCGCCCAACGGGTGACGTCGGTTTCCTGGAATACGATCCGTCCGCTCGTAGGAGGGATCATGCCGGACAAGAGCGCGAACAGCGTGGTCTTCCCGGCCCCGTTCGGACCGATCAGCCCGAGGATCTCCCCTTCGGCAATGTCGAAGGAGACGTTCGAGACGGCCATCACTCCCGCGAACCGCTTGGTGAGGCCTTCCACCGTGAGCAACGTCACGAAGGCCGTCGAACGCGATGCGCTCCTTAAAGGCTCCGGGACTCCGAGGCTGCCGGCGGAGCGCGCCGGCGGCGAAGCCGTGGGCCGGGCCCCTCCGGCCGCAGCGCGGTTGGACTACGTCGCGCGGCCGGAGCGGACGACCCCGGCCCGGTAGCGGTCGTTCAGGCTCGACCGCCGGAACCAGGAGCGCAGGCGTCGCGTCTCGTGGCGGCGGCAGGCGGCGCACCAAACGATGAGCTCGCGGGGCCCGGCCAGTTCGGGGGTCCGGAGGTGTTCGGTCTCGGGGTGTCCGCACCCGCGATCGAGGCAGGGGTGGGGGCCGCGCAGGTCGGTGAGGGGAGGCATGGCCCTTGTTGTATGCGTGTTTATACGTATTAAAGGTGACGAATCCGCCGGGTCGACCGCGCCCCTTCGCGGTCGCCCCGCGACGCCCGGTCGTCGGCTACGACTGGAGAATGCGGACCTCTTTCGCGACGTGGGCGGCCTTTTCCTTCTCGGAAAGGCCCCGCAGGTGCATGGAGACCGTAACGGTGCCGTTGAGCTCCAAGGGCTCGGGGACCAAGGGAAGTCGAAGGCTGACCCGATCGAGCCGGACGGTGAGCTCCCCGTGGCGGTCGGCGAGCGCCTCCATCAGTCCCAGGAACGGGTTCGACCCGGTAAGGGCGGCGGGAGCGACGGGAGCCATACGAACGGCATCGCCTGCCGAGATAGGAACCTATCGCCGAGCGCCGCGATTCGTTCCATTTGTTAATGAATCAGTGTATAAATGACCCCGCCGTCCCCTTCCCGATGAGCGAACCGGCCGCACCGCCCCGGGAAAGCGGCTACTCGAGCCCGAAGCGCGGGATCCTCCGGTTTCTGAAAACGCAGTCGGACGCACCGCTCGAAGGGATCGCTCGGGCGCTCGGGATCTCGAAGGTCGCCGCGCTCGGGCATTTGAAGCGGCTCGAGGCAGATGGCCTGCTCGAGCGGTCGTACCGCGCGGGAAAGGTCGGCCGCCCACGTCTCTTCTTCCGGCTCGCGCCGGGCGCCGCCGCCCTCTTTCCCCACGGCTACACCGAGATGTCCCTCTGCGCGCTCGACTTCATCGAACGCCGCCTCGGCCGCACCGCGGTCCGGGAGCTCCTGAGCCAGCGCGCCGGCGAGGTCGCCGACCGCCACCATGCACGGATCCCCCCCGGCTCGCTCGCGGAGCGCGTCGGAGAGCTCGTCCAGATCCGGACCGAAGGGGGGTACATGGCCGAGATCGGGCCCCGACGGCGCGGCTCGGTCGAGATGGTCGAGCATAACTGCCCGATCCTCGCGATCGCGGAGCGCTACCCCGAGGCGTGCGAGACGGAGCGGCGGATGTTCGAGTCGCTCCTCGGTGCGGAGGTCGATGTGGCGCATCGCGTCGTCGCGGGCGACCCGGTCTGCCGGTTCCTCGTGCGGGAGAAGCGAGCCCTCCCATGAGCGCCGCCTCCGCTCACCGCCTCGCGCTGGTCACCGGGGCGAGCCGGGGCCTCGGCGCCACGGTGTCGCGGTTCCTCTCGGCGGAGGGGTTCGACCTGGTCCTCACCGCCCGGGGCCGTCCCGCCCTCGAGGCAGCGGCCTCCTCCCTCGCCTCGTTCGGAACGCGGATCGTGGCCGAGGCGGGGGATGTGAGCTCGCCCGCCCACCGACGGACGCTCGCCGAGCGCGTACGGGAGATGGGCCCGGGGCTCGACCTCCTCCTCAACAACGCGAGCGAACTCGGTCCCTCTCCGTTGCCTCCGCTCGCCGAGTACCGCCTTTCCGAGCTCGAGTCCGTCTTTCGGACCAACGTCGTGGCTCCGCTCGGACTCGTCCAGGAGCTCCTTCCGAACCTCGCGCGGGGTCACGGGCTCGTGGTCAACATCTCGAGCGACGCCGCGCTCGCGGGCTACCCTGGCTGGGGGGGCTACGGCGCGAGCAAGGCCGCGCTCGACCTCGTCAGCCGGACGCTCGCCCGCGAGCTCGCCGACCGTCCGGTCGCGGTGGTCTCGGTCGACCCGGGAGACCTTCGGACCGCGATGCACCAGGCCGCGTATCCGGGCGAGGACATCTCCGACCGCCCGCTCCCGGAGGTCACGATCCCGTTCTGGGCGTGGCTCCTTCACCAGCCGAGAGCGGAGATCTCGGGCCAGCGCTTCCGCGCTCAGGCCGACCGGTGGGAGGTACCGGGATGAAACCCGTATCGCTCGGATTCCCCGTCCCGAGGGCGCTCGGGGCCGACCGGACCCCCGAGGACCGGGGATGCCCGAGAGACGAAGTCCGGCTGCTCGTGAGCCGCCCCGAGGGAGATACCCATCATCGGTTCCTCGACCTGCCGACTCTCCTACGGCCCGGCGACCTCCTCGTGGTCAACGAGAGCGCGACGGTCCCCGCCAGTCTCGAAGCGCGGGGCGCCTTCGGGAGGTTCCGGGTGAGCCTCTCGACGGCCTACGGGCGCGGCCTCTGGCTGATCGAGCCCCGGAAAGGCTTCTCCGAGCCCGGGCCGCTTCCGCTCGCTCCCGGGGATCCCCTCGAGATCGGCGGAGTGGCGGGCCGGTACGTCGCGGATTTTCCGGGCATTCCGCGCCTTGGGTTCTTCCATGCCGAGGGCGACCTCGCGGCGTCGATGCGCGAGCGGGGACGGCCCATCCGGTACGGCTACCTGTCCCGGGAGTACCCGATCGAGGCGTACCAGACGCTCTTCGCACGGGTCCCGGGGAGCGCCGAGATGCCGAGCGCAGGCCGACCGTTCACCCCGCGCCTCCGGGAGGGACTTCGTCGTGCGGGGATCGACGTGGCCCCGATCCTCCTCCACACCGGCGTCTCGAGCCTGGAGGCCCGCGACATCGCCCCGCTCACCGTACCGGTCTACCCCGAGCCGTTCGAGGTCCCGACCCGGACCGTGGAGGCCGTCCGGCGCGCCCGCGAGCGCGGCGCCCGCGTGGTCGGGGTCGGCACCACCGTCGTGCGCGCCCTCGAGTCGGCGACCGATGCGGGAGAGCTCCGGCCCGCGCGGGGCTTCACGCGGCTCTACGTCGGCCCCGCGCGCCCCGGGCCGGGGCGCGGCCGCCCCCGCCCCGGGGTGGAAGAGGGCGCAAAGGACCCGAAGCGCCGCCCGGCCGCGGGGGGGGGGCCGACCC